>SESG01017014.1_pt1 | contig 11937 bp, 8 predicted proteins | sample 3171421 | NCBI WGS metagenome assembly SESG01 (sample SAMN10866946, study PRJNA518727) | freshwater metagenome | biome: subpolar coniferous forest; feature: holomictic lake; material: water; isolation source: holomictic Lake 227, 6 m and 8 m depth | place: Canada: near Kenora, Ontario | collected... | reverse complement strand
AATAATATTTAATTATTAAAAAGAGAGTTACTAAATATCTATTAATGCTACCAAAATATATATAAAAGGTACTTTTACTCGCAAACATACCCATTTGTATTATCCTTAATCTTTTCAATAAGACTTTCAAGTTTTTTAATATTCTCTGCAATCTGTTTATTTTGCTTCTTAAGATTAGTAAGTTTGTTCTTTGTATTCACAACTTCAAGTCCCTTTCCACAAGTTGGGCATTTAAAATCATAAGCTGCTGCAATTTCAAAAGCAACCTCTGTACATTTGTTTGGGCAATAGAAAAAATCATGAACTTCTTTATCATTAATACTATCTTCGTTTTTCTTATACTTTTTCATTTCTTGTAATAATAATATTTCAATAATTTTCTTAAATTTAATTTCCCAAAGAAACTCATACATGTTTTTATCATTTCTCTGTTTCTTATAACAAGCTATTCCTCTGTAATGTAGACTATTTAATGTAGATCTAACTGTTGTTATCTTTTGTTTAAGTCTTTTAGATATATCTTCTGGAGATAAAGCCTCGTTATTGAATATTTTAACAACACTTGGTGCAAGAGGCCCAGCAATCTGTTCTAAAAAATAGTTTGTATTTTTTTCACTTAATAGTTCTTTTTTTAGTTTATTCATAATTATCACTACTATAAAATTATCTAATCTATATATAATTATGATACTATCTTATTTTAAGTTAATAACATTCTTTCTGTTTTCATCAGGAATGATTTTAATATTTCCATTAAATTCATCTCCATCTAATTTATCTGGAAATAGTAAATATAAAGATATTGCAAGAGCAGCAACCTCACTATGTGGTTGGTTTGTTACAGAAACATTATAATCCGCAAGTTCATAATAAATTCTAGGGACCTTTGGCCCACCAACAATAAAAAGTATGTTTTCCTTAATTTTAATATTTTTAATAATTTTTATAACTTGTTCTCCATACATTGTTAAATGAATAACAATTCCATTTTCTTTTCTTTTAAATTCCCTAACAAAAGATGTGGGAGATGAGCAATAATTAATTTTAAAGTCTCCACCCCACTTTTTCACAATTTTATTAATGTTTTCATGTAATCTATAATCTTCAATCCCTGAATAATAAAATTCATTTGCTCCAAAAGCACGAGAAACTAATGCACAGTGTGTAGTTATTCTTTTATCTCTTTCAGGTCTATGATCTAGCTTTAATATATTTACTTTATAAATCTTTTTACCCATAAATATATTATATAAAATACATTTTAAAAACGAATTACATATTATCTTCAAATTAATAAGTAGTTATTTTATTTGTGTTTGAATTTACGTTGTAACTTTAAGGGCTCGTAGCTCAGTCTGGCTAGAGCACTGGACTCTTAATCCAGGTGTCGGGGGTTCAAATCCCCCCGAGCTCATAACATCAACAAACAAAGTATAGGGCTTGTAGCTCAGTCTGGCTAGAGCACCGGACTTTTAATCCGGGTGTCAGGGGTTCAAATCCCCTCAAGCTCATTTAACACCCTATAAACACCAGGAGATCGAAATATTAGGCTCGTAGCTCAGCCTGGGAGAGCAATAGGCTGAAGACCTATGTGTCGGGGGTTCAAATCCCCCCGAGCCTATAATAAATCTCTTTTTAAAGAATTTTGCATGTGGTTTAATTATGGAAGGAAGAATATTAACCCCAATGATGAAACAATACATTGCAACTAAAAAAGAATATCCTGATGGCATCTTACTTTTTCGAGCAGGAGACTTTTATGAAATGTTTTATGATGATGCTAAAATCGCATCCTTAATACTAAATATAACCTTAACAAAGAGAGGTAAGGGAGAAACAGAAGCACCACTTGCAGGAATTCCATATCACTCAATAGATCCATATATAAATAAACTAATTAAGGCTGGCAAGAAGGTAGTCATCTGCGAACAGATAGAAGATCCAAAACTTGCAGTTGGTATTGTAAAGAGAGCAGTAACAAGAGTAATTACTCCAAGCACCCTATTTTCTGAATCTTATGAAAATAATTTTCTCTGTTCAATATCTCAAATAAAAGAATCACTAGGTTTTTCAATAGTTGATATCACAACTGGAGAATTTAAAATTGGTTTTTTTAGTACAATAAATGATCTTTTAAATGAATTAAGTTTAATAAAACCAAAAGAATTAGTTTTAACTAAAAACATTTTAAAATTTTCAGATACTATTGATAATATTAAAAAAATAATTCCACACACTATAATTAATTATACAGATAATTTAGATTATAGTCTTTCAGAAGAAGAATTAAAAAAACATTTTAATTTAAAAACTCTAGATTCTTTTGGAATGAATAGCAGACCAGAGATTTATGTTTCTGCATATAATGCATTAAAATATCTAAAAGAAACTCAATTTTCTGAATTAAAATATATTAATTCAATTAAACAACTTGATTCAAATAAATATTTAAAACTTGATAAAAAAACAGTAAGAAACCTAGAACTAATAACTAATCTTCAAGATAATACACATAAGGATTCACTGTTTAATTTAATTAATAAAACAAAAACAGCCATGGGTTTTAGAAAACTTTATTTTGATGTACTTCACCCTCTTCTTGATAAACAAGAAGTTATTAAAATGCAAGATTCAGTTAGTGAATTTGTTGAAGACTATTCTTTACTTGAAACCACAACAAGTGATTTATCATATATTAGTGATCTTGATAGAATAATAAGTAAAATTGGATTTGGAAATGCATCACCTAGAGATTTAGTTTCTCTTCGCCAAAGTTTATCTATAATTCCTAAAATCAAATCAAATCTTTCTAATACACACACCACAAACTTAAAAGAAATTAAAACTAATTTATTAGACCTTGAAGAATTAAGAAAGGTACTAGATGAAGCAATAGTTGATGATCCTCCATTTAGTATTAGAGAAGGTAAATTCATAAAACCAAATTATTCAAAAGAATTATCTGACTTAATAAACACACATAAATTCATTGATTCATGGGTAACTGAATTTGAAGCTAGACTTAGAAATGAAACCGATATTAAATCACTTAAACTTAAATACAATAAAGTATATGGTTATTATATTGAAGTTCCAAAGGCACAACTTAAAACAGTTCCTGATTATTTCGAGAGAAAACAAACATTAGTTAATGCTGAAAGATTTACAACAAAAGAATTAATAGAAAAAGAAGGTATTTATTTAAATTCAGAAGATAAAAGAATAGAACTTGAATATAATATTTTTTTAGAGGTTTGTAAGTTTACAATCAAATTCCAAGATCAAATACAAGTAATTTCAAAATTACTTGGTAAATTAGATGTTTATTGTTCTCATGCAAAAACTGCAATTTCTCATGATTATGTTAGACCTAAATTAACAAATTCTAATAAAGTTTATTTTAAAGATTTAAGGCACCCTATAATTGAAACACTTGTTGATTTCATACCAAATGATTGTGAATTAACTAATAATAATAGAACAATGATAATAACTGGTCCAAATATGGCTGGTAAAAGTAGTTACATGCGAAGTGTATGTCTTGCTATTATTCTTGGACAGATGGGTTCATTTATTCCAGCAAACGATTCAGAAATAGGACTTGTTGATGCTGTATTTACAAGAGTTGGAGCATCAGATGATATTCTTCATGGTCAAAGTACTTTCCTTGTTGAAATGTCAGAAGTTGCTTATATCCTTAATCACGCAACAAGTAATTCGTTTGTAATACTTGATGAAATTGGAAGAGGAACAAGTACCTATGATGGATTAAGTTTAGCATGGGCAATTGTTGAGCAATTAAATAATGAAACTAAATGTAAGACTTTAGTTGCAACTCATTATCATATACTAAACAAGATGCAGGATAAATATGAAGGAATAACAAATTATCATGTAACTGCAGAAGAAGAAGGTTCTGGTCTTCGTTTCTATCATAAACTAATGGTTGGTGGAATAAACAAAAGTTATGGTATTCAGGTTGCAAAAATGGCTGGTATTTCTGATAACGTAATTAAAAACGCACTTATTATTCAGAAGGCTTTGGAGGAAGATGTATTCTTAAAAATTGATTCTTCAAATAAACAAATCTCAATTACACCTGAGAAATCTCCATCTTCAAAGAATCCAAGAAAAATTAAAGAACAAAAAGGAATTACTGATTATAAGGAATAGTTTGTGATTATATGGTAATTAAAAGACTTAGCAAAGAAACTATAAATTTAATTAGTGCTGGAGAAGCAATTGAAAGCCCAGCAGATATACTTAAAGAACTTATTGAAAATTCCATTGATGCAGATGCAAAACAAATATCTATTTCTATAAAAAATTCAGGAATTGACTTACTTGAAATAAAGGATGATGGGGTGGGTATTTCAAAAGTAGATTTAGAAATATGTACTGAAAGGCACACAACAAGTAAGATAACAAATATAGATGAATTATATTCTATAAACACATTTGGTTTTAGAGGGGAAGCACTTGCAAGTATTAATGCGGTTTCAAAATTAACAATAACTACATCAACAAACGCAAATGGAAAAGGTTATCTTTTAGAAATTGAAAAAATAAAAGAAGTAAGCTCTCAAAAAGGAACTACAATAACTGTAAAAGATCTTTTTTATAATTTGCCTGTTAGAAAAAAGTTTTTAAAATCTAAGTCCGCAGAATTTACTTTAATCTATGATATGTTCCTTGCTTATGTTCTATTATATCCACAAATAAGATTTTCTTTTGATTCAGAAAAGAAAAAAATTGTTTTCCCAAGTTCTACAAAAGAACAGAGATATAATCAGATATTCGGAGTTGATATTAAAAACAAAACAATTCCATTAAATATTTCTACAGATTTATTTAAGTTATCTGGTTTAATAAGTTTACCAACTAATCAATTTTATTTTCCAACAAACTTTTTATTTATTAATAAAAGATATGTTTATTCAACTCAAGTTCAAAAAACAATAACCTCTTGTTATAGAGATTATTTAATGGTGCAACAAAAACCATTTTTTATATTATTTATTGAACTTGATCCAAAAACAATAGATGTAAATGTACATCCAAAGAAAAGAATTGTAAAATTACAAAATGAGATGATATTTTTATCATTATTAAAGGATGCTATTGAAAATGAATTATATAAAGGAAATGAGAAAATAAGTTCAACAAAAACACTTAATGAATTTTCTTTTTCTTTACCCTCTATTAGTTCAAGAGTAACCAAATCAGAATCAAAAGTAAATACAGATTACCCAAATTCTTTCCCTTCAATCTCTAAAAAATCATTTATTTCTGATTTTAAAGGTAATCAAAAAATTATTTATTCTGAAAACAATGAATTTTCATCATCCCCAAAAAAATTACAATTGAATAATCAATTTATTACAAAAATAATTGGTCAAATTCATGATACATATATAGTTTGTGAAACCACAACAGGGACTTTGCTTATTGATCAGCATGCAGCTGCAGAAAGAATTAATCTTGAAAAAAATAGATTAACTCACACAAATAGCTTTGATAAACAAAGATTAATTACTGGAATAAAGTTAGATAAACTATCAATTGAGCAAAAAGAATTAATTTCAAAAAATATTTTAAAATTATCTAATTTAGGTTTTGAAGTCAAGAAAGATAAGCAAGATTATAGTTTAATTACTGTTCCGAAATTTCTAAATAACTATTTAGATATAAATTACTTTCAAAATATATTAGATGATTTAAAAGAAAAAGATAATACTGTCGATAAACTAAAAGATAATTTAATTAAATTATATACCTGTAAAAATTCAATAAAAGCAAATGAGCCTTTATCTTATTCTGAGCAAATGGCGCTTATTAATGATTTAGAAAAATGTAAAGATAAAACTATTTGTGCACACGGAAGACCAACTATAATTTACTTTTCTAAAAAAGAATTAGAAAAGATGTTTAAAAGGATTATTTAAAATTTAAATATCCAAATAAACAAAACAATTGTAATTGCAATTAAAACAGCAATAATTTGTGTGTTTGTATTATCTTCTGGTACAGAAGTAACTGTGATTTTCTGAGATCCAACACTTTTATTACTTTCTGTAGGTGTGTCATAATAAATATTAAAACTTAAATCATGATCCTTAGATGTAACTGTGTTTACTTTAAATTGAATTTCCATAACTTCTTTTTTATCAAGTCTTGCAATTTGTGGATTATATACCTCTATAGTTCCATCAAATTTAGGCACAATATAAATATTTTGAAGATCATCTTCTGAAACATTTCTTAATATTATTTTACCAAAGGCATCTATTTTCGTTGTTATTTCTCTATTTATTTCAACAGATATATCTAATTTTGTTTGTAGATCATCTATTTTAATTTGTTCCTGTTCAGTATACATTGTGATTTCATCTCCAAATTCACTAATGTATTTTAATGTTGCTCTTGGAGTTACGTAGTTTGTTTGATCTGATGTTTTAATAAAATACTTTAAATTCTTTGTTTCTCCTGCTTTTATTATTCCTTCAAAGGTGGTATCTCCAGAAACATTATCAAGTGTTGAATTTTTTGAAAATTCTTTACTAGCGTTAAAGATTGTAACAGTTACATCTCTAATTCCACTATTTTTAACAAATATTTCAACAGGTGTTAATGTGTTTTTATAAACCTTTTCTGGAACAACCTGATAAAAATCTTCTTTTTTAATTATTGGTAATAAATAACTTCCTACAACTGTATATTTTGATATAACCATTCTTGGAATAAAATTATTATCTACGCAAACACTTAATAGACTTTCATCTTTATAACCTTTTAATTCAACAAGATTACGTTCTTTAATTTCTTGATTTTTAATTTCTGTAATTAATGCATTATTTAAATAAACTTTAATACTTACATTATCTTGTTCATTTAAAGGGATATAATTTGCAATTTTTAATTGAAGTACATATGTTGCATCTACATTTAATTCAATACCCGTAAGTGTATAACTTTTACAATCTGAATTTCCTTTATCTATACTAAAATCAGCATATCCTAAATCCAAAAATGTACTTTCTGATATTTTTTCAGCGTTTATTATTGGAGTTCCAATTATTGCTATGATTAGTAGTAATACAAAAAATATAGTTTTTTTCATAATTTATCACATATGTATTTATCTTTACTTATATATAATATTAACAAACCTTTTTTAATATTGCTTTATTTTAATTATGTCTAATTACTCTTTTTTTACGTTCTTGGAAGTTTAATTCTTTCTTCCTTTTGGTTCCTATTCTAAAATAAAGTCCAAGCAATATTATGATTAATAAGATTGTAGAAATAATTATAAGTTGATTATTTATTATTATTTTTGAATTTAGTGGTTCTTCTTTAAGTACACTTATTGTATTTAGATATTTTCCATTAGAGTAATATTCTTTTGCTAGTGTAATCTTATCTTTTATTTCTTGTTTATGTGTGTCCTGATTTTCTTCAATATATGCGTTTAATTTGTTTTTTGAATCTATTTTAATTTTTTCAAATTCATCATTTATAAATTTATATTCTGACACAATGTCTTTAAGTCTATTTTTAGTTTCGTCAGACATAGAATTTATTGCACCTTCATAGTCTTTTGAATCCAAATTAAATTTGAATTCAGTTACTTCTTTATTTAACGTTTGAGTGTCCAAGAAACTTTGTTTTTTCTTATAACGATCTAAATCTGCGGTAGTAATCCCAGGGAAGTAATGTTGTGTATACAATTCATCTAAACTAAAGTCTTCAAATACCCACCTTATTTTCTCAATAAAATTAGTTTCAGTATTTGTGTTTATCTCATCTATAGTTTGTATCAATTTACTTATCTCTATAGTTTGTATTTTTAATTGGTCATTAATTTTTTGTTCTAGGAAATTTAAATCAGTTTGATTTTTATAATCCACATTTAGAATTAATTCTGATATTACATCATCATTAATATTATAATCACTAATTTTTAATTTTAATTCTTGTAACTTAGCATAATTTGTAATGTCTGTCTCTATATCCTTTGATTCAACCTCTATATTGTGACTTTTTTCAATTAATTTTAATTGTCTTAAACTTTCAACTATATTTGTATATTTGGTATCATTTAATTTATCAATCTTATTTTTATTTACTAAAGATAATTTTTCATTAGATGCAAGTCTATTAAATAAGATAAAGAATGCATCTTCTGCTATTGCATATTCTAATTCTTTATTTTTAATTTGATTAATTTTGTTATCTTTACTAAATAGTAATTGTATTTCTTCTATTTTTGAATTGTGTGTTATACTTAAATCATCTACACTTGAAAATTCAGTTATTGCTAGTTTCTTTAAGTCTAAAAATCTAGAATTTTCTAATCTTTGCATTTCAAGTAAATTATCTTTTGCGATTAATATAACTTCATTAAAATCAAATAATGTTTGTAATTCATATATTTTTTCTTCACCTTTACTTAAATTAATTTCAGTGTATATACCTCTATTTTCTAAATAAGCATCTTGTTCTCTATTATTTATCTTCAATAAATAAGCTATATACTCATCAGCGGAAGAGTCTACATCAATTAATTTAATTCTACCTAAAATATCTTTTTCATAATTATTTTTAATTTTAATTTCTAGTTTATTAACAAATTTATCATTAGTTAGTTGCTCAAATACATTGGAAAGTATTGTGTTTGAAAATATATCCTGTGTGTATAAAATTTTATTTTCTGTTTCTGTTACATAATAGAGGTAGTTTTTTTCATCAACTAGTCCAGTGACTAATTTTTTCTCTAGTGGGATGTATATTTTATCAGTTATTCCTTCTATTTGGTTTTTAATAGTTATTTCAAATAAGGTGTTATCAAGGTCCAATTCAATTAATTTTGTAGTTATTTCTTTTTTGTTTTGATAATTAATTTGGAAATGATTTTTATTTATAAATAATCTATCTATAGTTAGTTTATTTTTATTAATTTTTATTCCTGCAGTGTAAAAATAAATATTTGAATCTAATTCATTAATCTCGATTTCAAGATTGTTTAGTTCGAATAAAAATATGTTAGAAAGAATAAGATAATAGTTTGAATCCACTAATTCAATTTTGTAATTATTTTGTAAATATCTTTTCTCTATCTCTTTTGCAACATCTAATAATTCGTCATTTATACTTTTTTGTTCTTTAATTTTCTTATCTATATCTATGTATAATCTATAATTTGGTTCATTACTAATTTTACTTATATTTGTATTAATGTCTGTAATTGTTATTTTATTATTTAGATCAATTAATTGTGTTTTTTCATTTATTTCAATAAGTTTAGATACATTATCTCTTATTATTTCTTTTAATAAATTTATTTTTTCATTATTTTCTAAATAGTTATTTATATTATTTAAAATATTGATGCAATCTTCTTGTGTGACGTTTGTTCTATATATTTCCTTATAACTATTAAATTCACTAGTGTCTAAATTTAAAATATTATCTAAATCAAATATACAATTTGTATTATTTATTTCAAATGTAATCTTACTACAAATTATTAATTTTGTATTAAAATTAGTTTCCTTCTTATAGTCTTTAATTAACTTGTTAAGGTAGGTGTTATTTATCTTTTCTGCTGATTTTATGATTAGATCACAATCTTTTATAGTCTCTATATTTTGTGTATTTTGATCAATCTCATTTATTGTATTTAATTCAATTTCTGTTTTAATATTTTTAAGCATAGAAAGATATGTTCCAAATCCAAGCTTTTCATCTCTAAAATCAGTTTTAGCACTATTATATGCAACATAGTTTTCTTGTGATAAAAAATAAGTGTTTTTTTCAATTTCAATTTCTAAATCAGCTATTTCAACATATATTTCACTAATTTCTTTATTAATATTTGTACTAATTTGAGTAAATGAGGTATATAATGAATTATTTTTTCCAATAAATTTATCAAGAACAATATAAAAGTTATAGTTGTCCGCTCTTTGTAAGTTTACAGTTATACTCCTTAATTGTTCAAGATTAGAAAGCTCTCCAAGTACATAATTAAATCCAGGAATTATAGTTGGGACTCTAACTTCACCAGACGGATTTTCAATTAACTTAAAATAATAAGCAGTCAAATCAACATAATTCACATTTGAAATATAATTCTTTTCAAATCCAAAGTCTTTTGCAATTAAATTTAGTTTCGCGCTTTCATCTAAAAGATTATGCACATAATTTTCATTATCTGAATCAACCTTTAATTCATTTAAATTATTATTAAGTAAAATATATTCATCATATATCTTCTCTTCAGGTATTTTATCAATCCCCTCACTTTCAAGGTAAATAACATAATCTTTAATTAATATTATACTTTCTGAATTTGCGTTATCAATATACTCAAATATATTTCTAAGATTAGAAAACAAATCATTACTACTTTTAATTATTTTATTGACGTCTTCAGCATCACAAGATTTATTTAACTCTTTTAAATATTTTGTGCTTTGATTAAAGTTAAATGATGCTGATGCAATATTATTTAGGTAAACTATATTTCTATTATAAATTGAAATTGGTAATTTATCAGAGATGTTTTGATTATCAACAATCTTTGTATAGCATTCTTTTTGTGTTTCACAAACATCAATAGAATTAGTTGAAAAGTGTGTTGCAGAAAGGCACGCTTCCCTTTCTGCAGTCGATAGTAGATGCACGCATCCAGATAGTATGATTAAGAGTATCAATAAAGGTGTAATTATAAATAATTTATAATTCACTCATTTCCTCTAATATCTTTTAATTCCCTCTGAATTTATTGTTACTATTTTATATTTAATATTCTTTTGTTGTAAAAGAGCAAGTATTGCACTATGTTCTTTACCGCTTCCAGAATGTATGTTTAAATCTAATTCTTTAACATCCTTTGGCCATTCTTTTTCAATATCATCAAATATTTCAGAAAAACCTTTTCTTGGATCAACAATTATCCAATTAACTTTCTTAGTACAAGTAAACTTGTCCTTTGCCCATTCATTTGAGACTAAATAAACTTGATCATATTCTGATTGATCAACAATGTGAGCAACTTGTCCCCATGTACCTTTTCCTGTACTTAAAACACCTAAAAACACTTTCATTTATCCTCACCCCTATAGATTGAAATCTTTTTGCGCACTTTTTACTAAATTATAAATGTTTTTTCCTTCATTTGTAATGTAATAAACTTGATTATTATTAACCTCTAGTTTCTTTATATACTTTTTATCTAAGAGATTATCTAATATATTATATAATATAGATACCTTTTTAAAATCTGTTTTTCTGCTTAATTCCTCAAAATCTAGGGATTCAAGAGCAATAATATTTAAAACCTTAATATGTTCTTTAGAGTTAATTATTTTATATAAATCAGGATCTGATTCAATCAAAGTAATTAACTTATCCTTATCTTCCATGTTATTTTCACCTATAATTCCTTAATCATATATGTTCCAATAAGTTTATATCCTTGTTTTTTGTAATATTCTCTAACACCAACTCCACTAATAACTGCTATTTTTTCAAATCCTTGTTCTCTAGATATATCTTCTGCAATTTTTAATAACCTTTTACCAATTCCTCTATGTTGTATGTTCTTATCATTAAATTCAGTTGCTTCTCCATAAACATGTAATTCTCTAACAATAGATGTTTTCTTACTTAATTCTTTAATGAATGGTTCTTTTGGAAATCTAAGTCTAATAAATCCAAGCAAGTAATCATTTGTTTCTGCAGATATAAAGAATTCTTCTCCTCCAGATGCCTTATATTTAACTTCTTTAATTTCAAAATTATCTATATCAATTATTTTCCCTTCCGGTTCTTTACACCTTATACAATTACATTTTGTTCCTCTAATTTTTAGTTCCTTTTGTACAAGCTCACGCAAATTACTTTTCTTTGCACCAGCAATTATCTTTGTTG
>SESG01004079.1_pt1 | contig 11942 bp, 8 predicted proteins | sample 3171421 | NCBI WGS metagenome assembly SESG01 (sample SAMN10866946, study PRJNA518727) | freshwater metagenome | biome: subpolar coniferous forest; feature: holomictic lake; material: water; isolation source: holomictic Lake 227, 6 m and 8 m depth | place: Canada: near Kenora, Ontario | collected... | reverse complement strand
CTGGACCTCGTCCTCGCGGTGCTCGGCCGCGAGGGCGTGGGAGAGGCTCCGGGCGAGCGCGCCGTGTGGTGCGAGGGGCCCATCCTGGGGCCACTCGTGGACCGGGAGGCGCTCGTCCGTCGATTCCCCGGTCTCTCCTTCGATGTGACGCGCGAGCAGTCCGCCGGGAGCCGGGTCGGCATCACCGAGTTCGACTGGGCGCTCGCCGCGACCGGCACGGTCGCGCAGGACGCCACCGACCCGCGCAAGCGGCTCGCCTCCATGCTCCCGGAGACCCACGTCGCGGTCTTCCCGGCGGCACGGATGCTGCCCGACCTCGACGCGCTGCTCGAGCGGATCGATCCGACGAAGTCCCGCTACATCGCGTGCGTCACCGGGCCGAGCCGGACCGCCGACATCGAGCGGGTGCTCACCATCGGCGTCCACGGGCCGAAGAAGCTCGTCCTCATCGCCGTCGACGGCGAGATGGGAGTGGCGTGATGCCCGTCACCGAACTCAAGGATCGCATCTCCGGAGCGCTGCAGGACGGGACCATGGGGGGCGCGCTCGGGCGCTTCAACGACGCCTACCTCATCTCCCGGGCGAAGGCCTACGAGGGGATCGACTTCGAGGCCCTCCGCGACCAGCTCGTGGGGCTGAAGGGGCGCGCCGCCGCCCACCTCGACGAGCTCGCCGAGCAGTTCGAGGAGGCCGCCACCCAGGCGGGCGCGAAGGTCTTCCGGACCGCCGACATCGCCGAGGCGAAGGCGTATCTGGCGCGCCTCTGCAAGGAGAACGGCGTCCAGCGCATCGCCAAGTCGAAGTCGATGATGACGGAGGAGATGCACCTGAACGCCTTCCTGGCGGAGCAGGGCATCGAGGTGGCCGAGACCGACCTGGGTGAGTGGATCGTGCAGCTGGCCGGGCAGCGCCCGTCCCACATGGTCATGCCGGCCATCCACCTCTCGAAGGAGCAGGTGGCGGGCATCTTCTCCCGCGAGGTGAAGGCCGAGCTCGCCCCCGACATCCCGGAGCTGGTGGCGGTTGCCCGGCGCGAGCTGCGCCAGAAGTTCCTGGCGGCCGACATGGGGATCACCGGCGCCAACGTCGCGGTCGCCGAGACCGGGACGCTCGTCGTGGTCACGAACGAGGGCAACGCACGCCTCGTCTCCACCCTCCCGCGCATCCAGGTGGCGGTCGTCGGCGTCGAGAAGCTGGTCGAGCGGCTGGCCGACGTGGGGCCCATCCTGAAGGCCCTGCCGCGCAGCGCCACGGGTCAGCTCCTCACGAGCTACGTCTCCATGTTCACCGGGCCCGCCCCCGGCGCCGACGGGCAGCCGAAGGAGCTGCACATCATCCTGGTGGACAACCGCCGGAGCCACATGGCGGCCGATCCCCGCTTCGCACAGGCGCTGCGCTGCATCCGCTGCGCATCCTGCGTGAACGTCTGCCCGGTCTACCGCCTGCTCGGCGGGCACGTCTTCGGCGGCGTCTACACCGGCGGCATCGGCGCCATCCTGGCCGCCTGGTTCGACGCGATGAAGGCGTCGAAGGACATCCAGTCGCTCTGCATCCAGTGCGGCGCCTGCATCCCGGTCTGCCCGACGCGCATCGACATCCCCGACCTGATCGTCGAGCTGCGCCGCCGCCTGGCGGCGGAGGAGGGGCACTCCTTCCTGCAGCGGGCCGCCCTCAAGGTGGTGAACGACCGGCGGGTCTTCCACGGGCTGCTCCGGGCCGCCTCCAAGGCCCAGAAGCCCTTCGCGAAGAAGGGGATGATCCGCCACCTCCCGTTCTTCCTCTCCGGGATGACCGAGCACCGTTCTCTCCCGGCCATCGCCGATGTCCCGTTCCGCGACCGCTTCCGCGAGATCGCCCAGCCGGCGAAGACGACGGAGAAGGCCGCCTTCTACGCGGGGTGCCTCATCGACTTCGCCTACCCGGACGTCGGTGAAGCGGTGGTGAAGGTGCTGAACACCGCTGCCGTCCAGGTGACCTTCCCCGAGGCCCAGACCTGCTGCGGCGCCCCGGCCCGCTACTCCGGGGCCTTCGACGTGGCGGCGCAGAACGCCCGGGACAACGTGAAGGCGCTCGAGGATCCGGCGGTTCGGTGGGTCGTGTCGGCCTGCCCCACCTGCACGGTCGCGCTCCGGCACGAGCTGGCAGCCACGCTCCGGTCGGAGGGGCAGGAGGACTGGGCCGAGCGGGCCGACAAGCTCGCCCACAAGGTCCGCGACTTCTCCTCCCTCGTGAAGGAGCTCGTGGACGCCGGCCGGCTCTCGGTCCAGGCGGCAGAGGGGCTCCCGGCGGTCACCTACCACGACTCCTGCCATCTGAAGCGCAAGCTGCAGGCTCACGAGCCGCCGCGCGCCCTGCTCGGCGCGGCCGGCTTCGAGATCAAGGAGATGAGGGACAGCGACGTCTGCTGCGGGATGGGCGGGAGCTACTCCCTCAAGTTCCCGGAGATCTCGGCGCCCATCCTTGCCCGGAAGCTCGAGAACGTGAAGGCCACCGGCGTCGGCACCGTCGCCATGGACTGCCCGGGGTGCATGCTGCAGATCGGCGGCGGCCTGGACCTGGCGGGCTCGCCGGCGAAGGTCCGCCACGTCGCCGAGCTCATCGCCGACAAGGTGAGGCCATCGGCCGGGAAGTGAACCCCCGGGGCGCCCCGGGTCAGCCGGCCCGGCCGCGCAGGAGGTCGTGCCGCTCCAGCTTGTAGTAGAGGTTCCGGACGGTGATGCCCAGGCTCCGCGCCGTGGCCGCGCGGTTGCCCTGGTGCCGTGCCAGCGCCCCCTCGATGAGCTCCCGCTCCCAGGCCCGCTTCAGCTCGGCGAAGCGGCGCTGCGGGACTTCGGGCCCAGGTCCGGGGGCGGGCGCGCCCGCTCCCTCGGCACGGTCGAAGCTGGCGCGGGTGATCACGTCGTCCCCGGGCTGCATCTGGATCACCGCGCGCCCGAGCAGGTTCTCGAGCTCCCGGACGTTGCCCTTCCAGGGGTGGTCGATCAGCAGGTCGAGGGCATCCTGGGCGAGCCGCAGCGGCACGATCCGGTACTCGGCGCAGATGCGGGCGAGGAGGGTGCGGGCGAGCACCGGGATGTCCTCCCGCCGCTCCCGCAGGCTGGGGATCCGGATGGGCATCACCGAGAGGCGGTAGAAGAGGTCCTGCCGGAACTCGCCGCCGGCGACGAGGGAGTCGAGGTCGGCATGGGTCGCGGCGATGACCCGGACATCCACGGTCCGTGGCACCGACGAGCCCACACGCACGATCTCCTTTTCCTGGAGGGCGCGCAGGAGCTTGGCCTGGGCGGCGAGCGGGGTGTCGGCGATCTCGTCGAGGAAGAGCGTGCCCCCGTCGGCCTCCTCGAAGTGGCCGCGCTGCCCCTGGGGCCGGGCGCCGGTGAAGGCGCCCCCCTCGTATCCGAACAGCGCGCTCTCGATGAGGGAGTCGGGGATGGCCGCGCAGTTCACCCGGATGAACGGCCCGTCGCGCCGGTCGCTGGAGTGGTGGATGGCGTGGGCGAACATCTCCTTGCCGGTGCCGCTCTCCCCGGTGAGCAGCACGGTGGCCGGCGTTCGCGCCGCCCGCAGCGCCATCTCCTTCGCGCGGGCGATGGGCGGACACGCGCCGATGATGTCCTCGAAGGTGTGCTTCGAGGCGAGGCGCCGCAGTTGCTCCCGCGCCGAGGCCAGCTCCTCCGAGAGGCGCCGGATCTCGGAGACGTCGTGGATCACCCCCACGCTGCCCCGGAGCTCGCCCCCCACGAGGAGGGGAGCCGCGTTCACCACCACCTCCTTCTGGTGGGGTCCGACCTGGAGGCGAGCGCCGCGGATGGGCTTCCGGGTGCGGAGCACCCGGAGGTGGACGCTCTCTCCCTGCCGGATGTCCACCGTGACCGGTCGGTGGAGCACCTCCTCCGCGGAGAGACCCATGAGCGCCGAGTAGGCGGGGTTCACGAGCACGTAGTTGCCGTGCTCGTCGGAGACCGCGATGGCCTCCTGCGAGCAGCGGATGATGGCCTCGGAGAGCTCCCGCAGGTCCTGGAGGGTTCGCACCTTGGCGGCCAGCTCCTGGACCTCGCCCACGTCCCGGAAGATGGCGACGGCCCCCTCCACTGCGCCGGCGGGGTCGCGCACCACCATGCGGCTCGTGATGATGGTGGTTGCGCCCACCTCCTGCCGCTGGTTCAGCTCGTCCTGGCCGGAGGCGAGGACGTGGGGCAGACGGGTGTTCGGCACCACGTCCGGCACCGGCCGGCCGAGCGCGTCCTTCACCGGGCAACCGATGATGGCCGCGGCCTGCTGGTTGTAGAGGACGATCCGGCCCGCGGTGTCGATGGCGATGAGCCCCTCGATCATCGAGTCCAGGATGGCGGAGAGCTGACGCATCGACATGCTCGGAGCGATGGCCATGACATGAAAGAATTAGCATGAAACGAATTGCATGGAGAGAAGGATAACTTCCGGCTATCCCCAGCCATGATTGAGTAAGATCAACCCGTAGAGGTTGGCCCGGAGGTTGCTCTGCTACCCGTCGAAGGGAGGAACCGTGGGCGCGACCGCATCGGTGGCCGAAGAGTCCTCCCCGGAGATCTCCCTTCCGCTCGAGATCCGGGTGCACGGGCGCGGCGGCCAGGGGGGCGTCACCTGCGCCAAGCTCATCGCGAGCATCTACGCGGAGCAGGGGTTGCACGTCCAGACCTTCGGCGACTACGGGTCGGAGCGCACCGGTGCCCCGATCCGCGCCTTCACCCGGGTGGACACCCGCCCCATCCGCAACCGCAACAAGGTCTACCGTCCCCACCACGTGGTCGTGCTCGATGCGGGGCTCCTCGCGGGGGACGTCCTCGACGGCGCCGACGCCGGTGCGGTGGTCCTGCTCAACACCGCGCGCGGCCTCGCCCCGTTCGCCGAGCAGCACGGCCACTATCGCTTCGCCGCCGTGGACGCGACCGAGATCGCGCGGCGCCACGGCATCGGGACGAGCGCCGTCGTCATCATCAACACCACCCTGGCCGGAGCCTACGCGCGCGCCATGGGGCTTCCCTGGGACGCGGTCGAGCGGGCCTTCGCCGTCCAGGGGCTCGAGAAGGACCTTCCGGCGGCGCGGGAGGCCTGGGACGCGGTCGAGGTCCGCGAGGCCGACGGCGAGACGCGAGCCCGGCAGGAAGGCGAGCGGACGCCGCCCACGCCCGTTCCCGGCGTGGCCGAGGTGCTCCTCGACCTTCCCATGCCGCACGTCACCGGTTCCTGGCGGACGCAGATGCCCGTCTACCGGTCGCACGCCGCCCCGTGCAACGCCGGTTGTCCCGCCGGGAACGACGTGGTCGGGTTCGTGCAAGCCCTCGCCCGGGAAGGGATCGAGGGGGCGGCGCGGGTCCTCTTCCGCACCCAGCCCTTGCCGTCGGTGTGCGGCCGGGTCTGTCCGGCCCCCTGCATGACCGCGTGCAACCGGGGCTCGTACGACGGAGCCGTGCAGATCCGCGCGCTGGAGCGCTGGATCGGCGACCACGTCCTGGACGGCCCGGAGCCGCCGGCCGCGGCCGTGCCCCGGAGGCGCATCGCCGTGGTGGGAAGCGGCCCCGCCGGGCTGGGCGCGGCCTTCACGCTGGCCGGCGCGGGGCACGAGGTCACGCTGCTCGAGCGGGAGGAGCGGCCCGGCGGCGTGCTGCGGACCGGCATCCCCTCCTACCGCCTCCCCGAGGAGGTGCTCGACCGGGACATCGGCAGGATAAGTTCACTAGGAGTGAATATCAGGACCGGCCAGCGGATGGACGGCGCCGGCGTGGCGCGGCTCGCCGCCACCCACGACGCGGTGATCGTCGCCGCCGGCCTGCAGCGGCTCACCGGGCTCGATGCCCCCGGGGCGGACCTCCCCGGCGTCCTCCAGGGCATCGACCTGCTCGACCAGGTGAAGCGGGGGGCCGCTCCCCGGCTGGCCGGCCACGTGGTGGTCGTGGGCGGCGGCAACACGGCCGTGGACTGCGCCCGGACGGCGCTCCGGCTCGGAGCGGCCTCGGTGACCATCGCCTACCGGCGCGGTCGCAAGGAGATGCCCGCCATCGCGCCGGAGATCGACGAGGCGCTCGCCGAAGGGGTGCGGCTGCTCCTCCACCGGCAGCCGGTCCGGGTCGTGGGGGAGGGGAAGGTCACGGCGCTCGTGCTCGCCGAGGTGGAGCTGGGCGAGCCGGATGCGAGCGGCCGGCGCCGGCCGGTGATGACCGACCGCACCGCCTCGGTTCCCTGCGACACCCTGCTGCTCGCACTCGGCCAGTCGGCCGACCGGTCGATCGTGCCCGATCTCCCGAACGTCTGGGCCGCCGGCGACATGGCCACCGGCGACGGAACCGTCACCCACGCCATCGGGAACGGTCGTCGCGTGGCGACGCGGGTTCTCGCGGCGCTCGCCGGTGAGCCCGCGCCCTCCTGGGCCGGCCCCGACGCCGAGGCCGTCGTCACCCCGGCCCACGTCCGCTTCAGCCACTTCGAGGTGGAGCCCGTCCATCCGGAACGCCACCTGTCGGCGCAGGCGCGCGTGCGGGGATTCGAGGAGGTGAACCGGGGGCTCGACGGTCCCGCGGAGGCGGCGCGCTGCTTCTCCTGCGGGAGCTGCAACCACTGCAACACCTGCCTCCTCTACTGTCCGGAGGGGACCATCCACCGGATCGGCGCCGGTTACCGGGTGGACGAGGACGCCTGCAAGGGGTGCGGGATGTGCGTCGCCGAGTGCCCGCGGCGCGCGATGGCGATGGTTCTCGAGGCGTCGGCGAGGTGAGGCCATGAACGGACAGCTGCTCAGCGGGAACCACGCCGCCGCCCTCGCCGCCACCCTCGCCGGGCGGGCCAACCGCACCGGGCGTGGATTCGTGTCGGGCGTCTACCCCATCACCCCCTCCACCGAGTGCATGGAACTGCTGTGCAACCAGGAGATCGAGAAGGGGCACGTGGTCCGGGTCGAGAGCGAGCACAGCGCGATGGCGGTCTGCATCGGCGGCGCGGCCTCCGGTTCGCGCACCTTCACCACCTCCTCGTCGAACGGCATCGCCTACATGGCCGAGAACCTGGTGGCGGCGGCGCTTCTCCGGCTGCCGGTGGTCATGGTCGCGGCCAACCGGACGCTCGGGCCGCCCTGGAACATCTGGGCCGATCACGGCGACACGCTCATGCTGCGCGACGCGGGATGGATGCAGTTCTACTGCGCCGACAACCAGGAGCTCGTGGACACGGTGCTCTGCGCCTACCGTCTCGCCGAGGACGCGCGGGTCCTCCTCCCCGCCATGGTGTGCCAGGAGGCCTTCGTGCTCTCCCACACCGCCATGGCCACCTCGCTCCCCACGCAGGAGCAGGTGGACCGGTTCCTGCCGGCGCTCGACCTCCCCGGCCGGCTGGGTCGAACCCCCAAGGTGCTGGGAGGGCTCACGTCCTCCCACGCCACCGAGGTCCACCGGGCCCAGCACCACGAGGCCATGGGCCGGGTCTGGGAGGTCTACCGGGAGGCGCAGGACTCCTTCGAGGAGATCTTCGGGCGGCGTCCGGCCGACCCGGTGGTCCCGTACCGGGCCGACGACGCCGACGTGCTCGTGGTCTCGATGGGGACCATCGCCGCCACGGTGGAGCGGGCCGTGGACGAGGCGCGGGCGAAGGGGATCCGGCTCGGGGCGCTCCGGGTGCGCACCTTCCGACCTTTCCCGGCCGGGCAGATCGCGGCGGTCCTGCGAGGCCATGCGAGGGTGGCGGTCATCGATCGCAACGTCAGCCTGGGGTTCGGCGGCGTGCTCTGGGGCGAGGCGCGCGGGCTGGCCGACCCCGGGGCGGTGGTGCAGGGCTACATGATCGGGCTCGGGGGAGGGGACGTCCGGCCGGAGCACGTCCTCGCCATCGCGGCCGACGCCGGTGCCCGATCCGTCGCGGGTGCGCCGGTGCTGATGGAGGCCGGGACATGACCGGGCCCGTGTACCCGGAGATGATGGGGCTCTCCTGCCCGGTGGACGATCCGCTGCTCCGGCCAGGGAACGGCAACTGCGGCGGATGCGGGATGTCCACCGCGCTCCAGTTCCTGGGGCGGGCCCGGGAGGACCGCAAGCTCCAGATGGTGATCCCGGCCAGCTGCGCCGCGGTGTCGGTGGGCCCCTTCCCGTACACCGCGATGGGGGCGCCGACCATCCTCTCCACCTTCGGTGCGGCGTCGGCGGTGGCCACCGGCCTCTCCCACGCGGCGCGACTGAACGGGGACGGCACGCGGGTGGTCTGCTGGGCCGGTGACGGCGGCACCTACGACATCGGGATGGCCAGCCTCTCCGGCGCGGCGGAGCGGAACGAGGACATCCTCTACGTCTGCTACGACAACGAGATCTACGGCAACACCGGAGGGCAGCGCTCGTCGGCCACGCCTCACGGTGCGTCCACCTCCACCACCATCCGGGGCAAGATCGAGCACAAGAAGGATGTGCTCGCCATCCTGGCGGCCCACCGCATCCCCTACGCCGCCACCGTGTCGCTCGCCCACCCGCAGGACGCCATCCGCAAGATGCGCCGCGCGCTCGACCTCGAGGGCTTCCGTTTCCTTCAGGTGCTCGCTCCCTGCCCCACCGGCTGGAAGTCGGAGCCGGCGCTGGGCATCGAGCTCGTGCGGCTGGCGGTCCGCTCCGGGCTCTTCCCGGTGGTCGAGGTGGTGGACGGGCGCCGGACCACCATCAACGTCGAGCCCGACTTCGCCGACGAGGCGCTCGAGCTCTACCTGTCCCTCCAGCGCCGCTACCAGCGTTCGGAGATCTCCGCCGCCGACCTGCGCCCCGCCATCGAGCGCCACTGGCGCGACCTGCGGGCGCGCAGCGGCCGGATCGTTCCCGCCGACCGGGAGCCCTGACCCGCACCGCACGCCGAGGAGCCCATGCAGACCGACATCGGAGGCCGGATCCGCAAGATGCGCGAGGCCCAGGACCTCTCCCGCGAGGACGTCTGCCGCATGGCAGGCCTCACCGCCGACCGGCTCGCCGCCTTCGAGGAGGGGCGGGAGGTTCCCTCCATCGGCGTGGTGATCAAGCTCTCCCGGGTGCTGGGCTCGAAGATGGGCGGCCTCCTCCATGGCAGCGCGTTCGCCTCGGAGGAGCTGACCGTGAGTCGCGGCAGCGAGACGCTCCCCGGGTTCGAGCAGGGGGAGACCGAGCAGGGGTACACCTACCGGTGCCTCACCCGGCCCGGGACCCCCGGGCACGGCATGGAGCCCTTCCTGCTCACCTTCGACCCGGCGGTGACCGACGCGCGGCCGCTCGCCCACGATGGGCAGGAGTTCGTCTACGTCCTGGAGGGCTCGATCGAGCTCACCTACGACGGGAAGCGGACGGTGCTGCAGCCCGGGGACGGCGCGTACCTGGACGCACGCCACCCGCACCTCTTCCGCGGCCTGGGGAGCGCCCCGTCGCGGATGCTCGCGGTGGTGACCGCGGGCGCGTAGGGAGCGGCGTCACGGCTCGAAGTAGGTGTACTCCTTGCCCCGGAAGTTGCGGAAGACCCACTTCTTCCCCTCGTGGCGGACCACGTAGTCGGGGTTCACCGGGATCTTCCCGCCCCCCTCGGGCGCATCGACGACGAAGTGGGGGACGGCGAGGCCGCTCGTGTGGCCGCGCAGCGCCCGGATGATCTTCCGCCCGGCCTCCACCGTGGTGCGGAAATGGCTGATGCCCTTCGCGAGATCGCACTGGTAGATGTAGTAGGGGCGGATCCGCATGAGCAGGAGCTTGTGGTTGAGCTCGGTCACCACCTTCGGGTCGTCGTTCACGCCCTTGAGGAGCACCATCTGGTTGCCGAGCGGACAGCCCGCGTCGGCGAGCCTGCGGGCCGCCTCGAAGGCCTCGGCGGTGCACTCCTTCGGGTGGTTGAAATGCGTGTTCACGTAGACCGGCTGGTGCCTGCGCAGCATGTGGACGAAGTCGTCGGTGATCCGCTGGGGAAGGGTGACCAGGTTGCGGGTCCCGAGCCGGAAGATCTCGACGTGGGGGATGGCCCGGAGCCGCTCCAGGATGTGGTCGAGCCGCTCGTCGGAGAGGGAGAGGGGATCGCCCCCGGAGATGACCACGTCGCGGACCTCGGGGTGGGCGGCGATGTAGTCGAGGCCGTCCTCCACCTGCTGGCGCGCCGCCGCCGAGGACGGGTCGGCCACCTTGCGCTTTCGCGTGCAGTGGCGGCAGTAGACCGGGCAGTTGTGCGTCACGTAGAAGAGGACCCGATCCGGGTAGCGGTGGGTGATGCCGCGGACCGGCATGTCCCGCTCCTCGGCGAGCGGATCGTCGAGGTCGGCGGCGGCCACGATGGTCTCGCCCATCGTGGGCACCGACTGGAGCCGCACCGGGCAGTGCGGGTCGTCCGGATCCATGAGCGACGCGTAGTAGGGCGTGATGCCCATGTGGAAGTCCGCGTCGGTCTCCACCGCGGCGCGCCGCTCGTCGTCGGTGAGCCGGATCACCTTCTCGAGCTGGTCCACCCGGGTGATGCGCTCCCGCTGCTGCCAGTGCCAGTCGTTCCAGTGTGCGTCCGGTTCGTCCCTCCAGATGGAGCGGGGCCCCGGCGGGAAGCGCGTCGCGAGTTGCTGGGTCATGGGTGGCTCCTCCCGCAGATGATATTCCCGCACGGGGGGCTCCGCTGGTTTGACTTCGCTCGCCCTCGGCGGTTAGCTTCCGCCCGCCCGCGCGGCACCCCACATGAGCGATCCCCGCAACCCGTTCTCCGGCGTCTCCGCCGACGACTGGGGCGACTGGCGCTGGCAGCAGCGGAACCTGCTGCGCAGCACGGCCGACCTGGAGGCCGTCGTCGAGCTCACCGCCTCGGAGCGGCTCGGGCTCGTGGGGGCTGCGGGGCGCTTCCGGGTGGGGGTCACCCCCTACTACGCGTCGCTCATGGACCGGCACAACCCGTTCTGCCCGGTCCGGATGCAGGTGATCCCGGTGGCCGCCGAGCTCGAGCCGGACGAGGGAGATCTCCGCGACCCGCTGGGGGAGGACGGCCACCGGCCGGTCCGCGCCGTGGTCCGCAAGTACCCGGATCGCGCGCTCCTGCTCGCCGCCGACCACTGCGCCGTCTACTGCCGCCACTGCACCCGCCGGCGCATCACCGGCGGGGAGGAGGGGGCCTTCGACCGGGAGGCGATCGCCGAGGGGATCGCCTGGATCCGCTCCCGGCCCGAGATCCGGGAGGTCATCGTCTCCGGCGGCGACCCCCTCTCCCTGTCCGACGAGCGGATCGGCTGGATCCTCGAGGGGCTGCGGGCCATCCCCCACGTCGAGCTGCTCCGCCTGGCCACTCGTTCACTGGCAGTGAACCCGGCCCGGATCGGCGAGGGCCTGGCGGCCCGGCTGCGCCGCGCGGCGCCGCTCGTGGTGGTCACCCATTTCAACCACCCCAAGGAGTGCACGCCGCAGGCCCGGGAGGCCTGCGAGCGGCTGGTGGACCGCGGGGTCCCGGTGGAGAACCAGACCGTGCTGCTCCGGCGCGTGAACTCCTCGGCCCGGATCATCGCCGACCTGAACCGCCGGCTCCTCGCCTGGCGGGTCCGCCCCTACTACCTCCACCAGGGCGACCTGGCCGAGGGGACCGGTCATCTCCGCACGCCGCTCGCGACCGGGATCGCCATCCTGGAGGAGCTGCGCGGCGCGGTGAGCGGGCTGGCCGTGCCCCACCTGGCGGTGGACCTGCCCGGGGGCGCCGGGAAGGTGACCCTGCAGCCCGGCTGGCTCGTCGGGCCGGGGGAGCCGGGCGTGCCGCCGGCGACGGCGACGGCCGCCGGGGCGGTGGCCCCGCCGGGCCGGGCGCGCGGCCACTGGTTGCGAAGCTGGAAGGGAAAGCTCGTCTACTATCCGGAGCCGCGCGAGATCGCGTGCGACTGTCCGTACGACGAGGTCTTCTACGGGGAAGAGACCCGGCTCAGGCAGGGAGGGAACGGGTGATCGCCCGAATCATCGAAGTGCTCGCCG
>SESG01028040.1_pt1 | contig 11945 bp, 9 predicted proteins | sample 3171421 | NCBI WGS metagenome assembly SESG01 (sample SAMN10866946, study PRJNA518727) | freshwater metagenome | biome: subpolar coniferous forest; feature: holomictic lake; material: water; isolation source: holomictic Lake 227, 6 m and 8 m depth | place: Canada: near Kenora, Ontario | collected... | reverse complement strand
ATTTACGTGTCAATGTACTAGGACCTCTGACGCCAGAGCCCCTGGTGCCACCGATTCACAGCCCAAACCCGCAGGTGAACAGGATGAATACGATCTCTTCCCCCATTCTCTTTGACAGCAAGTTATTGCATGACCCAAAACTGATGCCGCCCTCAGACCGCAAGGCCGCCATGGTGATGGATATCAATGGCTGCATCGCCGAGTGCAACCTGGCTGCCACGGATTTACTGGGGCGTCAACCGGAGTCACTGGTGGGGCAGAACGTCTCTGATGTGTTGCCTGGCCTGCCTTTTTCACAAGAAACCCCCGGCTACAACCTGGCTTATGTGGGCATGAACCATGCCTTGGATGCCTGGAAGAAGCAAATAGCGCGCACCCCCAGTGGCGGGTCGATTGACGTTGAGATCGTGATCTACATCATCAAACGAGGTTGCAAGTGCCTCATCGCTTTGTTTCTTCGGCGCCCCACCTTTACTGCACTCCATGCTTGAATGCGGAGCGAACTTTGATTTCGCTACACACCCATCCACCTGACTCTTGCGACCGTTAACTCAAGTCAATCTGGCGCTAGCCAATGAGAATGACTAATGCAAACAAATCACATAGATGTCGTCAACGCGCGCATTCTGGTTGTCGAGGATGATGATGCGATGAGAGAATTTATAGTTTTAGCGCTCACTCGAATGGGCGTTCGGAAGGTAAAGGAGTGCGCTGATGGTACTGTTGCATTACAACTGATGGGTAGCTTCTGGCCAGATGTAGTTTTGACTGATATTCATATGGAGCCGATGGGGGGAATCGAGTTTGTGCATCGATTGCGTGATCATCTCACGGTGGAATTTCGCAAAACAAGAGTTATTTTCATGAGTGCTGACTCTAGTCGGGATGTTCTTAAGGAAGCACTTTCACTAGGTGCGTACGGCTACATAGTTAAACCAATATCATTTGAAACTTTACGCGTAAAGATTGAACACGCTTTATCCCCTGTTGATAGAAAACTGGAAATTAGTCTATCGCGTCAACACTAAAGAAGTGCAGTAGCCGCAACCCCGGCTCGGTGTAGCCGCTGGGTTGCGACAGTCCCTTGCCACCACGTGCAGAACTAGGTTTGAAACCAGTGAGGAATTACTGAAAGGTGAAATTAAAGTCCTGGCTCGCGATAACTTCTGCAGTTCCGCTAGTGCACTTGTAGTGCAACATGGCATTTCTAACCGCTTCATGAAAAATTCGCGGTCCTGACAAGATTACGACGGCCCGAACAATCCCATCCTGAATCGTTGCTTGCGCTTTGATGACGCCTTGCGTGCCGTCCAGGATCGCTTTTCTCGGCATCTCGGGGGCAATTTGTGTCGGGCAAACGGTCGCTATATCAGAGCGCACTGCCACCACGGCGGGCGGTGCGGGCGGTGGTGTCGGCGAAATGGGCGCTGCCACTGCTGGTGGCGTGGGCATCGATACGATCTGGGCTAGCGCAGTGACGGGTGGCGCCACTTCAGACTGCGGTACAAAAGGAGGCGGCGCTTCAAGTTTTGAGACCAGCGGTTTGCTCGTTTTGGGTGGAGGCGGAGGAGGTGGTGCAATCGCCACCTCTTGAATCAGCACCGCTTCGAGCGGTTTCATCAAGAGCGTCAAACCCTTGCTCGCGGTACCGGAAACCAGTGCCCAGCCCAAAAAGAGATGGAGCACGACCACAATGGCGATGCCCCGGTAAGGATGGGCCGAGGACTGAAGCGTGTAATTGTTCTGGATCATGGCGAGTTCAGGGTAAAAACTGCTCGCTGCCCACCACGGCCATGCGGGTCAGGCCGTGGCGGCGCGAGGCGGCCAGAACACTGGCAAAAACAGCGTACTGGGCATTTTTGTCCGGCCGCACATGAACTTCAGCTTGCGTCGCTTGATGCGCGGCCTCTGCCATATTGACCTCCAGCTGCGCAATCGTCACCGGCAGACCTTGCCAGAACAGCTCGCTTTGCGGGTTGATGTCGATTTGAATCTTGTCCGGTACCACCGCGCTCACCGGCGGGCGGCCCACTGGTAAGTCCAGATTAACGGCGTGCAACTGAACCGGAATGGTGATGATGAGCATCACCAACAAAACCAGCATCACGTCAATCAGCGGTGTGGTGTTGATGTCCATCATCACCTCGGGGTCATCTACGTTAAGGTCAGCGTTGCTGGTCATGGCCATAAAAAAATTCCTCTACGCGGCTGGCGCGCGAATCAACCGCCGGGGGCCGGGGGTTCGGTAATAAAAGAGACTTTGGCAATGCCGGCGCGTTGGCAGGCGGCCATGATCTGGCCCACGCTTTCATAGCGCGCCGCCTGGTCGCCGTTGATTTGCACTTCTGGTTGCGGGCGAGTGACCGAAACTACTTTAAGCCGGTCCACCAGCGCCTGCATATTGGCAACTGGCGTGTCATGCCAGAAAATGTGCCCGGCCTTGTCTACCGAGATGATGACGTTTTCGGGTTTTGCCACGCGCTCTTGCACCCGTTGTTTGGGCAAGCTGACGGGGATGGAACTGGTAGCAACCGGAATGGTGATCAGGAAGATGATGAGCAAAACCAGCATCACATCCACCAGAGGCGTGGTGTTGATCTGGCTCAAGATAGCGTCCTCGCCCTCGCCAGATCCAAGACTGATGGACATAAATTATTCCGTGCAGGTTTGGTGTCGCAAGCGTCAGGCCTTGTTGGCCGTGGCCAACAGCACGGCATGCAAATCGTTGCCAAAAGCCTGCACGACTTCCATCGTCAATTTGTTGCGTCGCACCAGCCAGTTGTAGCACAACACCGCAGGCACCGCCACAGCGAGTCCGATGGCGGTCATGATCAAAGCCTCGCCCACCGGGCCGGCCACTTTGTCGATGCTGGCCTGGCCCGACATGCCAATTTTGACCAGCGCATGGTAGATGCCCCAGACGGTGCCAAACAAGCCGACAAACGGCGCCGTCGAGCCCACGGTGGCGAGTAAAGCCAGGCCATCCTGCATGCGACTTTGCACATTGGCCATGGCCCGCTGAATGCTCATGGTGACCCAGGTATTGAAGTCAATGGCGCCCAACAAACCATCGTGTTTGCTGGCGCCCTCAAGGCCTTTTTCTGCAATAAAACGGTAGGGGCTTTGCGGGTCGAGCAGATCCGCGCTGGCGCGGATGGAGCCACCCGACCAAAAGTTGTCTTGCACGGCTTGGGTCTGTTTGCTGGCCCGGGACTGCGCCAGGAGTTTGGTTACGATCATGTACCAGCTCGCCATGCTCATAGCCACCAAAATCAGCAAGGTGCTCTTGGCAATCATGTCGCCCTCCGCCCACAGGGCTTGAATGCCGTAGGGGTTGGTGACAACGGCCACCTCTTGCGCCGATGCCAAGCCTGGCAGGCTGGTCAGGACGGCCACACTGGTGCCCATCAAAGCAGTAGAAATTTTGTCAAAACGAATACGCACTACAAGTCCTTAAAGTTTCTACAGGGTTGCGAATAGACGCAATTAAAAATGTAAAAAAATAAATGTAATTAAGCGATATGTCTTCTTTGTGACATTAGCTATAAATTTTTGATAAAAATCAAATTCCTTTGAAAAAAGTAAAAATTATGTAAAGCTTGTTTGATTCATCGAGTTGACATATTGGCGAGAGACGATTAAGACTGCCTAGTAAATTGTTATCTTAATATTTAAAATCCCATGTCGAAACTCAATCTCAGCCACCGTCTTAAGCCCAGCGTTATCAACGTGTCACGCGCTTTAGCCATCCTTTGCGTGGCAGCCCCCGCGTTCGCGCAGTCACAAGCGCCGGTCAGCCTGGGTGCTGTGAATATCGTGGCTCAGGCCCCGGTCACGCGCGCTCCTACTGAAACCGCGCCGTCACAAGGTTCGCTGGAAGCTCGCTCAGCGATCTCCATAGTGAGCGATAAGTTCATTCGTGACTACACATCACCCGTAGCCGATTTCTCGCAGACGATTTCGATGACACCCGGGGTGTTCAGCAACTCGTCAAACGGTGTCGGCTTGGGCGATGCTTCGATAACAGTGCGTGGTTTGTCCGACAGCAATCTGGTGTTCAGCTTTGATGGCATTCCTTTCAACGACACCAACGGTGTGAGTCACCATACGTGGGTATTTTTCCCAAGCCAGTTCTTGGGCGGTGCGGTGGTAGACCGTAGCCCCGGCGGTGCGTCAACTATTGGCCAGGCCACCTTTGGTGGTAGTGTAGATTTGAAGTCGCGTGTGCTGGAAGCCGAGCCCCGCACCAGTGTGACTTTGTCCACTGGTTCGTGGAACACCAACCTGATTGGTGTGGAGCATGAAACTGGCCAGATTGGCGCCGATGGCAAGTCAAACTTGTTGTTTAACGTGCAGGAAATGAAGTCTGACGGTTACCAAGCCTACAACATTCAAGACCGAAAAGCGGCCTCCGTCAAGTACGAAAACGAAAATTCAGGCGGCTCTAAATTTACCGTGTTTGCGTCCTACCTGAACCTCAAAAACAACACGCCAAGCATCAAGGGTGTTGAGCGTCGCCTGTATGACACGGGCGACTACACCACCCTCTTGACAAATGACCCTAAATTGGGAAGCTACTACGGGTACAACTTCTACGACATCACAACCGACTTCATTTACGCAGGTATCTCTACCATGCTAGGCGACGGCTGGAAGCTCGAAGACAAGGTGTACACCTATCGCTACTGGAACAAGCAAAATTACAACAAAGACGCGTTACCTATAGGTTCATTGACGGCGGTTGACAAGCTCAATTCGTATACGACGATGGGCAATGTGCTGCGCGTGAGCAAAGACTTTGATACCGGCACCCTGCGCACCGGCTTGTGGCTGGAGAAAGCGGACAGTTTCCGTTTCCAGATTGCTTCGAATCCACAAACTTGGGTTGATTCTGCTGTGCCAAACTTCAGCGAGACCTATACAACCACAACCATTCAGCCGTATCTTGAATACGAGTACAGGGTCAACGATAAGCTGAAGATCACCCCGGGCGTGAAATACGCGTCATACCAGCAAGATTTTGTGCATCTTGCAGATAATTCTGGGGGTAAGAAAGGTGTTGGTCCACTGGGTGGAACTTATATCAAGTCGGGTACAGTCGTAACAGGGATCACAGGGGGAGCGCCAAGCCTTTCGAACTCCATTACCTACACGGATGTGCTGCCTTCGCTGGATGTCCACTACAAAATTCAGCCTAACTGGACGCTTTATGGTCAATATGCTTTGGGTGACCAAATTCCAAGTACGAGTGTATTTGACGTCTTGAACGCCAAGGTTTCACCACCACCCAGCCCCACCAAAGCGACCACCGCTCAAATCGGAACGGTCTGGAACTCTGGCGATCTGACACTTGCCGCGGATATTTACCAGACCAAGCTGGAGGGTTCCTATACCGCTTTGTCACCCGACAGTTCTGGCTATGTCGCCTACATTCCTAGTGGGACACAGAAGAACCAGGGTATCGAGGCAGAAGCTAATTTTGTATTGGGGGGTGGTTTTAGTCTGTACGTGAATGCGACATTGGGTAGCTTGAAATACGACAGCACGGGTCTCTGGGTTGCGAGTGCGCCAGCTGACACCGAGTCGATTGCAATCAATTACCAGCGTAACAATTGGTCGCTCAACTTGTCTGCCAATCGAGTTGGACAGATGTACAACGATGACTCGACCGGTAACCATGAAGCTTTTGTGATTGACCCCGTGACAGTTGCCAACTTGTTTGTCAATTACAACATCAAGACCCCTGCATCGTTTGCGAAACAGTTGAAGTTGCAATTTGGTGTCAATAATTTGTTTGATACGCACGCGATTGTGGGTATTGCATTGGCTCAGCCAGGAAGCTCCAGCGCTATTCCGAATAAAGCTGATCTGTTGACCGTTACGCCCGGTCGCAGTGTCTCACTGACGGCCACACTGGACTTTTAATCGCTGGGTCGTGAACCGGCTAAGTTGAGTTAACACTCAAACATAGCGGTTCACCCCACAGCCAGGTTCCGGGGGGCGTGATGCCAAAAGCATCCGCCCCCTGTTTGCATTTTTACCAGTCCGACACCATGCTCACCTCCTCCATCTTCAGAACTTTGGCGCTGCTTCTGGCCGCCCTGTTCGGCCACGCCCTCAGCTGGAGTCAGACCGCCTCCGCGCCCGAAATGGCGCCGGACCTGGTGTTTACCGTTCAAGCCGAAGGCCAAGCCATCGTGCGGGCTTTGACCCACGCCACCGTGTGCCCCGCGATTCAGTGGGACGGCCAAGCGTCGCAAGCCATGACGCCGCGCGCCACGGCCGCGACCCTGCCGCTGCGCGGCGACAGCGCCCAAAAAGACACCAAAGCTGCCGTGTTTGACGTGCTGACCTGCGAGGCCCGTTGGCCCGTTGGCGCCCATCACGCCCGCGTTGCCGGTACCGCTGTGCCAGCGCCCCGCAGCAGCATCCACCGCATCGTCATCATTGCCGACACCGGTTGCCGCATGAAAGCTTCCGAGGCCGCGTTTCAGCCTTGCAACGACCCGGTCAAGTGGCCGTTTGCCCAAGTGGCCCAAAGTGCGGCGGCACTCAAGCCCGATTTGGTGATTCACATCGGAGATATTCATTACCGCGAAAGTCCTTGCCCTGAAGGCAACGCCGGCTGTGCCAATGCGGCATGGGGCTATGGCTTTGATGCGTGGCAGGCCGATTTTTTTAAGCCCGCCAAGCCGTTGCTGGCCGCGGCGCCCTGGGTTTTTGTGCGCGGCAACCATGAGACTTGCACGCGCGCCGGGCAAGGCTGGTTCCGTTTTATTGACGCCCAACCGTGGACGCTGGCGCGTTCTTGCAACGACCCGGCGCAAGACCGTGATGCGGATTATTCCGAGCCCTATGCGGTGCCGGTAAATGCGTTTTCGCAGTTCATTGTTTACGATTCATCACGCACCAATGGCAAGCCTTTTTTGACCACTGACCTGTCCTATGCCAAGTACACGGCCCAGCTTGCAAGCGTTAACCAACTGGCACAGCAAAGGCCAAACAGCTTCTTTATGAGCCATCATCCGCTGCTGGCGGTGGTGCCCGCCAAAGACGCCAGTCCATTCAAGTTGGCAGGCGATAAAGGATTGCAGTCGGTGTTTGAGGCCGCCTACCCGGAGCGGCTCTTTCCGGAGGGCGTGTCGGTCGCCCTGCATGGTCATGTGCATTTGTTTGAGGCCATCAGTTTCAAGAGCAAGCACCCGGTGTCGCTGGTGCTGGGCAACTCCGGCTCTGCCAACGAGGGCCGGGTGCCCGAAAACTTGCCGGTGGGCACTGAGCTTTTTAAAGGCGCGCAAATTGAAGACTACATGGGCCGGGCCGACTATGGCTTTGCTACGCTGGACCGCGTCGGCCCCCATGAGCGTGGCGATTGGCGCTTGACGGAATACACCACCCTGGGCCAAGCCGTCATTCAGTGCGAGCTCTCGGGCGGCAAGAGTCGCTGTAAAAAATTAAATTCGTCCGGCCATTGAGCCGGTCCAACCAAGTTTCAAAATTTCATGAACACCCCCCAAATGACCCCCAACCGATACCACCCGACCACTGTATTTTTTCATTGGCTGATTTTTGTCCTCTTTGCCGCTGCGCTGGCATTTATTGAGTACCGGGGCTATTTGCCCAAGGGCGATCTGCTTAAAAAGTCCTTGCGCAACTGGCACATGCTGGCCGGGCAATTGGCGTTTTTGTTTGTTTTGTTTCGCGTCGTGACGCGTTTGCGTTTTGCGGCTCCCGCTGCAGTGAGCGGGCCGCGCTGGCAGGCCTTGAGCGCGAAAGCGGTGCATGGTTTGCTGTATGCCGTGATGTTTGCCCTGCCCATCAGTGGTGTGTTGTTTACGCAAGCAGGCGGTAAAGAAGTTGAGTTTTTTGGCTGGGTGTGGCCGGCCTTGATCGCACCGGATGCCGGTTTGAAATCCAGCATCAAGGACCTGCACGAGCTGTTTGGCAACGCCGTTTATTTTCTGGTGGGCCTCCATGTGCTGGGCGCGTTGTGGCATCAATGGGTTCTTAAAGAAGGTAGTTTGAACCGCATGACGCTACAACGACGCGAAGCACGTTGATGAACAGTTTTCAACCTACCCCAAAGATTCCTACGATGAAAATAACATTTAAAAAAATAGTCTTGCTGCTGGGTCAGCTGACTTTATTGACAGCGGCTTTCGCCACGGAGGCTCCCGCAAAACCGCATGGCCAGGACAAAGACCCGGTCGTGCTCAGTTTCTCGACGGTGGGTGACTCTCGGCAAGACCCGGTGGCCTTTGACCCTTCAACCGGCCCGTTGACGGCGCAGGACAAGATCTGGCTGCAAAACAGCAAGGCTTGGTCGCGCATCATGCAAGGGGTGCAAGCCCAAAAGTCCAAATTGCTTTTTTTTAATGGCGACATGATCATGGGCTACGGTCTGGCGGGGCCAACGCCCAGCAACAGCGTTGCGGACGTGGTGGGCTCTGATTTGATGGCCTTCTACCGCCAATACGCATTTTGGCGTGGCATGGTAGCGCCCTTGATGGAGTCCGGCACGTATGTTGTTCCCGTCGCGGGGAACCACGAAGTTCAATCCAAGGCATCGGGCAAAAAATCCCAGGTCGAAAACGAAAATGCCTGGCGCGCCAACATGGGCGACCTCATTATTGATACGGCACGGTTCAAGACCATCGTGGGTCAGGATGCCACCAATATTAATGTTCAAAACCAGGGCGGTGTGGACGGTCTAAAAAGCGACCAAGGCCAGCTCACCTACAGTTTTGATGTGAATGACTCGCATTTTTCAGTGGTCAATACCGATGCCGTGGGCAGCGATAACTTTGCCCCCTCCGAGTGGCTCAAGCGCGATCTGATGGCCGCCCAAAGTCGCGGTGCAAAACACTTTTTTGTTTTTGGGCACAAACCAGCCTTTACCTACGCTTATAAAAAACCGACACCAGACAACTTTGAAGCAGTTGGTTTGGATAAATACCCGGAAAAACGTGATGCGTTCTGGCGTGTCATTGAGCAATATGGCGCGACCTATTTTTGTGGTCATGAGCACGAATTCAACATGATGCAACCCAATGGTGCGGCATGGCAGGTGATGGTGGGCAGTGGCGGTTCGCCTTGGGACGCTCAACCCGGCGAAGCAACCATGAACCCGGCCAGCGACCGCGCCTACGCTTGGGCGACCGTCAGCATTCACAAGAGTGGCAAGGTCGACATCAATGCCTATGGATTCAGCGATAGTTATGGTCCGAACCGGTTACTAAAGCGAGTGATTCTTGCACGCTAAATCAAAGACATTGAATGTCCATCCAAGAGTTAAAGCTGACCGGTTGAAGCCGAAGGATTCATTCTTGTGATGAGAAATAAATTTGATTATCTGACTATCGGTCAGATGATTGGCTGGCGACACTGGAAGTCCGCTGTACTGCCAACGACAAACGGGATAACCATTTTTCGTCGCCGGATGACGGCTTCAGAGTTTCTGACATCGGTGGCGAATGACAGCTTCCGGCGAAATTGAAGGTCAACTGTCGACAATCCGCTAGATTTTTTTGGTTTTCAGCTAATCACGGCCGTGGGCCTCAAGCGCCCATTCACCGAGCCGTCAAAGCCGAACCCGTGTTGGTTTCCTGACTTTCTTGAGCCAACAGCGCCATCAACCTCAAACGCCATAAAAAACGGCACCCGCAGGTGCCGTTGTAATCAAGAATCAGGGTTTAAGCCTAATCGGCCTCTAGCCCCCGTGTATCAAGCGCAAGCAGCTACTTATTAAATAGCAAAACTCAAGCCGCCGCAGGTGCCGTGATGGCGGCTGCCGCTGCCGCAACGTCAGCCGCTTTCACCTTCAGGCGCCACGCGTGCAGCAAAGGCTCGGTGTAGCCGCTGGGTTGCGCCAACCCCTTGAACACGAGTTCGCACGCGGCCTTGTAAGCCATGCTGGTCTCGAAGTTGCCGGCCATGTTTTTGTACAGTGGGTCACCGGCGTTTTGGGCGTCGACCACGGCGGCCATGCGCTCGAAAGTCTCGGTCACTTGCGCGGCGGTCACGACGCCGTGGTGCAACCAGTTGGCCATGTGCTGACTGCTGATGCGCAGGGTGGCGCGGTCTTCCATCAGCGCGACGTTGTGAATGTCAGGCACCTTGGAGCAACCCACGCCCTGGTCAATCCAGCGCACCACGTAGCCCAAAATACCTTGGGCGTTGTTGTCGAGCTCTTGCTGTTTTTCAACGTCCGACCAGTTGGGGGTCGCGGTGACCGGCACTTGTAGCAAGCCGCCCAACAAGGTGTCGCGTTCCTTGTTGTAGTCGATCTTTTCCATTTCTTTCTGGATGTCGCTTACCAGCACTTGGTGGTAGTGCAGCGCGTGCAGCGTGGCACCGGTCGGGCTCGGCACCCAAGCGGTGTTGGCACCGGCTTTGGGGTGGGCAATCTTTTGCTCCAGCATGGCTTTCATCAAATCGGGCATGGCCCACATGCCTTTGCCGATTTGGGCTTTGCCGCGCAGGCCGCAGCTCAAGCCGACCAGCACGTTGCTGCGCTCGTAGGCGGCAATCCAGGCGCTGGTTTTCATGTCGCCCTTGCGGATCATGGGGCCGGCCAACATGGCAGTGTGCATTTCGTCGCCAGTGCGGTCCAGGAAGCCTGTGTTGATGAACGCGACGCGGCTGCTGGCGGCTTCAATACACGCCTTCAGGTTGACGCTGGTGCGTCGCTCTTCGTCCATGATGCCTAGCTTGACGGTGCTGTCTTCCAAGCCGAGCATTTTCTCGACGCGGGAGAACAGTTCAGCGGCAAATGCGACCTCAAACGGGCCGTGCATCTTGGGCTTGACGATGTAGACCGAGCCCTTGCGCGAGTTGCGAATCGCATCTTTGGCGGTGCGCTTCAGGTCGTGCATGGCAATCGTGGTGGTCACGACAGCGTCCAGAATGCCTTCAGGGATTTCGCGGGTTTCGCCCTTTTTGTCGGTGTACAAAATGGCCGGGTTGGTCATCAGGTGGCCGACGTTGCGCACAAACATCAGCGAGCGGCCGTGCAGCGTGACTTTTTTGCCCTTGCCGGCGGCAGGCGTGTAGATGCGGTCGGCGTTGAGGCCGCGGGTGAACACCTTGTCGCCCTTGGCCACTTCTTCGGTCAACGTGCCTTGCAGGATGCCGAGCCAGTTGCTGTAAGCCAGCACTTTGTCGTCGGCGTCAACCACGGCGACCGAGTCTTCCAGGTCGAGGATGGTGGAGAGCGCGGCTTCCAGCACCAGGTCGCTGACACCGGCGGCGTCGCTGGCGCCGGTGGTGGTGGCGCGGTTGATTTGCAAATCAAGGTGCAAGCCGTTGTGCAAAAAAAGCACGCTGCTAGGCGCTTTTTCTTCGCCCTGGTAGCCGATTAGTTGGGCAGGTGTGGCGAGGCTGGTGTTGGAGCCATCTGCCAGTTTGACGGCCAGTTTGCCGTCCTTGATGCGGTAGGACACAGAGTCAACGTGCGAGCCTTTGCGCAGCGGTGCGGTGCGGTCCAGCACATGACGGGCGTACTCGATGACTTTGGCGCCGCGCTTGGGGTTGTAGCCGCCTTTTTTGCCGACTTTCTCGCAGCCCTTGGCTTCGCTGATGACATCGGTGCCATACAGCGCATCGTACAAACTGCCCCAACGCGAGTTGGCGGCGTTCAGGGCGTAGCGGGCGTTGAGCACCGGCACCACCAGTTGCGGGCCGGCTTGCAAGGCGAGTTCAGCATCGACCTTGGAAGTGCTGATGCGGACCTTTTTCGGGTTCGGCACGAGGTAGCCGATTTGCTCCAAAAAGGCACGGTAGGCGGGCATGTCGCTGACCGGGCCGGGATGGGCGGTGTGCCAGGCATCAAGCTCGGTTTGCAGGCGGTCGCGTTCGGCCAGCAGGGCGATGTTTTTAGGCGCCAGATCGGCCACGAGGGTGTCGACACCTTTCCAGAACTTGGCGGGGGTGATGCCGGTGCCGGG
>SESG01019672.1_pt1 | contig 11962 bp, 11 predicted proteins | sample 3171421 | NCBI WGS metagenome assembly SESG01 (sample SAMN10866946, study PRJNA518727) | freshwater metagenome | biome: subpolar coniferous forest; feature: holomictic lake; material: water; isolation source: holomictic Lake 227, 6 m and 8 m depth | place: Canada: near Kenora, Ontario | collected... | reverse complement strand
CGCCTGAACAGGGGCTGCAGGCTGCGGTTTTTCTTTAGGTTCCTGAACTGCCGGGGCTACTTCTTTTTTTGCAGGCGCTTGGGCTGCCGCATCCTGTTGCGCTTCATGCTTTTCCTTGTGCTTCTTCGGTTGCTTTTCAACCGACTCGCCAGATGACTTCTTCTTTTTTTCTTTCTTGACAGGCGGTGCGGCTAATTTCTCCGCTTTAGCCTGCGCCAATGTCTGGACAAGCTTTGCATTCTTCTCAAAAGCTGTTATGCGGACATTAGTTTCTCGAATTTGGGACTTCAAATTTTTAATCAGAGCGTCACGCTGGGCGGCTTCTTTGGTTATCCCTTTTTCCGCTAATTTCTTTAATCGCACTGCCAGCTTAGCCTCTAAAACCCGGCGCTGTTCAATTCTGACTTCTTTACTTTTTGATGACATTATTTATCTCCCCTTGTATTTTAAAAATAATTTACCAATAAAAAACTAAATATCAACTTTCTTCCCCAAAAGCTATTAAAATATTAATGAGGCTATTTTTTATCTGAGTGATAGATAACCAATAACTTCAACATGTTCTGTTTGGGCAAACATATCCAGCGGCAACAGACTCAAAAGATCATAGCCGCATTCCCGTAAATACTTAATATCACGCGCTTGTGTTGCCGGATTGCAGGAAATATAAATAACTTTTTGTGGACGTAAAGTCGAAATTGCCTTCAGAACCGCGCCACCGCAACCACTGCGGGGAGGATCAAGCACCAGCAAATCAATGCTATCCGCCCCTGATGCAAATTCCCGCAGTAAAACATTTTCAACTTCGCCACAAATAAAGTTTGTGTTCCGCACGCCTTGATTTTCGGCATTTCTTTTGGCGAACTTTACCGCCTGCTCGCCTGTCTCTATGCCAAAAACATTTTGGGCATAAGGTGAAAGAAAAATGGAGAACAGGCCGCTGCCGCAATAGGCATCAACCAGTGTGTTAATTTTTCCGGGCATTGCCAAACGGCAAACCTCATCTACCAATCTATCCGTCAAATATAAGTTGGCCTGAAAAAATCCGCCATCTGGCACTAAAAATTCCTTCCCTTTCACCATACGCTTAATTCGATCATTGCTCTGTTGGGCATCATCTGGCAATCCTGACCAGATTGTTAAATTGCTTTCCACACTCAACAGTTTGGGGTTATCCCGCAACTCTTTTATTTTATCGTTGATTGTTTCTTCCATAATTTCGCACCGCCTAATGTCCACAATTGTGCCGCCGGACACATCCAGAAAGCCAAGTTGACATTCGGTGGCTTTATTTGCGGCATGCAACTGCGCTTTACCGCGGTAGTGATAGGCTTTGGGCGAGGCGATAGGTTCTAAAACTGGTGGGGAAACAACTTTCCCGATTTTCAAAAAAGCATCGAACACTTGCTTTTTTTTGATTTTTAACTGCTGTTCATAGTTCAAATGCTGGTAGCAACAACCACCACAGTTTTCATAATGACCACACAATGGAACATCGCGCAGAGGAGATGGCCTTGATATTTTTACTATTCTGCCACGGGCAAATTTCTTTTTCAGCTCTACAATTTCAATTTCCAGTTCATCATCGGGGGCTGCAAAGGGTACAAAAACAACAAAATTCTCAACGCGACCAACACCATGCCCGCCAAAAGCTATTGATTCAATTTTTATTGTTACCTGATCCTTTAACCGCAAAAGAAACCTCTCCAGAAATAGTTTTGCAAAACTCCACTATCCATCATCCCGACGAAGGAGACTGTGTTGAAATGTCTTTGCGAGCGAATGTAATGAGCGAAGCAATCTCATAAGCCTTAGAATACATTTAGATTGCCACGTTCACTGTCGTGAACTCGCAATGACAAATGAGGATTGCGATACAGTCTCTTCGCCGAAATGCCAGGAAATGATGATACATGTAGCGAATCGATTTTTCAAAGCTTTTCAATTTATAGATACCATATAGCATAAATGTAGCAGCAGTCAACAAAGGCTCTATTTTTCTTTACAACTTGGAACAATGTTGTTAATTAGTGTTTCGGACTGCTCGGGGAGCAGTCCCTGTAATTTCTTGATAAAGGATCGTTAATGTCAGAAAGAAAATCAATCTTATGCCCCAACTGCCGTAAGCTGATTAGCTCGGATGAGCCTGCCTGCCCTTATTGCGGAATTCTAAAGCCAGGATTGCACAATGCCGCAAGTGTCATCAGAAATATTTTTCTTGGTGCCGACCCGGTAATGACCATTATCTACATTAACATCGCCTGCTTCATTCTTTCCTTGCTTCTTGATCCAAGCGGAATTCTATCCGGCGGCGGAATGTTTGGTATTCTTGCGCCGTCAAACCAGAGTCTTTTTCTGCTGGGCGCGACCGGTACCATTCCCGTTATCGAATATTCTCGCTTCTGGACTCTAATTTCCGCTTCATTTTTACACGGAGGCATTTTACATATCGTCTTCAATATGATGGCGCTATATCAACTTGGCCCTTTCATCCTGCGTGAATTCGGTTTCTACCGTTTTATAAATCTGTATATTCTCACCGGAGTTGCCGGCTTTGCCGCATCTGTGCTGTTTGGTGTTCCTTTCACCATCGGCGCTTCCGCCAGTATCTGCGGTTTAATAGGCGCGATCTTGTATTATGGAAAAAGCCGCAGCGGATACTACGGGCAAGCTATATTCAAACAGGCCATGGGCTGGGTTGCAGGCCTTGTTGTTTTCGGCCTGATCATCGGCGGAATAAATAACTGGGCGCACGGCGGCGGAATATTATCGGGAATACTTCTGGGGTTCGGGATGGGCTACAATGAAAACAAACCGGAAACAGCCTGGATCAAGTTTTTGGCCTACGCCTGCATTATAATTACGGCTGTAATTCTAATCTGGTCGATTGCCTATTCGCTAATCGCGGTTATCTTTTAGGGGACGTGTTTTTTCCAAACTGGCCGGATTTCGGGCTGATCGGGGATCAGACCCTGCTGTCATTTCTTCGGATAAGCAAGCCTTTTAGATAACGTCCTTCGGGATGACCAAAGCCCAGGGGATGATCGGGGCTTGCCTCGAGTCTCGACAAAAGCTGCAAGCCCACTCCGGCATCACGCGCCGCGCCTTGCACAATCTTGTAAAACAAATCTTCTTCCAAAAAATTGGAGCAGGAAAATGTCGCCAGTATTCCGCCTCGGGCAAGATGCCGTATTGCCTGCAAATTTATTTCTTTATAGCCCCGCGTGGCGCGAGGAACGTCACGCCTGGTCTTGGCAAAGGCCGGAGGGTCTAAAATAATCAGATCAAAGTTTTCCCGCGTATCGCGCAAATAATCAAAGACGTCAGTCTCAATTACCGGGGAATTATCCGGGGAAATACCATTTAGCCGCAAGTTTTGGGCGGCAGCTACGCAAGCCGCATCAGATGAATCCAAAGAGACAACACGTTTAGCGCCTCCCGCGGCGCAGTACACAGAGAAAGCTCCGGTATAGGAAAAGCAGTTTAAAACTCTGGCATCGCGGCTAATCGCGCCTACCCTTTCCCGATTAATCCGCTGGTCAAGAAAAAACCCGGTTTTCTGGCCACCGATAAAATCCACTTCAAAAGAAAAACCATTTTCCTTTATTTGTACCGGCGCCGATTGATTATCGCCATAGACAAAACCTTTGCGCGCATCCAAACCTTCAAGCGTTCGGGAACGCCCCTGGCTCTGCTCATAAATACGAGCCGGTTTTAGCTGCGAAATCAGGGCATTAAGAATTTGATCTTTTTGCTTTTCCATTCCGGCGGTAGTAATCGATATTACCAGCGTTGAGCCATAAACATCGGCAATTAATCCTGGAAATCCATCGCCTTCGGCATTGACCAGACGATAAGCATCGGTCTGCTTGTTGATAATTTTTTGACGTAATTCGCAGGCTGACTGCAGGCGGTCTTGCCAGAAATCGGCAGAGATAACCTGATCGCAATTTGAAGTTAAAAACCGAAAAGCAATGTCGGTGCGGGAATTGAAAAAACCAAGTGCCAGCGGTTTTCCTGCCGCGTCTTTGGCTAATATCACATCACCGTCAGTCGGCCCTCCTTTAATTGCGCCGATGGCGCCGGAGAATACCCACGGATGGCCGCGCAGCAGAGATGCTTCCCTCCCTTTTTTCAATGTTATTTCCGGATAAGCTGGTATTGACATAATTTTATTACTATCGTTTCCGGCTTGCATTTGCAAGCACTGAAAGTTTCCGCTGCGTTAGGGCACGCGGCCTGCAGGATCAGTCACATGCAACATCACGATTACTTTTCGTTGCAAATCTTTGATAAATATTGAAAAGCAACAGCGCGACACAAATGACAATGGCGATAAGGGCAATTGGCCTGGTGAAAAAGATGGAAAAGCTGCCCTGGGATATGAGTAGTGATCGCCGCAGATTGACTTCAAACATCGGCCCCAGAACAAAACACAAGATGAGCGGCGCCGCTTCATAGCCAAACTTTTTTAGCAAATATCCGAATATTCCAAAGATAACCATCACGACAATATCGAAAACATTATTGTTGATCGAATATGCTCCTATCACACAAAAAAGAAGAATCAGCGGATAGAGAACCCTGTCCGGGATGCGGAGTACCTGCACCCACAGAGGTATCAACGGCAGATTCAAAACCAGCAGCATCAGATTCCCTATATACATGCTGCCAAGTAAGCCCCAGAATACATCCGGATGCTCCTTAATCAAAAGAGGGCCGGGAACAATCCCATGAATGAGAAACGCCCCGTAAAGGACTGCCAGCACAACGTTTGGGGGAATGCCCAGTGTCAAAAGCGGTATAAATGACGTGGATGTGGCCGCGTTATTGGCTGCTTCCGGCGCGGCCACACCTTCGATTGCTCCCTTGCCGAATCTTTCGGGATTTACGGCCACACTTTTTTCTACCCCATAGGCAACAAATGTGGACAGAACAGGCCCGCCGCCAGGAAGAATGCCCAGGAAGAAGCCGATTAATGTTCCGCGCAAAATTGCCCATTTACTTTGCAGCCAGTCTAATCTGGTGGGAAATAAATTTTTAATCTTTACTTTTAGAATTTTGACTGATGCCTTTTTTTCCATGCTGTTAAAAACTTCGGCGACACCAAATAATCCCATTGCCAGCGGCGCAATCCCGATCCCTTCAAAAAGATTCAATATACCAAAAGTCATTCTTTGCTGAGAGCTGATGGGATCAAGCCCGATAGTGCTTAAGACCAGCCCTAGAAAAGCCATGATGCCCGCCTTGAGCATGGGACCTTGAGAAAGATACGAAACAAAGACAAATCCCAGAAGAATAATGGCAAAATATTCGGGTGGGCCAAATTTTAAAGCGATAACTGATAGCGGCCCGGCAATAAACTGCAACCCGATTAAGCCTACAGTTCCTGCAATGAAAGACCCGAAGGCGGCAATCCCCAAAGCGGAGCCTGCGCGTCCCTGCCTTGCCATCTGATAGCCATCCATGCAGGTAACAACCGATGCCGTTTCACCGGGCACATTAACCAGAATGGATGTTGTGGAACCTCCGTACATGACGCCGTAATAAATTCCCGCCAGCATGATAATCGAACCGGCGGGAGTCATCTGGAAAGTTAAAGGCAAAAGAATGGAAATAGCCCCGACAGGACCAATACCCGGAAGCACACCAACCAGTGTTCCCAGGACACAACCGGTAAAAACCAGTATAAGATTATCCGGCTGTAAAGCTACGGAAAAGGCGAATAGCAAGCCTTGTAATGTATCCAATAAGACTCCATTTTAGGCTTCTCTAGAAACCCCATATTCCCCGGGGAAGCGGGGTTTTTAAGCCATAAAGAAAGATAAAATAGCTCAGCAGCACCGCCAGCATGGCGCCGGCGATGAGAGCACTTGGTTTCATTTTCCCTACATAAAAAAGTACCATCATGAGCGCCATGGTGGATAACAGATAGCCAAACCAGGGAAGTATCAGGCAGTATGCAAAAAGCGCGGCAATAACGACCGTATTTTTACCCCAGTTAAGGTCTTCCCATAAATCTACTTTTCCCCCCATTGCCACTGCCTCTTTTTGTAAATAAATCTTTCCCATCATCGCTAATGATAAAACGCCAAGCAATAGAGCAGACCAAAACGGAAAAAAGCCGGGACCGGGATTTTTATATTCTCCGAGGCCAAGATTCCATGATGAAATCATGACGAAAGCCGCAATTATAAGCCAAAAGACAAGCCCTGCTATTTCTCTTTTGTTCTTCAATTTTCCCGCCCAATCATCTGTTGTTTTCTTACAAGCGAAAACAATATCTTTATTCCGGCAATGTTGCCGCTTCCTTAATAAGTCCGCTCGCGATCAAATGCTTGTTAATTTTTTTCCAATGAATTTTCAAGAAATTATCGAATTCTTTGCTGTTATAATTGACCGGCACCATGTCAATCTTATCAAGCGTTTCCAGATATTCCTTGCTTTTAGTTGCCTGAGCAAAGGCGGCTTCCAGTTTTTTTGCCACTTCCGGCGGAAGGTTGGCAGGCGCCACTACGGCAAACACGGCATCATTTACAAAATCATAGCCGGCTTCTTTGAGGGTGGGAACAGCGGGAAATTTTGGTGATCTTTTTTCGCTCATGACTGCCAATAAGCGAGTCTGTCCAGATTTCACCGAGGGCACCAATTCCGAAGTCAGCGAAGCAAAATCTACATGCCCACCCAATAATGACGTGAGCGCTTCCATACTGCCTTTATAGGGAATGTGGATCATCTGTAGCTTTTCGGTAGCGATCATTTCATCAACCGCGGCCTGGGTTGTACTGCCCACTCCGGTGGTGGCAAATTTTATTTTGTCGGGGTTCTTTTTCGCATCGTTTACCAAATCTTTGATAGTTTTCCACGAAGAATCTTTTTTGACGACAATGCCAAGTGGTGGCGTTGCAAAGCCGATAAGGGGCTTAAAACTTTTAAAAGCCTTAAAGGAAACCTCCTGTATTTGCGATACACGAATCAGCACAGAGCTGGGTGTAGCGCAAAGGATGTAACCATCTGGATTTTGCGAAAGCAGGGCTGCAAGCGCCACAGTACCGGTGCCGCCGGGTTTGTTTTCAATAATTATGGGTTGCCCCAGAATTTTTTCCGCCGCTCTGGCTAATGCCCGGGCGCTTAAATCCATACTCCCGCCTGGAGCAAAACCGACAAGAATTGTAACAGGCCTTTCGGGATAGCCGGCAAATGCCTGCGTACTGCCAAGTACAAGAACAAACATTATGACAGTACCAAGTAGTCCCATAAAAAACATTCGATTATTCTTTCTCACAATTTTACCCCCTGTTTAATTTTGCATTTTTTGCTATTCAGCTGAAGAAAATGGATAACATAAAAAAACTGATACATAAAGAATAAATTAAGTGATATGCTAAGCTAATCCAAATGAGAGGAGCCCTAGCAAATGTACGCAGTCATTATGGCCGGTGGAAGAGGCACAAGATTCTGGCCCCGCAGCAGAGAAACAAAGCCTAAACATTTACTCGATATCGTCAGCAATCGCACAATCATTCAGGAAACGATTGACCGCATCAAGCCGTTGATTGCGCCGGCAAATATTTTAATTGTTACCGGAAAAAAGCACGCCCGCGAGTTAATCCGGCAACTGCCGGAAATCCCGGCCAAAAATATTATTATTGAACCTGTCGGAAAAAATACGGCTGCCTGTATAGGACTGGCTGCTTTGCATATCCAAAAAATAGTTCCAGACGCGGTTATGGTTGTCCTGCCATCGGATCATGCCATCGGGAATACCAGTGAATATCTGGCGGTGATCAGCGCTGCCGCTAAAGTTGCCGCTAAAGAAGGAGGCATGGTAACAATCGGTATTCAACCTACCGGCCCCGAAACAGGATTCGGTTATCTGGAAGCAGGCGAATCTTTGGGAAGGGATGCCGGCAAAGAAGTCTTTCGGGTGAAATCCATACGTGAAAAGCCGGACTTAGCCAAAGCCCGGAAATTTGTGCAAAGCGGAAAGTTTTATTGGAACAGTGGCATGTTTATCTGGAAGGCATCAACCATCTTAAAGGAAATTGAACGCTGCCTGCCTGATTTAAATACCGGTCTTTTGAAAATCAAAGATGCTCTGGGAACATCAAAGGAAGCGTCAGTTGTGCCCAAAGTCTATCAGGGACTGGCCTCGATTTCCATTGATTACGGCGTTATGGAAAAGGCGGATAATGTTTTGATGATGTCCGGAGATTTCGGCTGGAGCGATGTAGGCAGTTGGGATGCCCTCTGGGAAATATCGGCAAAAGATAATCAAGGCAACGCACTTACCGGCGGCGGCAGCGCGATCTTCACAGATACTGAAGGCGCCCTTGTCTACAGCCCTAAAAAGCTTGTCGCTATGGTCGGAGTAAAGGATTTAATAATAGTCGAGACAGCAGACGCCTTGCTCATTTGCAAAAAAGGCCGATCGCAGGATGTAAAAAAAGTGGTCGACACCCTGGAAGCGGCAAAAAAGAAGAAATATCTATAGACTTATTTAATATAGACCGGATTGCTTGTAGAAACAAACTTCCCTTTTTTCAGTTCATCCAGAATAATGTTGAGGTTAGTTTTTTCGTCATCAAAGGTAATACTCAGCAGATCACGCCCTTTATTCTCATGTTTGGTCACGCCGTTAATGTTTTTCAGGATAGAACCTATCCGGGAGTTGGAGCCTCAAGAGGAACAACCGGGAATGGATAGTTGGACAATTCTTTGAGCGGCTAAAGCCAGCCCTGAAAAAGAAATCAAGAAAATGATAGCTAAAAATATTGATAATGTTTTTTTCATCATTCACCTCGTTATTATTTCTATATAATACCAAGTAAGCTTTCAAAAATTCATGAAAGCAACTTGGTATTAATAATAACTCCAAGATGAATAAATATGCAATTACAATTTGCAATTGACAGGTGAAATTTAATCTGGAATAAAAGCGGTAATTCCATTAGTAAAAGAGACAAACTCATGACCATTCATTTATCAAAACCACTTATTTTAGCTTCCGCCTCGCCCCGACGGCAGGAACTGTTGCGTTCTGTGGGGTTGAAGTTCAAGATCATCCCGGCTCATGTCAATGAAGAATATCTGCAAGGCGAAAGCCCGCGTGAGCATGTAAAAAGGCTTTCGCTAAGCAAGGCAATGGCTATCGCCCCGAAAAATCCTGATGCCTGGGTATTGGGCGCGGATACAATTGTGGTCATTGACAGTTTGATTTTAGGCAAGCCTAAAAACAAAAAACAGGCGCGGGAAATGCTCGAAATGCTGAGCGGCAGGGAGCATAAGGTTTTCACCGGATTCACACTTGCGCACGATTCCACTAAAGTTTATAAAACAAAAATCATTTCATCGGCGGTGCGCTTTAAAAAGATATCACCGGAAGAAATGGACTGGTATATAAACTGTGATGAACCGTACGACAAAGCGGGAGGTTACGCCGCGCAAGGTAAAGGCGCTTCTTTCATTAAATCAATCCGCGGTTCTTATACGAATGTTATCGGCCTGCCTTTGTGCGAAGTATTGGAAGAACTAAAAAATCTAAAAGCTTTGAACTTCAGGTAATTCTATGGAAAATCAGATCAGCTCCAACATCGATTTAATTAAACAGCGGATAGCCGGAGCTGTCAAGCGCGCGGGGCGCGATCCTCTTGCGGTTAAGCTAATGGCTGTGACCAAAACCGTCGAGACGGAACGTATCGGCAGGGCAATCGATGCCGGCCTCACTCTGCTTGGTGAAAATTATGTTCAGGAAGCCAAAGATAAAATCGCCATCATCGGTAATACCGCTCAATGGCACATGATCGGCCATCTGCAAACCAACAAGGCCAAGTATGCCGTCAAACTATTTGACTGCGTTCATTCCGTTGACCGATTGGAACTGGCACAAGAGCTAGATAAAAGATCTGGCCAAATCAACCGCAAGTTAAATATTCTGATTGAAGTCAATAGTGGAGAAGAGTCCAAAAGCGGCATTGAAAAAGAAGAGACACTGGAACTGGTGCGACAAGTTGCCCTCCTGCCCAACCTTACCATACGGGGGCTTATGACTATGGCGCCTTATTCTGACGATCCCGAAAACTCGCGGCCATACTTCAGGGCGCTTCGCGAACTGCGCGACGATATAAACCGCGCGGGTATTGCCGGCGTCAGGATGGAAGAACTTTCCATGGGCATGACCGACGATTTTGAAGTGGCCATTGAAGAAGGCGCGACCATCATCCGCGTAGGCCGCGCGATCTTCGGCCAAAGGCAGTAATTTCAAAAAGATTTGTATAATCCAACATCAACTAAGTTAAGACTTTATCCTACTTTGCGCACCAGCTGCGGCCGTCGATGATTTTGTAGCTATATCCTTCGGGGCACTGCACGCAGTAAATCTGTCCCGACTCGAGGACGGCGTTATAGCCCGTCTGGCATCGCGCGCACCACTGCCTGCCACTGATCACGAAGGACGATGTGCCAGTTTCGCATTTCCCCTTGTTGTCAGGATTAGTCAGGTGAGTCCCGATCCTTGACATGTACCCGTAATCCGCGCTCCAAGCCAAGCCCGCAATAAAAAACATGGAAAAAATGATGCTGAAAATGATCTTTCTCATATTGCTCCTCCTTTTTGGGCAAACAATTTTTAAAGCAACCGCAAAGTGTCAGGCGGCTTTATTGGCTAAATTCAGTTTGATAAAAATCCATGGCGCCCCGGCAGAGATCCATGCCCCGACCAGAACATAGCGGATGTAACGCAAAATGTAAGGAAGCACAGCTTCTGTGGAAGGGGCGATCAATCCAAAGAGCACTTTCAAACCAAGATACAAAACCAGCACCCCGACCATTCCCAGTATATAGCGTAAAATGCGTTTCCAAAGCGAACCACTCGCATCAAACCCGCCCTGGGTGTTGAACCAGGCCAGTCCGGTAAGTAGCCCGAAGAGCATCCCGGCGGTAGTGAAGGCGGCGTTCAATGACACCGCATCTTTTGCATACTCTGCCCAGGCCGGCGGCAGTTGCCAGTTTGTAATTTTGAGCCAGAAGAAGGGGATGAGGGAAAACGCAATAAGCAGAAGCGAGCTAAGAAAAGACGCTAGAATTTGTTGCCCCAGGCTCATCTTTTTCAGCCATGCAGTGACCGGTTTCCAGAAACGCAGTACAAGCCATAACAATAATGCTCCTATCAACCAGCCAAGAATTACATCGTGCGGAAAGTGAACACCCAGATAAAGGCGTGAGATGCCGATCAATAAAATGATCAGGATGGCGATCAGCCATCCCCACCACTTGCCGATACTTGCCGCAAGCATACCCCACACGCCAAAGGCAATCTGGGCATGGCCGGAAGGCACGCCAAAGGTAGTCTCGCTTGCATAACGGATGACATCTGTACTATACCAGTATGGACGCGGACCATGTAAAACTATTTTGAGCGCGTCGTTGACCGAGGCGCTCAAAAGAAGGATGATGCCGACACGCAGGCCGATACTTGCCGCTATGCACCAGTAAAGTGCCGGTATGAGCAGCAAGAAAAAATTTTCCGTCCCGAAGAAAGAGAATACTTCCATGGGCATCTTCAGAAAACTGCCGAGGTTCTGAAAAAAGATGTTCCAAGAGATGCCAATGTTCCAGATGGTTTCCATAGCGTAACTCCTTTAATGAGAAATTGCTTCTATCTAATTGGGAAGGAGTATAAGAAAAACTGTCATGTGTGTCAATGGAATTTTAGCAAAGCCCTTCTCTTGTTAGGGTTGAAAAGCACAGCCATCTTGTCTCAATTTAGTAGTATTTTTGCTGTTGCTTCCCTTCTATCAATCACAAAGATGAACTCTGCAAAGACTTGTCCCCTTTGTATATCCTTACGTATAGCATCTCCAGATGCGCAATAGTCAGGTTGGATATATAGTGGGGACTGCCAATTCAAATGCGCAATTATAATTCCCGATGAAAGTTCTTTTTCATCAGATATTTCATTTCT
>SESG01009580.1_pt1 | contig 11969 bp, 7 predicted proteins | sample 3171421 | NCBI WGS metagenome assembly SESG01 (sample SAMN10866946, study PRJNA518727) | freshwater metagenome | biome: subpolar coniferous forest; feature: holomictic lake; material: water; isolation source: holomictic Lake 227, 6 m and 8 m depth | place: Canada: near Kenora, Ontario | collected... | reverse complement strand
GGACTACGCGCACAGCTGGTGAATGGGGCGGCCGCCACGAGCAAATGCACCTTTTTCTTCAATAACATCAGGCACTAAGGAGGCCACGCCGGAGGGAATGGACCCACCCGAGGAGGGACACAGGCTCGACAGGCATGCGGCGATGTGGAGAGAGGTGCCTGGCCCCGTCCCTCCCGGGGCATTGTGCTATCGCGGGGACGGCGTATCCATGGTGAGCGCATCACCCGGGCGGCCAGGACAGGAGGCGGAGTGGATTCCCTCGATCGGTCGATGGCGGGCATCTATTCCGAGCTCCACCTCGCCACGGGGTCGGCCGAGGTCGTGCAGGCTCTTGGCCTCGAGGTCAAGAGCCTGGTCACGGCCAGCGATGATCCGGCCCTCGCCGAGCAGATCCTGGTACGGCTCGCGTCCATCCTCGTCACCCGGGCGGGACCCACCGTCGATGCTCTCCTCGATCTGATCGCGAGCCTCGGCCAGGGCCTCCCCTTCTTCGGCGAGGTCGTGGTGTCGATGCTCGGCGCATCGGACGAGGGCATCCGCGATCGAGTCACGGCCATGGTGGCCGAGATGGCGCAGGGCGGGTGCCTGACCGTCGACGCCGGACTGGTGGAGCGGATCGCCCGGGCGGATGGAGCGACCCCATTTTCGGCCTCGGCCCTGGCCAACCTGGGCGATGTGGTGAGACTCCTGGGAAGGGACGATCCTTCCGCAAACCCAGCGCTGGCTCTCTTCCGCACCGGTGCCACGCGGAACGTGCGCCGCCTGGCGGCACGCCTCCTCGACACGGCAGGTGAACGGCCCGACCCCTCGCTCGTGCGCGACCAGATCGGCGACGCCGCGGCCGACTTTCTCGCTCCCTACCTCGAGTACAGCGGCGCCACCCACCTGGACCTGCAGGAGATCACCTCGGGCGCCGCCGGCGCCGTTCCCTGCCTGGAGGGACTCCGCGCCGGGGAGCGGTCGCTTGGTCCCGCCCTCCTCCGGCAGGTGATCAGCGACCTGGGCTGGGCGCGTATCGGAGGGGGTCTTTCCATCCACGCGAAGACCGGCGTCGCCATCGACGGGAGCTTCCCGTTCGTGGTCGCCTCGGAACACGCGCGACTGCTGGGAGACGTGCTCGGCGCCGAACCCCTCTGGCGGCGACACCTCATCGTGGCGCAGGGGGGCGCGTCGGGCGACGGCACGGCGCGAGCCTCCGAAGCGACGGTGCAGCGCTTTCGCGCGTACAACCTGGCCCACGCGGAGCTCCTCGACGAGATCCTCGCCGTCGAGCCCGTCGACGCGCTCAAGGCGCTCCGGATCCTGCGGCTCCTGGAGCGAGTGGTGGCCGATTTCGCCGCCCTCTTCGACGGTCTGGGCGACGACGCGCGACGGGCTCCGTCCGTGCTGGAGCGGATCGGCGGCCTGGTGTTGGCCGACCTCTCCCGCGACCGGTCGAGCGGATCGCTCTCCGGGGATACCATCCGCCGCATCCAGGCGTTCGAGGACCCGAAGCACCTGGAGGACGTGACCACGCTGCACGGCCTGAAGCGCTACCTCCACCAGCAAGGGCTGCGGCTCGCGTTCCGGCTCTTCCGATCCTACAGCGGGGCGGCCCACACCGTGGACCTGCTCGTGACCGACGAGCGCCAGATTCTGCGCCGCGAGCAGGGCCTGCGCTACCTGGAGTTCGAGCCCACGCCGCCGGTGGGGACGGCGCGGCTGCCGTTCCTGGTATCGCTCCTCGCCGAGTCCTTCGGGCGGCAGATCCTGCTCGGTCGGAAGCTCCCGACGGTGACGGTGCTGGGGTACGGCAACGAGTTCCAGATCTACATCAACTACCGGAACCACCCGGCTTTCGTGCGCATCGACCTCTCGCCTCCGTTTCGCGGCGGGATGATCGACCTCGAGTACTTCGCCGTGAGCCAGTACGAGATGGATCAGCACCCCGACCTGTCCCTGCAGGGCATCCAGCGCCTCATGCGCGAGCTGGACTTCGACGTGTCGAAGGACGGGCTTCGGCTGCGGGCGCGTTACGACAAGGAGCGGGCGGTCGATCTCGGCGACGTCGTGGCCAAGGTCGGAGTGCTGTTCGACCTCCTGCCCTGCCTGATGGACGTCGACTGGCTGATCGGTGACCTCGACTATCCCGAAGGGACGCGGGCCGAGGTCGCCATGGCCTGGGCCGGCTTCTTCGCCCGATGGGGCGTTCTGCCAGCTCCGGACGTGCTGAGCGCCAGCCGGCGCAAGATCGTGGTGGCCGTCGAGCCCGATCCCGCCGGCCCCCGGGAGATCGCCTGGACGGGGCGCGGCGGCTACCGGGACCGGTTCTCCGATGTTCCGCCCGCTCCCCTCGCCGAGAAGCTGCGGCACGAGCTGGCGCGCCGGGGCCTGGCCCCGCTCGTCGCCGAGGGTCCCCCTCCCCGGGGAGGTTGGGGACAGCGGTGGCTCGACCGCGCCGTGCTGCAACCGCTTTCCGCGGCGGCTGCGCGGGGCGAGTTGCAGGAGGGGTCGAACGGAGTCGAGCGCGCCCCGGATGACCTCTTCCAGAGGGAGCACGAGGCAGTCCGCCTGGCCAGCGCGCTCACCGCGGGAGGCTCGGCGCTCCGTGCCGCCGTGGAGATGGCCGAACTGGTCCGCAGCGTCGAACGGCAGGCCAGGTTCCAGACCACGGGGAGCATCCAGGGGTACGCGGTCCAGGCCACGAACCTTCCCACCGCGCCGCGTCCGGTAGGCCTCTTCGTTCTCCGGGACGGGCAGGGGATCGTCCGGCTGGCCATCGCGGCGGGGGGCGGCGTGCTCCACCGCGAGCGCGCGTCCCGCGACGTTCCCTGGGTCCGGAGCGCCGAGATCGACGCAGGGGAACTCGCCCACGCACTGAGGTCCTACAACTACCTGGGCGCCGGCCCGGGCCGCACATCGCGGGCGACCGACGAGGAACTGGAGGAACTGCGGAATGGGTTCGCCGCCTTCCACGTCACCCCGGTGGGACGGCTCCGGTCCGACGAGCGGGTCGTACCGGGCACCGTGGCCTCGCCCGGTCGGGCCACGGGATTCGCCGAGTTCCACACCGAGGGGCGAAAGCTCACCGACCTGGACGGTTGCGTCCTCGTGGCCCGCGCCGTCCGCCCCGAGGACGTTCCCTGGATCCGCCACTCCGCCGGCATCGTCTCCACGGGGGGCGGAATCCTCAGCCACGTCGGGCTCGTGGCTCTCGAGCTGGCGAAGCCGGCGCTCATCGTGGAGGGATCCTGGTCGTCCTCCCCGTCCGGAGCCGAGGTTCTGGTCTACCGAAGGCCCGAATGGCGCGAGGAGGAGAGCACGGAAGGCCCCTACCAGGTGGTGTGCCGTCTCGACCTGCGCCATGCCGAGGAGACCCTGGCGGAGGGCGACCTGGTTGTCGTGGACGGCGACGAGAGAGCGCTCATCGTGCTGGGGCACGACGCGCAGGCCCTCTCCCTTCACCAGGACCTTCACGAGCTGCAGCGGTCCTCGGCAGCGCTCGGGGTCGTCCGGTCCGACGACGAGATCCTGACCAGCCGGGGCCGCCTCCTCCGGGCCACGCACCAGCTGGAGAGGCTGCTCGCGCGGATGGAGCGTCCGGCCCTGGTCCGCCACGCGGTGCGAGAGCTCCTGGTCCCGGCTGGAGCGTCCCTGTCGCCGGAAGGGCGCGGGGGAAGGTCGCGTCTGCTCTCCGTTCTTCTCCGGAATCCCGCCTGTGCGGGGGAAGCGCGTGCCTCCGCATCGCTCCGGCTGCACGACCTCCGTACCCGCATGGACGCGGCCAGGCGGGTCGCCCTCGACGACATTCCGCTTTTGGTGAATCCCGCGGAGGTCCTGCTCGCGCGGACAGGCGTACGCAAGATGTACGATTCGTTGCAGGATGCGCTGGAACTGGCGCGTGCGCACGGGCTCGACGTCGGAACCCCGGGGGATCCCATCGACGTGGATCACGCCTGCCGGCGCCGCCTGCGGGAGATCCGGACCCGCCTCGTCGAATGCGCGGCCGGGGCCGAGGCGAATCCCCAGGAGCGCTGGAGGCTTCGCCACCTGCTGCCGCAGATGGAGCAGGTCGAGCGGGTCCTCGGACAGGAACGGACCGATACCTCCATGGCGCTCTCCCTGGAGCGCTCCGACCAGGAACTTCGGGGGACATCCGCGCTCCGCCTGGTCTTCGGGGCGGAATCGGGGGGCCAGGAACTGGGGCCGCTGGTGGGGGGGAAGGCTGCCTTCCTGGGCGAGATCGCCAGGGTTCTCGGCCCATCGGCGGTTCCTCCCTGGTTCGCGGTCTCCGATGCGGCCTTCCGGGAGGTGCTGGCCACCTCGGTTCCGGCGCCGGTGCTCGACCGCCTCGGGCTTTCGGGCATCACCAGCCTGGAGAAGGCCATCGAAAGGATCACGGAGCGAACCGGGAAGGAGGCAGCGGGCCAGGCCTCGTCCATCTGCGACCTGTGGCAGGCGATGCCGCTGCCAGCACGACTGGTGGATGAGGTCGCCTCGGCCTACCGGTCTCTCTCGGATCGGTCCGGGGAGGAGCGACTCGTGGCGATCCGGTCCTCCACCCACGAGGAGGACTCGGACGTGTCCACCTGGGCCGGCGAGTTCGACACCTTCCTGTTCGTTCGGGGCCTCGCTCCGGTGCTCGAGCACCTCAAGCTCGCCTGGGCCGGGTTCTGGACGGACCGAGCCATCGAGCGCCGTCGCGCGACGGGCGCCTCACCGCTTGCCCGCGGCGGGGGGATCGTCGTCCAGCGCATGGTCGACGCCCGGGTCTCCGGGGTGCTTCACACCGTGTACGCGGCCGCCAACCAGCTCCGGGAGATGGTGATCAACGTCGGCCTGGGCCTGGGCGAGGGGATCGTGTCCGGCACGGTGGATGTCGATCACATCCTGGTGGCCAAGAACGGCAACCTGCTTCACGGGGATCTCCAGCTCCGCTACCGGGTCGGCGACAAGCGGGAACAGGTGGTGTTCGACCGGGAGCGCGGCACCGGGACGAAGCGCCAGGAGACGCGCTACCACCAGCGGTTCCGGGCCGCCCTGGAGTACGTGGAACTTTGCGATCTGGTGCGGGTGGCATCCCGTCTGGAAGAAGCTTTCCTGCAGCCTCTCGACGTGGAGTTTGCCCTCGAGGGTCAGTCCCTCTTCATCCTCCAGGCCCGCCCCATCCCCCTCTGCGACGCCGCGTGGCGGGAGACCCTGGCGCATCACCCGCTGCGCCCCGACCCCACATCCACGAAGGAGCTCCCATGATCCGCAAGCTCGACGCTCTGCGCTACCACTCGGGCGACCGGCCCGGAAAGGTGGAGGTCAAGGCGAGCAAGACCTGCCTGAGCCCTCGCGAGATCCGCCTGGCCTACCTGCCGGGCGCCACCTTTCCCGCCTCCGAGATCGCCGCCGACGCCGCAGCGTCCTACCTGTACACCGCTCGTGGGAACCTGGTGGGCGTGATCACGAACGGGACGGCGGTCCCCGGCCTGGGCGGGGTGGGCGCGGCAGCGGCGAAGCCGGTCCAGGAAGGGATCGCCGTGCTGTTCAAGACGCTCGCCGACATCGACGTCTTCGACCTGGAACTCGACACCACCGTGGTGGAGGACTTCACCCGCGCGGTGCGCCTGCTGGAGCCGACCTTCGGCGGCATCAACCTGAGGGACCTCCGTGCCCCGGAAGGTCTCGCCATCTACGACCAGCTGGTGGAGTCGATGGGGATCCCGGTGTTCCACGAGAACCTCCACGGCACGGCGGTGGTGGCCATCGCCGCCCTGATCAACGCGCTCGACCTCGCCAGCAAGCGCCTGGAGGACGTCCGCGTGGTCGTGTGCGGTGCCGGAACGGTGGGACTGGGCTGCGCGCGACTCCTGGTCGCAATGGGCCTCCCGACCGAGAATCTGCTGCTCTACGACATCCGGGGGCTGGTTCACCCGGAGCGCGATGACCTCTCGACCTACCAGAGGGCGTTCGCGCGTCCGGGCCCGCCCACGCTCGCAGAGGGACTTGTGGGAGCCGACGTCTTCCTGGGCGCGGCCGTGGCCGGGGTCATCGATCCGCACATGATCCGCTCCATGGCCCGCTTCCCGGTGATCCTCGCGATGGCCATGCCCGATCCGGAGATATCGTACGACGCGGCGCGGGCGGCGCGGCGCGACGCCATCGTCGCCACCAGCAGTGCCCAGGACCCCAACGCCATCGTCGACCTGCTCAGCTTCCCGTACATCTTCCGCGGCGCCCTGGACGTGCGCGCCTCGCGGATCAGCACGGGGATGATGCTCGCGGCGGCGCGCGCCCTGGCGGAGCTGGCGCGCGAGGAGGTCACCGAGGAGGTGAGCCGCGCCTACGGGAACGCCACTTTCACCTTCGGTCCCGAATACCTGCTCCCCAAGCCCATCGACCCCCGCATCCTGGCCCGGGAGTCACACGCCGTCGCTGCACAGGCGGTGGCCGAGGGGTTGGCGAGGATCCCGCTCGACGTCGAGAGCTACGAGGGCGCCCTCACGGTACGACTGGGGACCGGCCGCGAGGTGATGCGGCGGATCATCATCAAGGCCCGCCAGCACGGGTGCCGCCTGGTGCTCCCGGATGGAACCCAGGAAACCAACCTGCGCGCCTGCCGCCTCCTCATCGACGAGGGGGTGGCCAGTCCCGTCCTGCTGGGACGCGAGGAGGAGATCCGCGCGGCCGCACAGCGTCTGGGCCACGAACTCGAGGGAGTGACCATCGTCGATCCGCAGCGCAGCCCGCGGCTCGATGCCTACGCCCAGGAGTACCTGCGCCTCCGGGCGCGCCGCGGCGCCACGCCGGACCTGGCCCGGGCACGGCTCGCCGATCCCATGTACTTCGCGGCACTCATGGTTCATCTCGGCGACGCGGACATGATGGTCGGATTCGCCTCGGGCCACTACGCCGATGCGATGCGCAAGGTGCTGGAGGTCATCGGCCCGGCGCCGGGCGTGCGCCGCATCGCCAGCTTGCACGTCGTGCTCCGGCCGCGCACCACCTACTTCCTGGCCGACTGCGCGGTGAACATCGCACCGGAGGCGGAGGACCTGGCCGAGATCGCGTTGCTCTCCGCGGGCGCGGTGCGCCTCCTGGGGATCGAACCGAGGGTGGCGATGCTGTCGTTCTCGAACTACGGAGGAGCCGAGCACCCGCTGGCGCGCAAGGTCCGCCGGGCCACCGAGATCGCTCGGGAGCGGGCGCCGGATCTGATCATCGACGGCGAGATCCAGCTCGGAACGGCGCTCGACGAGGCGACGCGCCGACGCTACTTCCCCTACTCGGAACTCCAGCAGAACGCCAACGTGCTCGTCTTCCCCGACCTCCAGTCGGGCACCCTCGCCCTGCACCTCCTGCAGAAGCTGGGCGACGCCGTGGCGGTGGGTCCGGTCCTCACCGGAACCCGCCGGCCATTCCACATCCTCCAGCACGAGAACAGCACGGCGGAGGACCTGGTGAACGTCGCCGCCATGGGCGTGGTCCAGGCGGCGGAAACGCGTCGTTGAGATCGGCGCCTCAGACACCCCGCAGGAGCAGGATCGGCACGCCGATGAGGAGGAGCGCTCCGAGGAAGATCGTCCCGAAGACCAGGCCCAGTCGCCAGAAGTCCCTCTGCGGCACGTAGTGCGAGCCGTACCAGATGGGCGCCGGACCCGTGGCATAGGGGCTGATGACCCCCATCAGCCCGAGCGAGTAGCAGAGAAGGAGCGCAAACGTCAGCGTCGGGAGTCCGGGGACCGCCGCGCCGGCAGCCAGCACCACCGGGAGCACCGCGGTGGTGTGGGCCGTCGAACTCGCGAACAGGTAGTGGACGAAGAAGAACAGGATCACCAGCGCGATCATCACCGCTACCGGCGGCATCCCCGCCAGCCTGGCCGCCACGCTCTTGGCGAACCACCCCACGAACCCGACCCGGGCGAGCCCGTCGGCCATGGTCACGAGCGTCGCGAACCACATCAGCACGTTCCAGGCAGGCTTGTTCCCGATGATGTCGTCCCAGGACACGATGCGACTCACCACCATCAGGGCCACGACCACCAGCGCGACCGTGGTGGCGTCGAGCAGGCTGCGCCCCGCGATCCACAGGCCCAGCGCCAGGATGACCAGTGCGCCCATTCCGATCTCATCCCGCTTCACCTTCCCCATGGACTTCAGCTGGTCATCCGCCCAGCGGGGGACCTCGGGACTGAGCTTCAGTTCCGGCGGGTACAGCACCCAGGCCAGGAGCGGGAGCGTCAGGATCAGGACCAGGCCCACCGGGAGAAACCCCATCATCCACTGGGCCCAGCCGATCTCGATCTTCACGGTCTTGCGGACCAGTTCCACCGCCAGGAGATTCGGCGCCAGCGCCGTGAGGAACATGGAACTCGTCACGGCCTGCGCAGCGAAGGCGGTCCACATGAGGTACGAGCCGATGCGACGTGCGCTGGGGCCCGGGCTCGAGTCGTAGAGCGGTGGGATGCATCGGGCCACCGGGAAGACGATGCCCCCGCTGCGCGCGGTGTTGGAGGGAGTGAAGGGCGCCGCCAGAAGATCCGAGAACGTGAGCGCATAGGCCAGGCCCAGGGTCCTCTTCCCGAGCGCCCGAACCAGGAGCAGGGCGAGCCGCCTCCCGAGCCCGGTCTTCTCGTAGCCCAGGGCGAACATGAAGGCGCTGAAGATCAGCCACACGGTGGTGTTCGTGAAGCCCGAGAGCGCCCACCGGATCGATTCGGCGGGCCCGTTGAAGCCCTTTGCCGCGACCTGTGCCGCCGTGAACGGAAGCTGAAGCACGGTGGCGGTCACCACCCCCACGAGACCGATGGCAGCCGATGGGAGCGGCTCCAGCACCAGCCCGAGCACCACCGCGCAGAAGAGACCGAAGTAGACCCAGGCCCGGGGCTCGAGACCTGCGGGCGCGGGGATGAGGGCGATGAGCAGCCAGACGGCAAGGGGGAGGATCGACTTCCAGATGATGGTGGATCGCGCCATGGGTGAACCTCCTGGGCGATGCGTGGGGTCAACCGATCTTTCAGACGGTACCTGCTCCGGCCTGGCGTGGACAGGGGCGAATTGGGGCGCGGGGCGCTACATTCCGAGCATCTTGTCCTTCAGCTGCGGGTCGATGGGGTTGCTGCCGATCCAGGTGCGCAGGATGCCGTTCGCGAACTCCCGTCCGGGAACGGTGCTGCTGTTGCCGGTGGGTGCGTGGAGCGTCGTTCCAACCCCCGGCACATACCGGATCGTCAGGTCCTGGCCCTTCTTCAGGTCGTCGAGGACGACGTGAAATTTCTCCAGTTCCACCTCCGACTGCTGGGACTGCGGGGACGGATCTCGCTCGAAGGAGTCCTTGAACGCCTGCAGGACGTCGTGGTGATCGATGTTGCGCGTGAAGTGCATCGCCACCTGCCAGGGTCGATCCGAATCGAGGATCGCCGACGCATCCCTCGTGCGCTTCGGCAGGTAGAGGGCACAGGCGTACACACGTGAATAGAGCTTCTGCCGGAATCCTGCGCCGTTCAGCACCAGGGTCTGGTCGCCGACGCGAACCGTCTTGGGAATGTCGTGCCCGCCAAGTTCGAGCGCGAGAGCGGACCCGGAGGCCAGCAAGAGCAGGGCGGTCACGAAGACTCGCATGGGCAGCAGCCTATCCCGGGCGCAAGCAAGACGGAACCTATCGCTGGAAGCATGTAGGCAACCTTCATGGTCGGCCGAACCCTGGAGAGTTCCAGCGCAAGCGTCCTGCCGTTCATCCTCGGCATGACGACGTCCGTCAGGAGGAGATGGATGTCACCCACATGCCGGGCGCTCACGCGCAACGCGTCCTCGCCGTCCGCGGCGGCAAGGACCCGGTAACCGGTTGCCTCCAGGCTTCTCTTGGCCACCTTGCGCAGGGCCTCCTCATCCTCGACCACGAGGATCGTCCCGGTTCCCGTGATCTGCCTGGGAACCGTCGTGGTCTTGATGGCGGCCGCCTTGGTGGCCGAATGGGCGCGCGGAAGACAGACCTTGAATGTGGCCCCTTGGCCCATCTCGCTGCGGACCTCGACGCTGCCACCGCTCTGCTTGACGATGCCGTAGACCGTGGAAAGACCGAGGCCGGTGCCCTTGCCCTTCTCCCTGGTGGTGAAGAACGGCTCGAAGATGCGCGCCCGCGTTTGCTCGTCCATGCCACACCCGGTGTCCGTGACCGCGGTCTGGACGCAGGAGCCGGGCTTCATTCCCAGGTGACGCGCTGCGTGCTCCTCATCGATCTCGACGTTGGAGGTCTCGGAGGATTCGTCGGCGCACTCTCGACCCCCGCAGTGACCTGATTGAGGTCGAGGGCCACGGGCTGCAACACCTGCTTGCGGCTGAATGCCAGCAGCTGGCGAGTGAGCGCCACCGCGCGGTCGGCGGCCTCCCCGACATCCAGGAGGTCGTCGCGCCGGGGGTCCCCCTCCTGCAGGCTCGCCAGGATGAATCCCGTGTAGCTCAGGATCACGGACAGCAGGTTGTTGAAGTCGTGCGCCACGCCTCCCGCCAGGCTGCCGATGGCCTCCATCTTCTGCGACATCCGGACCTGTGCCTCGAGCTTCTCGCGCTCCTCCTCGGCCCGCTTGTGCGCCGTGATGTTCCGCTCGGTGGAGGCCAGGCCGACGGGCTTCCCGGCGTCGTACATCAGCTCGGCGCCCCGGTTCCACGCCGTGATTCCACCCTCGAAGCCCTGGATGGTGATCGCGTCGTTCGAGTCCCTCACCACCGTCGCCATGCGCGCGGCCAGGGCAAGCTGGGCTCGCGCCACGTTCCTGTCCGATTTCAGCAACTTGCTCTTGGTGATGTCCTGAACCGTGCCCACCTCGTAGACGAAGTGGCCGGTACGGGTGACGGCCTCGCTCATCCCCAGCCAGCGCTCGCTCTCCCGCAGAGCCTTCTCGGCCTGCGCAAGGTCGGTGACATCGGTGAGGACGACCCGGACATGCGCCCCAGCAGGACCTCCCTCCCTCCGCTCGCACGCGAGCAGGGCGTCGAAGGCGACGTCGTCACCCCTGGTGAGAGCGAGTCGGCAGGTGGCGACCTCTCCCGCACGGGGCAGCGTGTGGACGAAGCGATGCCAGCCATCTGCATCGCTCTCCCGAACCACGCGTGCGAACGGCCGGCCGGCCGGCCGGCCAGGCTCTTTCGGTCCCTGCCGAGGAGACTGGCCGCCGTCAGGTTCGAACCGATGATGACCCCGCTCCCGTCGAGCGTGACGTAGCCGACCGGGGCGAAAGTTGCTCTCCGTCCGTGCCGGTGCCGACAGTGACGGCTTTCCCGACAGGACGTATGCCCCCTCCGTAGGGGGCGTGATCCTTTGGCGAAAGGCGGCTCTCGCCGCCCCCCCGTCGCTGCCGTTCTGAAGGGAGACCCTCGCCCTACGCGTTCCGCTTCTCTTCCACTTCCTTGGCGAGCTCGGCGAGCTTCGCGTCCTCGGCCTTCTCGCCCTCGACCTTCTTCTCCTCGGTGGCCTTGCCGGTCATGTGCGCGGCGCCGGGAGCCCAGCCGGGGGTGATGGTTGCGGCCAGGTCCTGCGCGGAGCGGTTGAACGCGCCGCTCACTCCGCCGGCCGCCGTCTTCGCGGCGAGGTAGAGACCGATGAAGGGGAGGAAGACCACCATCAGGCCGCCCAGCACCGGCATGAGACCGATGGCTGCCGCGGTGGGGACCTTCACGTAGTGCTCGGAGGAGGCGCCGGGGAGCTTCTCGCCGTCATGGGCGATGGGGAAGATCTCCCAGTGGCTCTTGGAGAGGTAGTACCCGCCCTGCACTGCGCTGCCGCCGTTGATGGTCTTCATGGTCTGTTCTCCCTTTCTGAAAAGGAGTGTGCTCCAGACCGCGGTCCTCCGAAATTGGGAGAGTTACCCAGGCGGCGGAGAACGATTCCGGGGCGGGGGTCGGGAAAACACCGGAACCCGGATGGGTGCCATTCGCCCGGCCGGGATTTTCAGTCCCAAGTCACGGTCACCAAGGCCGCGACTTCACTTGGTTTTGCCGAGGGG
>SESG01003985.1_pt1 | contig 11971 bp, 11 predicted proteins | sample 3171421 | NCBI WGS metagenome assembly SESG01 (sample SAMN10866946, study PRJNA518727) | freshwater metagenome | biome: subpolar coniferous forest; feature: holomictic lake; material: water; isolation source: holomictic Lake 227, 6 m and 8 m depth | place: Canada: near Kenora, Ontario | collected... | reverse complement strand
TGTTGCGGTCCCCGATGACCAGTTCGCAGGGCTCGCCAGCGTACTTCTTGTCCTGCGGGATGGCACCGAGGGAATTGAACTGGAAGATATGGTTGTCGCAACCAATCGTGGTGTGGCCTTCGATCACGCAATGGGCACCAATGGTGGTACCCGCGCCGACCTTGACATGCGGACCAATCACCGTGTAAGGCCCCACAGTGACCGAGTTATGAAGCTCAGCCGCAGGGTCAACAACGGCGCTTGAATGAATCAAGGTCATGCGGCGCCCCTTACTTGATGGCGCGAACGGCGCAGGTCAGTTCGGCTTCAACGGCCAATTCATCGCCCACCAAAGCCCGCGTCTTGAACTTGAAGATGCCGGCCTTCATGCGCAACAACTCAGCCTCAAGAATGAGCTGATCCCCCGGCTCCACCGGCCGGCGGAAGCGCACGTCATTCATGCCGGCGAAGTAGTAAATCATCTGGTCATCCGGCGCGGCGCCCAGCGCATCGAAGGACAGCAGCGCTGATGCCTGCGCCAGCGCTTCGAGCATCAGCACACCGGGCATCACCGGGCGATTCGGGAAATGCCCTTCGAAAAAAGGCTCGTTGATGGTGACATTCTTCAAGGCCTTGATGCGTTTTCCCTTTTCCAGTTCCAACACCCGGTCCACCAGTAAAAACGGGTAGCGGTGCGGCAATTGTTTGAGAATTTTATGAATATCCATCATGGCTTGAGTCTGCTCGGAACAGGGTTGCGAAATGGGGCGCCTGCTCGGCACCCCCGGGGTTCGGTGTAGTTTAGGACAGCGTCGCGCTAGGCGCCACGCGATCCGTCTGCATCTGGGGTCTTGAGTTTATCTTCCAGCGCGCGCACGCGCGCGCGCAGGCTGTGCAGTTGCTTGAGTGAGGCTGCATTTTTCTCCCAGGCTGCGTTCTCGTCGAGCGGGAAGATGCCGGTGTAATGGCCGGGCTTGTTGATGGACCGCGTCACGACCGAGGCCACCGAGATGTTGACGCCGTCCGCCAGTTCAAGATGCCCGAGAATGTTGGCAGCCCCACCGATGGTGCAGTGGGACCCGATGACGGCGCTGCCCGCGACGCCGACACAACCGGCCATCGCGGTGTGCGCGCCAATGCGCACGTTGTGGCCGATCTGGATCAGGTTGTCGAGCTTGACACCATCCCCGATCAGCGTGTCCTGCAGGGCACCGCGATCAATGCAGGTATTGGCCCCAATCTCGACGTCGTCACCAATTCGCACGGCACCGAGTTGTTCAATCTTTTCCCAGCTACCGGCGTTCGGTGCAAAGCCGAAACCATCAGCGCCGATAACAACGCCGGGGTGCAGCAGGCAGCGCGCGCCAATGACGCAATCCTCACCCACCGTAACGCGCGATTTGAGCTCGGTGTCGGCGCCAATGCGGGCACCACGCTCGACCACGCACAGGGCGCCAATGCGGGCACTGGGATCAACAAAGGCCTGTGGGTCGATCACGGCACTTGGATGCCGCAGCGCCCGTTCCGTCTTCACCTGACTCTTCTTCCATAGCTGGGTGACACGGGCGAAATAGAGATAGGGCTGGTCCGATACGATGCAGGCGCCACGCAGTCGTGCCGCCTCGTGCATCTGCCGACCAACGATGACGCAGCCGGCCCTCGACGCCGCAAGTTGGCTCTGGTATTTTGGATTGCTGAGAAAGCTCAGCTGCTCGGAAGTCGCTGATTCGAGCGGTGCGATTCCTGTGATGGCAAGATCGGCATTGCCGTGAAGTTCACCGCCGAGTCGCTCAACAATGAACCCTAGACTAAACACGCGCGTCAAACGCCTTGGGGACTTTACTTGCCCGCACCCGTATTCAATGCCTTGATGACTTTGTCGGTGATGTCGTGCTTGGGGTTGACATAGACGGCTTCCTGCAGCACCAGGTCGTACTTCTCTGCTTCGGCAACCTGCTTCACCACCTTGTTGGCGCGCTCCAGGACCTGTTGCAACTCCTCGTTCTTGCGGGAGTTCAGGTCCTCCTGAAATTCGCGGCGCTTGCGCTGGAACTCACGATCCTGGTCCAGCAACTGCTTCTGCCGGCTGCCCTGCTGTTCCTTGGACAGGGTGGGTGCTTCACGCTCAAACTTGTCGGCCAGCGACTTCAGGGAAGCCTGGAGATCGACGAGGTCCTTCTCGCGCTTGGAAAATTCCTGCTCCAGTTTGCTCTGTGCCACTTTGGCAGTGCTGGCTTCCTTGAAAATTCGGTCGGTACTGACAAACCCGATCCGGAATTCCTGTGCCTGAACCTGTGCCGAGACCAGCAGACCGCCCAGCAACAGACTGGCAGCGCATCGATTAAGGAAGTGGTTCATTAGAAAGTGGTTCCAATCTGAAATTGCATGGCTTGTATTTTATCGCTTTCAAACTTTCGGATCGGTTTCGCGAAAGCCATGCGCAAGGGCCCCATGGGAGAAAGCCAGCTCACACCCACGCCAACAGACGCACGCAGACTGTTCGCATCGGCGTTGATGGCCAGACCGCCGTCCGGGCCGCTGACATTGCCGGCGTCAAAGAACGCATACATGCGAAGGGTGCGGTCATTGCCCGACCCGGGAAACGGTGCCTGCAATTCGGCATTGAAAATCGTTCTGCCGGTACCCCCCAATGCGATGCCGGTGGCATCCTTGGGTCCAAGGCTGCCTTGCTCAAAGCCACGCACCGAACCGAGTCCACCCCCAAAGAAGGTCTTGAAAACCGGATAGGTACGGTCGCCAGTTACGGCGCCGAGGTCTATCTCGCCGTTCAGGGCGATGGTGAACTGCTTGTTGAGCGGAATAAATTCCTGCTGCTGGTAAGTTGCGCGCATGTAACGGACCTGGCCCGCTACTGACCATTCGAAATTTGCGCGCATCATGCGGCCAGAATTGGGCGCCATGGCACTGTCGCGTGTGTCGCGCGACCAGGCCGCCATCAATGGCAGGCCCCAGCTGTCATAACCATACTGGTCGATGTAACGCATGTACGAGATCGGCAACAGCGAACCCGGCACAATCAGTGTTTTCTCGAACCCGGCGCCAAAGAAAACCGTGTCAACCGCAGTGAACGGCACGCCAAAGCGGACATTGCCCCCTGAAGTCTGCACCTGGTAATAGCTCTGATCCTGGTACGGGCTGCTGGTGCGGTAATAGACGTCATAGCCCCGGGAAATGCCGTCCTCGGTGAAGTAGGGATCCACCGTGTTGAAGGCCAGAACACGGTTCAATTTGCTGGTGTTGACCTGCATGCCCAGCGAGTTGCCCGAGCCAAAGGCATTTTCCTGTTTGACACCAAAGGACAGGCCCAGGCCATCGGCCGATGAATAGCCGGCGCCCAGGGTCAAACTACCGGTCGGCTTGTCCAGAACATTGATGGTCAGGTCAACCTGGTCGGGTGCGCCGGGCACCTCCTGCGTCTCAACGCCCACCTCCTTGAAATAACCCAGGCGGTCGACCCGGTCGCGTGACAGTTTGATCTTGTCGCCGTCATACCAGGCAGCTTCCAATTGCCGGAACTCCCGCCGCACCACCAGGTCGCGGGTACGGCTGTTGCCGGCAACATTGATCCGGCGCACGTAGGCACGCCGAGAAGGGTCTGCCTGCAGCACCAGGGCCACGCTGTTGTTGCTGCGATCCACATCAGGGCGCGCATCGACGCGCGCAAAGGCATAACCAAAATTACCAAAATAGTCGGTGAACGCCTTGCTCGTGCGGGCAATATCATCGGCGTTATAGGGTTGACCGGGTCGAATCGTGACCAGGGATTTGAATTCCTCTTCCTTGCCAAGAAAATTCCCTTCCAGTTTGACGCCGCTGACGACAAAACGCTCGCCTTCGGTAACGTTGATGGTGATGGCAATGTCGGTCTTGTTCGGCAATATCGTGACCTGCGTGGAATCCACCTTGAACTCGAGATAGCCGCGCGCCAAATAATGGGAGCGCAGGGTTTCAATATCGGCATTGAGCTTGGCACGCGCGTAGCGGTCCGCTTTGGTGTACCAGGTCAGCCAGCCGCTGGTGTTCAGATCAAACAGACCACGCAGTGTCGACTCGCTAAAAACCTGATTGCCGACGATCCGGATTTCGCTGATTTTTGCCGGCTCCCCTTCGACCACGGTAAAGGTGAGATTGACCCGGTTGCGCTCGGTCGGCGTGACCGTTGTCACCACTTCAGCGGCGTACAGGCTTCGGTTGATGTACTGGCGCTTGAGTTCCTGTTCGGCACGGTCAAGCTGCGCCTTGTCGAAGGGTCGACCATCCGCCAGACCCACATCGCGCAGTGCCTTGGTCAGGACTTCCTTGTCAAACTCCTTGGTGCCAACAAACTCAACAACGGCAATCGTCGGACGTTCCTCGACGACCACCACCAGCACATCGCCGTTGACCTCGATGCGCACGTCCTTGAACAGGCCCAGATCAAAAAGTGCCCGAATCGCCGCCGCGCCCTTGTCGTCGTTGTAAACATCCCCGACCCGGACCGGCAGGGATATAAAAACGGTTCCGGACTCCACGCGCTGCAGACCTTCGATGCGAATATCGCGCACAGTGAAAGGGCTGACCGCCCACGCCGTGCTGGCCATGAGAGCCAGAGAAGTCACGGTTGCGGCGGTGCGCAGATAAAAGCGATTGAATTGCATGTTTAATATCTAAAAGTCAAACCGATGCCACAAAGTCAGCATCAAAAATCTAGCTAAATAAGCGGTTGATATCGTTGAAGATGGCAATCACCATCATGACCATCAGGACTGCTATACCACCCCGCTGCAAGCGTTCTGTCCACGCTTCCGAGACCGGCTTGCCGGTGGCACCCTCCCAAAGATAATACATCAGGTGGCCCCCATCCAGAACCGGCAGCGGCAGCAGATTCAAAACCCCCAGACTCACGCTGATGAGAGCCATGAACAGAAGGTACTGCGTCAAGCCCATGCCGGCAGACTTGCCGGCGTAATCCGCAATCGTCAGGGGACCGCTGAGGTTCTTCAGCGAAGCCTCGCCGATCAGCATCTTGCCCATCATCTTGAGCGTCAGCAGAGAGACATCACGGCAACGGATCAGTCCCTGCCACAAACCGGCAAGCGGACCGTACCGCACCAGCACCATTTCGGGCATGGCGCCGACATAGGCACCAATTTTTCCAATCGTCAGCCCACCGTCCTGCGCCCGATCCGGCTTGACCGTCAATTCCAGCTCGGATGCACCGCGACGGATGCGCCAAACCGTTGCCGGTGCTTCACCGGTGGCAGCTGAGGCCCGGATCAGCTGGCGCAGTTGCTGACCATCGACGACCGGGACCGCGCCCACCTGGCGCACCACGTCACCCGGGCGCAAACCAGCCCGTTCAGCGGCTGCGCCCGCCACCAGTTGCCCTATCACCGCCTGCGTGAAAGGACCCGCCATGCCGATGCTTTGAAACAGGTCAGCGTTAAGCTCGCGCGCATCGAGCTCACTCAGGCGCAGCACCGTGTCGGCACGCGCCACGCGCGCTGAGCCCTCAAACGCCAACTGCAGGTCACGCTTCTCTACAACACCCTCGGTCAAGAGCCAGCGCAGGTCTTCGAACGACGCCAGCTCCTGCAAGTCAGCGCCGACGAAACCGGCGCGCGCAACCCGCTCTCCACCAACAATACCGGCGCGCGCGGCTATCGAACCCGCAGCGGGGCTGGCCAGGATAGCAGCCGGAAGTTGCACGCCGCTCCAACTGACCAGCGCATACAAGAGCACGGCCAGCAGAAAATTGGCCAGCGGCCCGGCCGCGACAATGGCCACGCGTGACCGCAGCGGCTGCCGATTGAAGGCCAGATGACGCTCCTGCTCTGGCACGGGGGCCTCGCGCTCATCGAGCATCCGGACGTAGCCACCCACGGGGAAAGCGCCGATGACAAACTCGGTTGGTGACCCCTTGAACTGCCAGCGAAACACGGGCTTGCCAAAACCGATCGAGAAACGCAAAACCCTGACACCGCAAGCCACGGCCATCCGGTAGTGGCCATACTCATGCACGGCAATCAACAGGCCAAGGGCCAGGGCAAAGGCGGCAAGGGTCAGCATGCTGGCACGTTGCCGCTGTTACCGAACGCCAAGGCGACGCACGACCTGCTGTGCCGCGTCACGCGATCGCGCATCAAGGGCCAGCAGATCTTCCAGTGAACCGACGCTGGACGGGGTCACCACGGTCAGCGTTTCAAGATTGACCACGTGAATCTGATCAAACCGGATCTGTCCGTCCAGAAAGGCCGCCACGGCGACTTCGTTGGCTGCATTGAGGACGCCAGTCGCCCCCGACGGCCCGCGCAGGACATCCCACGCCAGTTTGAGACCTGGGAAGCGCTGCGCGTGTCCATTTGAATCCAGTGACTCAAACGTCATGGCGCCCATGTTCCTGAAATCAAGCGCGGCAGCGCCTGAGACCATTCGATCAGGCCACGACAACCCATAGGCAATTGGCACCTTCATGTCGGCGGTACCGAGTTGCGCCACCACCGAATTGTCCTTGTACTGCACCATGGAGTGGATCACGCTCTGCGGGTGAATCACGACCTCGATCTGCTCCGGCTTGACGCCAAACAGGAAGCGCGCCTCAATGACTTCCAGCGCCTTGTTCATCATCGAAGCCGAATCAACCGAGATCTTTCGACCCATAACCCAGTTCGGATGGGCACACGCCTGTTGTGGCGTGACATCACGCAGCGTGTGCGGCTCGCGTTGTCGAAACGGCCCGCCAGAAGCGGTCAGGATGATCTTGTCAATCTGACTTGACCAGGTCGCCGCATCAGCCGGCAAAGACTGGAAGATGGCGGAATGCTCGCTGTCAATGGGCAGCAACTTGGCGCCGCCCTGTGCCACCGCCTGCATGAAGTAATCACCACCAACGACCAGTGCTTCCTTGTTGGCCAACAGCAAGCGCTTGCCCGAGCGCGCCGCGCCCAGGCAGGATGCCAGGCCCGCCGCGCCAACGATGGCGGCCATCACCGAATCAACCTGCTCATGTGATGCGACCATGGCGATCGCCTGCGCGCCCCACAACACACGCGTCGTCAGATTGAGATCGCGGCACTTCTGCTCCAGCGCGCGGCCATGGGGCTCGCTGGCCATCACGGCAAAAACCGGTTTGAAACGCACACATTGCTGCAGCATCAGTTCGACCTGCGTTGCGGCACTCAGTGCAAACACCTCAAAACGCTGGGGATGCATGGCGATTACTTCGAGGGTGCTGACGCCGACCGAACCGGTCGAGCCCAGGATGACGACGCGTTGCTTCAACGCAGGATCAAATGCAGTCATTGAATGGCTCAAACAGAATAAAGCATCATGGCCAGCGGCAGTGCCGGCAGCAAGGCATCGACCCGGTCCAGCACGCCGCCATGGCCCGGCAGCAAAGCGCTGCTGTCCTTGACCCCCGCGCTGCGCTTGACCAGTGATTCCAGCAGATCACCAACAACGCTCATGGCAGCCATGAACACGAGTGCGATCAAGAGCAGAAACCAGCCCTTGCGGCCCAAGTGCGTGTACAGACTGGGCACCGAAACGGCCCATGCGCTGTCAGCCCAGCGCCAGGCCAGCGCCAGCAAAACCACGCCAAGCATGCCGCCCCAGACCCCCTCCCAACTCTTGCCCGGACTAATGGACGGTGCCAGTTTGCCGGGGCTGAAACGTCCACCAAATGCTCGGCCCGCAAAATAGGCAAAGATGTCCGCTGCCCACACCAGAGTCAAAATTGAGAGCAGGAAATTAATGCCGACGAGTCGGGCCTGTGCCACGGCCAGCCACGTCAACCAGAGTGCGAACAGACCTGCCACCAGTCGCAATCCGCGCGGATAAGTCGACCACGCCGGCACGCCGGCGCGCAACAGCCAGGCGCCACCGAGCACCCAGGCGGCCCCGGCAAGCGACCAGAGCCAGGGCAACGGCTGCTCCAGCAGGCCGAACCACCAGCTCAGTGCACAAGCCGCCACGCAGACGCCAGCCGCGACCAAGGAACTTGCCCGGGTGTAGGCGTTCAAGCGACCCCATTCCCAGGCCGCGGCTGAAATCAGCACCAAGGCAACAGCACAGAATGGAACCGCTGTTCGATAAAACAGGGCCGGCAACAGGATGAGCAGCAGCACAAGTGCCGTGATGATGCGTTGTTTGAGCATGGGTCTATTCCTGTTTCAGGGAAGTGACTTCAGACGGAACCGCTTGGGTTATCTGGTCCGATGTCTTGCCAAACCGTCTTTCGCGTTGCCCATACGATGCAATGGCACGATCAAGTTCCGCTTCATCAAACTCCGGCCACAGTTTGTCACTGAAATAGAACTCGGAATAAGCGCTTTGCCAGAGCAGAAAGTTGCTGATCCGTTGCTCGCCGCCCGTGCGAACCACCAGATCGGGGTCGGCAACGTGTGCCAGCGCCATCCCAGCGCTCAATTCCTGCTCAGTGACTGTCTTGCCTTGCGCTGCCAACTTGGCAGCGGCCTGCACGATGTCCCAGCGACCACCGTAATTGAAGCAGATATTCAAAACCAGTCTGGAGTTGGAAGCAGTGCTCGACTCGGCCTGCTCAATGCCAGCCGCGACCTTTGCCGACAAGCCTGCGCGTTCGCCAACAAACTTGATCCGGATGCCATCGAGCTTGAGTTGCGGCACTTCGCGCCCCAGAGCCATGGCAAACAAATCCATCAGACCCGATACCTCGTCCGCCGGGCGATGCCAGTTCTCCGAAGAAAATGCAAACACGGTCAGGACCTTGACGCCCCGTTGCACAACCGCTCGCACGCAGCGGCGCAGTGATTCAACGCCTTGTCGATGGCCGGCAATGCGGGGCAGAAATCGCTTCGAGGCCCAGCGACCATTGCCATCCATCACGATGGCGATGTGCTGCGGTACCTGGCTCATGATGCAATCCGAGGTTGGAACAGCGCCAACGGGCCAACCACCAAGCGTTGTGACACGCTAGACCGCCATCAGGTCGTGTTCTTTTGCCGCAACAAGGCGGTCAATTTCGACGATATGCCGGTCCGTCACCTTCTGGATGTCAGTCTCGCAGCGCTTCTGATCGTCTTCCGAGGCCAACTTGTCCTTGACCGCCTTTTTGACCGCTTCGTTCGCATCCCGGCGCAAATTGCGCACCGCAACCTTCGCGCTCTCACCTTCATTGCGAACGACCTTGGTGAGTTCCTTGCGCCGCTCCTCTGACATCGGCGGCATCGGGACCCGAATCAAGTCGCCCATGGACGATGGATTCAGACCCAGGTCGCTGTCGCGAATGGCCTTTTCGATCTTGGCGCCCATGCCCTTTTCCCAGGGCTGGACACTGATGGTGCGCGCGTCCAGCAAGGACACATTGGCCACCTGGCTGATCGGAAGCATGGAACCGTAGTAGTCCACGTGCACGGCATCCAGCAATGCCGGATTGGCGCGACCGGTCCGGATCTTGGTCAAGTTGTTCTTGAAAGCAGCGATGGACTGATCCATCTTGGCCTCTACCGTGTTCTTGATATCAGGAATCGGCATATCTTTATCCTCTTTCAACTGTTCAGCGGGCAATGCCCGATGGCCGCAATTTTGCCATGTTCATGCATAAACCAAAGTACCCTCGTCTTCCCCCATCACCACACGCTTGAGCGCGCCATGCTTGACAATGGAAAACACTTTTATCGGCAGTTTCTGGTCGCGACACAGGGCGAATGCAGTGGCATCCATGATGCCCAGATTTTTCGACATCGCCTCATCGAATGAAATTCGGCTGTAGCGAGTGGCAAGGGGATCCTTCTTCGGATCGGCCGAATAAACGCCGTCGACCTTGGTTGCCTTGAGCACGATTTCGGCGCCGATCTCAGCGCCGCGCAATGCGGCCGCCGTATCCGTGGTGAAAAACGGATTGCCGGTACCGGCAGCAAAAATGACCAGTTTGCCTTCTTCGAGATATTGCAGCGCCTTGGGCCTGACATAGGGCTCGACCACCTGCTCAATGGCGATCGCCGACATGACACGCGCGGTCAGACCGGCCTTGTTCATGGTGTCGCCCAACGCCAGCGCATTCATGACGGTCGCCAGCATGCCCATGTAATCCGCGGTGGCACGGTCCATGCCGACCGAGCCACCCGCCACGCCGCGGAAGATGTTGCCGCCACCGATCACTACTGCGACCTGCACACCCAGACGCGTGACCTCGGCGACTTCTTCCACCATGCGCACGATGGTGCCCCGATTGATGCCGTACTGGTCGTCCCCCATCAAGGCCTCACCCGACAGCTTGAGCAGGATGCGCTTGTAGGCTGGTTGGGCGATGGACATGATGAACTCCTTAAAAAGACTGATACGGACCCGACAAATGCAGACTCAAGCGGACGATTGCACACTCATTCTGGCGCGCTGGCAAACCACGGCAGCCAGCTTTCTGCGCAGCTTACTGTGATTGCTTTGCCGCTGCCACTTGGGCTGCGACTTCGGCTGCAAAATCATCGACTTTCTTTGCGATGCCTTCGCCGACCACATACAGCGTGAAGCCCTTGACCGTGGTGCCGGTCGCCTTGAGCATCTGCTCCACCGTCAGCTTGTCGTTCTTCACGAAGGCCTGATTGAACAGCGACACTTCCTTCAGGTATTTTTGCACCCCGCCGTCAATGCGCTTGGCCACGATTTCCGCTGACTGAACCGGCTTGCCCGCTGCTGTGGCAACCGCTGCATCTTCAGCCGCCTTGGCAGCGGCAACCGAGCGCTCACGTGCCACCAGTTCGGCCGGCACATCGGCGCTGGACAGGGCGACCGGCTTCATGGCTGCAACGTGCATCGCCACATCCTTGGCGGCGGTCTCTTCGCCCTCGAACTCAACCACGACGCCGATGCGCGTGCCGTGCAGATAAGAAGCAAGCTTGCTGCCTGCGGCAAAGCGTTGAAAACGGCGAAAACTCATGTTCTCGCCAATCTTGCCAATCAGACCTTTGCGCACGTCTTCCAGTGTCGGGCCGAAGCCGTCCTGTGCGTAGGGCAAGGCACCCAATGCCGCCACATCAGCCGGATTGCCTTTGGCCACCAATTGCACAGCCGCATTGGCCAGGGCCAGAAAGGCGTCATTCTTGGTCACAAAATCGGTTTCGCAGTTGACTTCAAGCAATGCGCCGACACCGTCAGCGATAAAGCTGGTAACCACGCCCTCGGCGGTAATGCGGCCAGCGGCCTTGCCAGCCTTGCTGCCAAGCTTGACGCGCAACAGCTCTTCAGCCTTTTCCATATTGCCTTCGGCCTCTGTCAGTGCACGCTTGCACTCCATCATGGGGGCGTCGGTCTTGCCACGCAGTTCAGCAACCATGCTCGCGGTAATTGCAGCCATCTTGATTCTCCGTACTCAGTTCGTTTAAATGAAAAAATGATTAAAAAAAAGGGGCACAAAAGCCCCCTTTCTTGGGGTCGCGGACAACTCAGGCAGTAGCCTCGTTCACTTCGACGAATTCATCACCACTCTCGGCCACCATCGCCTTGACAACGTCATCAACCATGTTGGTGCGGCCTTCAATGATCGCATCGGCAATGCCGCGCGCATACAAAACCACGGCTTTGGATGAGTCATCATTGCCGGGAATGACATAGTCAATGCCTTCGGGCGAGTGATTGGTATCAACAACGGCGATCAGGGGAATGCCAAGCTTCTTGGCTTCAGCGATCGCAATCTTGTGGAAACCGACGTCGATCACGAAAATCGCGTCCGGCAGAACCGTCATATCCTGAATGCCGCCGATGTCGCGTTCCAGTTTGGCAAGTTCGCGAGCGAACATCAGTTGCTCCTTCTTGCTCAGGCTGTCCAATCCGGCTTCTTGCTGGATCTTCATATCCTTGAGACGCTTGATCGAGGTCTTGACGGTCTTGAAGTTGGTCAGCATACCGCCCAACCAACGCTGGTCAACGAAGGGAACGCCGGCACGGCGTGCTTCCTCAGCGACCGTTTCACGCGCCTGGCGCTTGGTACCGACCATCAGGACGGTGCCGCGCTTGG
>SESG01004012.1_pt1 | contig 11991 bp, 9 predicted proteins | sample 3171421 | NCBI WGS metagenome assembly SESG01 (sample SAMN10866946, study PRJNA518727) | freshwater metagenome | biome: subpolar coniferous forest; feature: holomictic lake; material: water; isolation source: holomictic Lake 227, 6 m and 8 m depth | place: Canada: near Kenora, Ontario | collected... | reverse complement strand
GAGTGCACTGTGCATACGTTCAGAGGATCGCATGTGCCCCTGACACTGACGCAGCGCTGGAGCGCGCGACATAAATGTATTACACTAAAGTTACGTGAAGGTGAAAAGAGACAAGAAGCAGAAACGTGACCGGAGGGACCCAGCGCGGGCTTCCCTTCGAGAGATTCCAGAAGTTGATTTCGCCACGGCGAAAGTCCGGCGCAATCCCCACGCTGCACGTGTCGCCGCGGAGGGCATCGTCCACGTCGGCCGTGGTCGGCCCAGGAAGGGAACGGAAACCGGCCCCACCGTACCCAGATCCATCCGGTTCCCCGAACCGGTCTGGAAGCAATTGGAGGAGCGAGCCAAGGCCCAGGGACTCTCCCTGCACTCGGCTCTCCGTGCGGCCGTCCTGGAGTGGGTGGCGCGCCTTCGGTAGCGCCCCCTCCGGCCCATCGTCAACCCCTCCGCCTCCCCCGGTTGACGACTCCACCCATCCGGGTATCCTCCGGCCTCATGTGCGACACCCGCCCAGCACTTCCCCCCGGAATCGAGCCCCTGCCGGCCGACGAGGCCCGCCGCCTCATCCGGCTCACGTCGGGCCCCGAGTTCGAGGCGCTCCTCGACCGCGCCGCGGCAGTCCGTCACGCGGTCCACGGGGACGAGGTGAGCCTCTGCGGCATCACCAACGCCAAGTCGGGCTCCTGCCCGGAGGACTGCGGCTTCTGCTCCCAGTCGGCCCACTTCCCGGAGGCCGACGCCCCCGCCTTCGCCCTCCTCACCGCCCGTGAAATCGTCGAGCAGGCCAAGGCGGCCGAGGCGGCCGGCGCCCGCGAGTTCTCCATCGTCTGCAGCGGCACCCGCGTCTCGAAGGAGGAGGAGCTCGCCACCATCGAGGAGGCCATCCGGCTCATCAAGGCGGAGACCACGGTGGAGCCCTGCGCCTCGCTCGGGCTCATGCGCGAGAAGGACATGGCGCGGCTCAAGGCGGCCGGGCTCATGCACCTGCACCACAACCTGGAGACCGCCCCCAGCCATTTCGGGAACGTCTGCACCACCCACACCTTCGAGGAGCAGCTCGCCACGATCCGCACCGCCAAGGCGCAGGGGTTGAAGCTCTGCACCGGCGGCATCCTCGGGATGGGGGAGAGCCCGGAGCAGCGGGTCGAGCTCGCCGAGGTTCTGCGCGACCTCGACGTGGACTGCGTCCCGGTGAACTTCCTGAACCCGCGCCCCGGCACGCCCATGGCCCACGTGAAGGCCATCACCGCCGAGGAGTGCCTGGCGGCCGTGGCGGTCTACCGGCTCATGATGCCCACCGCCCACCTCTTCGTGATGGGCGGACGGGAAGTGAACCTGGGCGGGCGGCAGGAGGAGATCTTCCGCGCCGGCGCCAACGGCACCATGGTGGGCAACTACCTGACGAGCGCGGGGAAGACCCCCGAGCAGGTGGTCGAGATGATCACCGGCCAGGGCATGAGCGTCCGCTCCACGCCCGAGCCGGAGCGCTGGGCCTTCCACGGCGAGGCTCCCGCCGAGACCCGGTGGAACCGGCGCGTCACCGAACCGGGGCGCCGCTCGCTCCGCGTGGTCCGAGGACAGGGAACGTGACCCACAAGGCGCTCGACTGGATCCCCGAAGAACTGGATGCCCTGGAGGCGGGGGCGCTTCGCCGCCGGCTCGAGCCGATGGGCACGGCCCAGGGGCCGGTCGTCGAGCTCGACGGGCGCAAGCTCGTGAACCTCTGCTCCAACGACTACCTGGGTCTCGCGGCCCATCCGCGCGTGGTGCGCGCAGCCGCCGAGGCGGCCCGGCGGTTCGGCGCCGGCGCGGGTTCGGCGCGGCTCGTGGTCGGCGACTTCCAGCTCCACCACGAGCTCGAGGCGCGGCTCGCCCGGATGAAGGGGACCCCGTCGGCGCTCCTCTTCTCGTCGGGCTACCACGTGAACGCGGGGGTGCCCGGCGCGCTCGTGGGGGCCGGCGACGACATCTTCTCCGACGAGTGGAACCACGCCTCGATCATCGACGGATGCCGCCTCTCCCGCGCCGAGGTGAAGGTCTACCGCCACCGGGACGTCGGCATGCTGGAGGAGCTGCTCGCCGGGTCGCGCGCGCGGCGCAAGCTCGTCGTCACCGACGCGGTCTTCGGGATGGACGGGGACGCGGCGCCGCTGCGGGAGATCGTCACCCTGAGTGAACGGCACGGGGCCATGCTCTACGTGGACGAGGCCCACTCCACGGGTGTTCTCGGCGCGACCGGGGCCGGGCTCGCCGAGGCGCTCGGGGTCACCGACCGGGTGGACGTGATGATGGGCACGCTCGGCAAGGCGCTCGGCAGCTTCGGCGCCTTCGTGGCCGGGACCCGGCCGCTCACCGACTGGCTCGTGTACCGGGCCCGCACCTTCGTCTTCACGACGGCCCTCCCGCCTGCGTCCGTCGCGGCGGCCATCGCCGCGCTCGACGTGATGGAGTCGGAGCCCCCACGTCGCGCCCGGCTGGAGGCGCTCACGATCCAGATGAAGGCCGGCCTCGAGAAGCTGGGCTTCCCGATGAAGGAGGTCGTCGTGCCCATCTTCCCGGTGATCCTGGGGGAGGAGGCGAGGGCGCTCGAGGTCTCGCGGAGGCTGCGCGAGCAGGGCTACCACGTGAAGGCCATCCGCCCGCCCACGGTCCCTCCCGGGACGAGCCGGCTCCGGGTGTCCCTCACGGCGAGTCACATGCCGGAGCAGGTGGAGGGGTTCCTGGCCGCGCTCCGGGGGTGCGTCTGAAGGACCGAGCGGCCGCGCCGCGCCCGACCTGATATCCTGTCGGGGTTGCGGAGCTCTTCCACCATGACGTTCTGGCGGCCCTGCGGGGCGCGTCGGTCAGACACGTGATCGTCGGCGGGATGGCCGCGAACCTCCAGGGCGTGCCCCGGTTCACCTCCGACCTCGACGTGGCCGTCGCGATCGAGGACGGGTCCATTGGCCGAGCCGCGGAGGTCCTTCGCGGCCTCGGGCTTGCTTGCCGGCTACCGGTGACCCATGCGGAGCTGAATCATCCGGAGACGGTTCGTTCCTGGATCGCGGAGCGCGACTTCCAGGCGATCACATTCGTGGATCCGAAGGAGCCTTTGAGGGAGGTAGCCCTCGTCATCGCTTCCCCCGTTCCATTCGGGGAGATCGAGCGCATGGCCGACCGGATGTCGGCCGGGGGTGTCGAGCTCGCCGTTGCAAGCATCGAAACCCTCATCCGGATGAAGACGGGCACGGGCCGAAAGCAGGATGCCTCGCTCGGATTCGAGCATCACCACTCGGACGAGGAACTCCGCGCCTACGCGCGACTCACAGCCGAGCAGAAGATGCGATGGCTCCACGACGCGTGGCGCTTCACCGCCGACTTCCTTCCCGCGTCACGCCGCGAAGCCTGGATGAAGATGCGAAAAGGCGAGGCCTGATCACCGGAACCTGGCCACGGAGGAACCCTCGATGCCCCCGCCCAGCCCCCACGTCGCCTTCGCCGCCGCCGCCGGAGTTCCCGCCACCGTGAAGCGCCTCCCCCGGCCGCTCGTGAAGCTCATCGGCCTCTTCATGCCGCTGCTGCGCGAGGTGGAGGAGATGCTCTACCAGTGGGAGGAGCCGTTCGTGGCGGACGACCGGGCCTTCCCCGCCCGGTTCGGCGTCCTCCCGACGTCGCAGGAAGATGGCGCGCGGAAGACGGTGGAGTGGGCCCGCTCGGCCTTCCGCACCTGAACCTACACCCGCTCCACCTGATACCCCGCTGCTCGCAGCGCCCCCAGGATCTCCTCCACGTGGTCCAGCCCGCGCGTCTCCAGCGTGAGGAGCAGCGCCGTGTCCCCGAACTTCTCGGAGAAGGCACGGGAGTGGTGGACCTCGATGACGTTGGCCCGCAGCCCGGAGATGATCCCCGACACGATGGTGAGCTGCCCCGGCTTGTCGAGCAGCCGGATGTTGATGCGGACGAGCCGCCCGTCCTTCACGAGGCCCCGCTCGATGACCCGGGCCACCACGTTGACGTCGATGTTGCCGCCGGAGACGACCGAGCAGACCCGCTTCCCTGCGAGCGACGGCAGCTTGTGGTGCATGAGCGCCGCCACCCCCACGGCCCCCGCGCCCTCCGCCACCGTCTTCTCCTGCTCGAGGAGGTAGAGGATGGCCGAGGCGATCTCCTCCTCGCTCACCGTGATGACGTCCTCCACGAGCGACTGGACGTGGTCGAAGGTGATCTCGCCGGCCCGGCGCACCGCGATGCCGTCCGCCAGCGTGCTCGCGGGGTCGAGGGTCACGAGCTCGCCCGCCTCCAGGGCGGCCTGCATGCAGGGCAGGACCTCGGCCTCCACCCCGATCACTTTCACCGAGGGTGAAATAGCCTTCACCGCCACCGCCACGCCCGACACGAGCCCGCCGCCCCCCACCGGCACGAGCACCGCGTCGAGCCCGGGCACCTGCTCCAGGACCTCCAGCCCCAGCGTCCCCTGGCCGGCGATGATCTCCTCGTCGTCGAAGGGGTGGACGAAGGTGAGCCCTTCCTCCCGCTCCATCCGGCGCGCCTCCGAGTAGGCCTCGTCGTAGTTGGCCCCGGCGAGCACCACCCGGGCGCCGTGACCACGGGTGCGGGCCACCTTCATGATGGGCGTGGTCTCCGGCATCACGATGGTGGCCGCGATGCCCAGCCGCCCCGCGTGGTAGGCGACGGCCTGCGCGTGGTTGCCGGCGGAGGCGGCGATGAGGCCGCGCGCCCGCTCGGCGGGGCCGAGGAGCAGGAGCTTGTTCAGGGCGCCCCGTTCCTTGTAGGCGCCCGTCATCTGCAGGTTGTCGAGCTTGAGGTACGCCTGCGTGCCCGAGACCCGCGAGAGGGTCTCGGTGCGCGCGCAGGGGGAGAGATAGATGGCGTCGCGGACGCGTTCCCGCGCCGCCTTCACGTCCTCGAGCTGGACCACCGACCGAGGCTATCGGCTCGACAGGCGCCGCGCCAGTTCCACGCGGTTTCGAACCCCCAGCTTGTCGAAGATGGTCTTCAGGTGGCTCTTCACGGTCTGCGGCGCGATGGTGAGCCGCTCGGCGACCTCGCGGCTGCGCAGCCCGTCGGAGACGAGGAGGGCGACCTCGCGCTCCCGGTGGGTCAGGCCGTCGGAGGTGGCCTCCTCGACCTGGGCGGGCCCGTCCACGACGGCGGGCAGCATCTCCCGCCAGAGGTGGAACTGCGTCCGCCCCATCCCGACCGCTGTGGCCTCCACCCGGAGCCGCTCGCCGGCGTGCTCCATGACGAGCGTCCGGCGCACCCCGGGCTGGCCGGACTGGGCGCCGCCGGCGAGTCCCCGAAGCTCGGCGGGCACGGCGGAACCTTCCACCGCCTCCGGCCAGAAGGCGTGGAGTATCTCCTCACCAGCGCGGTCGCAGTGCAGCAGGCCGTCCGATTCCGAATGGACCGATGCCCCCCTGGGCAGAATCCGTGCGTTGGCGCGCATCATCATGACCATCCCCCCTGAAGAATTGTGTAACTCACACAAGGAATTCTAATACCTACACGCGCGGACGGCAGCGAAGATTCCCTCGAAAGAGGCGACGGCGTTGAAATGAGATTTGACCACCGATAGGGTCCGGTCCCGATGAGCGAACGAGGAGGACCCGTCGAACAGGCAACCCCCCGCGATTCCGCGGGATCTGACATCTCCGCACGCCTCGTCCTGCTCCTCGCCGTCGCGGCCGCCGGAACGGTCGCGAACCTCTACTACGCCCAGCCGCTCCTCCCCGAGATGGCCCGGTCCCTACGGGTGACCGCCGCCCAGGTGGGCTGGGTGCCCGTGCTGACGCAGGTGGGGTATGCGCTGGGGCTCTTCCTCTTCGTGCCGCTGGGCGACGCCGTGGAGCGGCGCAGGCTCATCCTGCTCCTGGTCGTCGCGTCCGCGGTGGCGCTCGTCGCGGCCGCCGTGGCCCAGGGAGTGGTCTCTCTCGCAGTGGCCTGCCTGGCGGTCGGCTTCCTCACGGTCACCCCGCACGTGGCGGTCCCCCTCGCCGCCCACCTCGCGGCCCCCAGCCAGCGCGGCCGCGTCCTCGGGCTCATCATGAGCGGGGTGCTGGCCGGCATCCTGCTCGCCAGGACCTTCTCCGGCCTCATCGGAGGGGCCTTCGGCTGGCGGGCCGTCTACGGGGTCGCAGCGGTCGGAATGCTGGTGCTGGCGGTCGGCCTCGCGCGGCTCCTCCCCGTGGCCCCTCCGGAGCGTGCCGTCCGGTACGGAAGCCTGCTCGCGTCGATGGGGCCGCTCGTCCGGGACGAGGCGGAGCTGCGGCTGCCGTCCTTCATCGGCGCCATGGGCTTCGCGTCGTTCAGCGTCTTCTGGACCACGCTCGCCTTCTTCCTCGAGACCCCGCCCTACCACTGGGGCGCGGAGGGGGCGGGGCTCTTCGGCCTCATCGGTCTCTCGGGGGCCTTCGCGGCGCCGCTGGTGGGGCGGCTCGCCGACCGGCGCGGGGCGCGCTTCGCCACGGGGCTCGCGCTCTTCCTGGCGCTCGGCTCCTGGGGCGTCCTCGTGCTCCTGGGGCGCAACCTCGTCGGGCTCATCGTGGGCATCGTGCTGCTCGACGTGGGGATCCAGTCGGCCCACGTGGCCAACCTGGCCCGCGTCCACGCGCTCGACCCGGCCGCACGCAGCCGCCGCAACACCGTCTACATGGTGAGCTACTTCGTGGGGGGCGCGCTCGGAACGTGGATCGGCGTCCGGGCCTGGACCCGCTTCGGCTGGGCCGGCACCTGCGCCGCGGGGGCGGGGTTCATCCTGCTCGGGCTCGTGGGGTGGGCGAGGCGGGGGAAGCCGGGCCGCCAGGCCTAGATCGTCGGTCGCGCTCCTCCCGGATCGCCTGGGCAGGGGAAACGGAGAGATTCGCTCGCGGCCGGGACCTGAGGCGCTCACGCATCACCTCGAGCGCGGGCCGCTCGGCGATGCGCCGGGCCTCGCGGGCCAGCATCTCCGACAGTGCGCGATCTTCGCGGGAGATCATTTTCGGCATGGAGGAAGCAATCGCACGCGTGGTGGCCCTGTCAACCCACCCCCTACCTCAGCTCCACCTCGAACCCCAGCCGCCGCGCCGCCTCGATGAACTCGTCCGACGGCGAGACCTTCTCCCTCGCCTTCATGCGGGTCTCGCTCTTCTCCGGGATGACCACCCGGACGCTCACCGGGCATCCGCCGGCGTGGCGGCCGAGGAGCGCCCGCAGCGCGGTGGCGGTCTCCGGCCGGAACCGATCCGCGTCCACCCGCAGCAGAACCTCGGAGGTCTTCTGGTTGCGGACGTGGGAGAGGAGCTCGATGTCGGAGGCGACGATCTCGGCCGAGGGGTGCTCCTCGTCCCGCTGGTTGATGCGCACCTCGCCGTGGACGAGCAAGGGCTCGTCGCTCTTCACGGCCATCTCCCAGTCGGTCCAGCCCTTCTGCGCCGGCCGGTTCCCCTGCGCGGCCCGCCCGCCCCAGCAGATGACCTCCACCGAGCCGGACAGGTCCTCGAGGGCGAAGAAGCCGAAGCGGGTGCCCTTCTCCTTGTTCTGCCGCTCGCGCAGGTCGCGCACCACGCCCACCACCGAGACCTTGTCCCCCTGCCGCTTCCCCTGCACCTGGGCGCAGTTGGTGGATGCGTAGCGTCGCGCCTCCTTCTCGTAGCCGGCCAGCGGGTGGCCGGTGATGTAGAAGCCGAGCGCCTCCTTCTCGGCGCCGAGCCGGACCCGCTCCGGCCACTCGGAGACCTCGACGTCCCCCACGTGGTCGCCGGGCTGCGGGTAGCGGGGCTTCGCCTCCGCCACCGGCATGGCCCCGAAGAGGCTCGCCTGTCCGCTCTGCCGGTCGGCGTGGGCCGACGAGCCGGCCGACAGCGCCGCGTCGATGCCGGCGTGGAGCTGCCAGCGCGCCACCCCCTCGAAGTCGAAGGCGCCGCTCTTCACGAGCGCCTCGATCACCTTCTTGTTCACCCGGCGTGGATCGATGCGGCTGCAGAAGTCGAAGAGGCTCTTGAACGGCCCGCCGTCGTCCCGGGCCGCCAGCACCGCCTCCACCGCGCTGTCGCCCACCCCCTTCACCGCACCCAGACCGAAGCGGATGCGCCCGTTCGTCTGTCCGTCCCGGGGCGGCAGGGCCGTGAAGGAGGCCGCCGACTCGTTCACGTCGGGTGAAAGGACCTCGATGCCCGACTGGCGGGCGCCGAAGATGTGGGCCACCACCTTGTCGGTGTTGGCGGCCTCGCTGGTGAGGAGCGCGGCCATGAACTCGACCGGGTAGTGGGCCTTCAGCCAGGCCGTCTGCACGGTGAGGAAGCCGTAGGCCGCCGAGTGGCTCTTGTTGAAGCCGTAGGCGGCGAACTTCTCCATCATGTCGAAGATGCCGCCGGCCACCGCGTCGTCCACGCCGTTCGCCACGCAGCCGGCCACGAATCCGGCCCGCTCGTCGGCCATGGCCTCGGCCTTCTTCTTGCCCATGGCGCGGCGGAGGTTGTCGGCCCGTCCCAGGCTGTAGCCGGCCAGCACCTGGGAGATCTGCATCACCTGCTCCTGGTAGACGATGACGCCGTAGGTCTCCTGGAGGATGGGCTCGAGCTTCTCGTGGGGGTAGCGGACCTTCTCCTTGCCCAGCTTGCGGTCGATGTAGACGTCCACCATGGTGCGGCCGTCCTCGAGCTTCTGGTCGAGGGGGCCGGGGCGGAAGAGCGCGCCGGCGGCGATGACGTCGTCGAAGCGCGAGGGCTTCATCTTCGTCACCATGTTGGTGAAGCCTTCCGACTCCATCTGGAAGACGCCGTCGGTGTCGCCCCGGGCGATGAGCTCGAAGACCGCCGGGTCGTCGATGGGGATGTCCTCGGCGGCGAGGCCTGCCCGGTCTGGATGGTTCTTGCGGACCCGCTTCAGCGCCTCGTCGATGACGGTGAGGGTCTTCAGGCCCAGGAAGTCGAACTTGACGAGCCCCGCCTTCTCCGCGTCGTCCTTGGAGAACTGCGAGACCAGCATGTCCGACTTGTCGTCCTTGTAGACCGGCACGTACTCCCAGAGCGGGCGGTCGGCGATGACCACGCCGGCGGCGTGCAGGCCGGCCTGCCGGTTCAGCCCCTCGAGCGCCATGGCGATGTCGAGGATGTCCCGGGTGGTCACCTTGCGCTGCGTGCCGTCGGGCTCGGTCCACTCCTTCACGAGGGTGGGCTTCTCGTGGAGCTCGGCGAGGCGCGGCTCGATCTCGATGCACTCCTTGAGCAGCTTCGACTTGCCCTGCACCGGCTCGGGCACGAGCTTGGCGATGCGGTCCCCCTCGGCGAAGGGGAGCCCCATCACCCGCACCACGTCGCGGATCACCGAGCGGGCCTTGAGCGACCCGAAGGTGATGATCTGCCCGACGTTGTCCTTGCCGTACTTGCCGGCGACGTAGTGGATGACCTCGTCGCGCCGGTCCTGGCAGAAGTCCACGTCGAAGTCGGGCATGGAGACCCGCTCCGGGTTGAGGAAGCGCTCGAAGAGGAGGTTCCAGCGGATGGGGTCGAGATCGGTGATGCGCAGCGACCAGGCCACGATGGAGCCGGCGCCGGAGCCGCGCCCCGGGCCCACCGGAACCTGCTTCCCCTTGGCCCAGTTGATGAAGTCCTGGACGATGAGGAAGTAGCCGGAGAAGCCCTTGTTGCAGATGATCCCCACCTCGGTCTCGAGCCGCTGCCGGTAGGCGTCCCGGTCGTGGGGGTACTTGCCCTCGATCTCCCGGAAGCGACGGTCGAGCCCCTCGCGGGCGAGCTTGCCGAGCCAGTCGTCCTCGGTGACGTTCTCGGGGAGCTGGAAGCGGGGCAGGTAGGACTCCCCGAGCTTCAGCTCCACGTTGCACATCTCGGCGATGCGCACCGTGTTGGCGATGGCCTCCTTGAACTGAGGCAGCGACGTCCGCATCTCCTGCGGGGAGGCGATGAAGAGGCCGTCGGTCTTGTGGTGCATGCGCCGCGGGTCGGCGAGCGTCTTGTTGGACGCGATGCACATGAGGACCTCGTGGGCCTGGGCGTCGCGGCGATCGACGTAGTGGGCGTCGGCGGTGGCGACGAGCGGGATGTCCTCGCTCTCCCCGAGCTCGGCGAGGCGCGCGTTCACCTCGAGCTGCTCGGCCATGCCGTTCGACTGGACCTCGAGGAAGAAGCTGCCCGGCTCGAAGATGTCCCGGTACTCGCGGGCCGCGGCGCGGGCGCCGTCCATGTCCCCCTTGGCGGCCAGGCGCGGAATCTCGCCTCCGAGGCAGGCGGTGAGGCCGACCAGCCCCTTCGCGTGCTCCCGGAGCAGCCCCTTGTCGATGCGGGGGTCGTAGTAGAAACCCTCGGTGTAGGCCATGGACGAGAGGAAGCGCAGGTTGGCCCAGCCCTCGGCGTTCTTGGCCAGCAGGATGAGGTGGCGGGAGATGCGCTCGCTGCGGTCCTGGCGCCCCTTGGGGCCCGCGACGTAGGCCTCCATGCCCAGGATGGGCTTCACGCCGGCCGCCTTGGCGGTCTTGTAGAAGTCGATGGCGCCGAACAGGTTGCCGTGGTCGGTGACGGCCACCGTGTTCATGCTCCGCTCCTTCACGGTGCGGGCGAGGTCGCCGATGCGGATGGCGCCGTCGAGGAGGGAGTAGAGGGTGTGGAGGTGGAGGTGGACGAAATCGGACAAGGTGCGGTGCCTCCGGGGAGCGTTAGATAGCAGGCGGGTCTGACCGCTTCCACCGAACCCAGGAGGTCCCGAAATGTTCAAGAAAATCGTGCTCGTCCTCGTTGTCGTGGTGCTCCTCTTCGGCATCTACGTCGCGACCCGCCCCACCCGCTGGCGCGTCGAGCGGAGCGCAGTGCTCCCGGCGGCGTCGTCGGTGCTCTACCCGAAGGTGGCCGATTTCCAGGCCTGGGACGCCTGGTCGCCCTGGGCGAAGCTCGATCCGGGGATGAAGGTGGACTTCTCGGGCACGCCGGGGACGGTGGGCTCGACCTACCACTGGGTCGGAAACGACAAGGTGGGGGAGGGGAGGATGACCATCCTGGAGCTCATCCCCGACCGGCTGGTCCGTATCAAGCTCCACTTCGTGAAGCCTTGGGAGCAGGTGAGCACCACCGAGTTCAGCTTCGTGCCGGAGGGGGCGGGGACCAAGGTGACCTGGGCCATGTCCGGGGAAAATGACCTTGTCGGAAAGGCATTTGCGGTCTTCCTCGACATGGACAAGGTGATCGGGCCGGACTTCGAGAAGGGGCTCGCCAAGCTGAAGGCGGAAACGAGCCGGTAGGGCATTCCTGCGATAGTCTCAGGAAATGTTCGCTCACATCATCCTGGCGGTGGCCCTGGCGGCCGAGGCCGACCCCAACGGGCCTTCCTGCAAGCTCTCCGGCGACGTTCTGCGGGCCTACGGCATCGGAACGCCCTGGGCGGAGCTGGCCCGGATGGCGGAGGACGTGGGGGCCGCGCCGCTGCGCCCGGACCTCTTCCAGCGGCCGGGCGACCGGCAGATCGCCATCTGTGCCGACGGGCCGGCGTTGCCGATGGGGCGCAGGGAGGCGGAAGCGAAGGGCGGGGCGCTCGACCTGTCGCTCGTGCCGGCTTCACTGTCGGTGTATGCGAACACGGCCTACGCGTCGGGGAAGAACGACGGGGCGGTCTGGCAGGGGAAGGGGATCTCGACGCAGCTCTCGGGCGGGCTGCAGTTCAACTGGGGGATCCTGTCGGCCGCGTTCGTGCCCAGCGTGGCGTGGCAGCAGAACGCGGCGTACCAGTTGTTGCCGGTGTGGGGCGGGATGAGCCCCTACTCCAATCCCTTCTACGGCCCGTGGCTCGATGTCCCGCAGCGCTTCGGAGACTCGAACTTCTGGACTCTCTCGCCCGGGCAGAGCTACGTGCAGCTCTCCTACGCCGGCCTCGGCGGCGGCATCTCCACCGAGAACCTCTGGTGGGGGCCGGGGATCCAGAACACGCTCCTCATGACGAACAACGCCGACGGATTCCCCCACGCATTCCTGGGGACGGTGCGGCCGGTGGACATCTGGATCGGGA
>SESG01012033.1_pt1 | contig 12004 bp, 17 predicted proteins | sample 3171421 | NCBI WGS metagenome assembly SESG01 (sample SAMN10866946, study PRJNA518727) | freshwater metagenome | biome: subpolar coniferous forest; feature: holomictic lake; material: water; isolation source: holomictic Lake 227, 6 m and 8 m depth | place: Canada: near Kenora, Ontario | collected... | reverse complement strand
CTACTAAATAACCTTATGAGAATAGCGCAAATTCAAAACAATACTGTTATCAATATCATTGAGGCTGAAAGTGTTTGGTCTAGTAATGGATCTGATACATTTATAGCTTCAGATGAAGCGGGTATTGGTTGGGAACTTATTAATGGTGTTCTTATAGCTCCTCCTCCAGAAGTTGTCATGTCACCAACTCCAGTTAAATTTATAGAAGATCATATAGTCAAATATTACACCCCAATGCAACAAACAATGATGAAGATTTGGTGGGATGCATTGCCACATGAAAGTACACCAAAGCTATCATCAATATATGCATGGCTCATGGAACTCACAATACTAGCAGCATCTGAGCAATTTAATAATTTTTCCGCACCACCATTTAGCATCGATGAGGTGTATACAGAGTGCACAAATATAATCAAATCATCACATCCCACTCTGTCTTCATAATATATGGCTATTACATTTCCACCATCCCCATCAGCTAGTCAGGTATTTGCCAGTGGTTCACAAAGCTGGACATGGAACGGCACTGTGTGGGCTGTTGTAGCTCCTCCGATTCTACCAATATTCTCTGCGACTGCTCCGTCAAGTCCTACACCTGGTATGTATTGGGTTAATACAAATACATTTGCTACATTTTGTTACTATAATACAGCTTGGGTAGAAGTATCTCCTGGTTCTGGTGGCGTTAGTGTCACATACTCTGATGTTGCTCCTACGACTCCTGCTGCGGGTTCAATATGGATTGATACTACTACAATGACTCAGAGTTATTATTACAGTAGTACTTGGGTTGAGATGGAGAATATGGGTGCTTCTGGTACTCCTACAACAGGAAGCGTTATTCAAACGGTTTATGCTGAATTTGGAACCTATTCCTCATCATCTTCAAATATTCCACAAGATAATACGATCCCACAACTATCAGAAGGCGTGACAATACTTTCCTCATCAATAACACCTACTTCTGTAAATAATAAAGTTATTATCAGAACGCAGGGAATGCTAGGTTTTGCTGCTGGTTACGGAACAATTTCATTATTTAAAAACTCAGGTGCTAATGCAATCTATGCAGGTGGCATAAACTGTACTACAGCTACGCATCCGTTAAATTCAGGAATTGAGTTTATGGATTCACCAAGCAGCACATCTTCAACAACCTATGCTGTAAATGTCGGAGCTATATCTGGTGCCATAAACATTAACGGTGATGCTTCGGCGCAGCTATTAGGCGGGGTGTCTAAGTGGGTTTTAATACTACAGGAGATTAAAGGATAATTTTATGAGTGCAATCGCTTTTCCATCATCTCCTTATTTGTATCAAGTATTCACCTCAGGGTCACGTCAATGGCAATGGGACGGCTCCGTCTGGAATGCTATCACATCGGCGTCTCCGTATTTCGGAAATGGTGCTATATATTCGATCACTGCTCCTCTCACTGCATCACCTGGACAACAATGGGTTGATACAAATACCTTATTGACATTCGTGTGGTATAGTTCTGCATGGGTAGAAGTCGAGAATGTTGGTTTATCTTTACCTACTGTCGGTATTGCTCAAATGCCGTCTGGGTCAGTAATACAAACGCAAGTATTTACTAATACACAAGTTGTGAATCTCTCGGTTGCGATTCCTGTTGATGATACGATACCACAGAGCACAGAGGGTATTTCAGTATTGTCTGGTAGTATTACACCGTTCCTTTCTAGTAGTAAGATTTTAATTACAGTAGGAGCAATGGTTACGCGTTCTTCAGGTTCTGCTGGCAACACAGTTGGTGCTATATTTCGCAGCTCTGGGGCCGATGCTATATTTGCATCTGGTGTTTATACGGGGTCTGATGGCGTTAATGTTGACGTCTCGCAATTATTTTTAACCTTTACAGATTCACCATCCTCATCTGCAGCAGTCCCATATTCTATTCGAATGGGCCCTAGTGGCGCTGGAGGTACAGGCCACTCACTCAATGGCCCATATGGCGGTAGATTTTTTGGTGGTGTATCTGTTGCTTATATGAACTTACAGGAGATCAAAGCTTAATATGGCAATTACATTCACACCAACACCATCCGCAGGTCAAACATTTACAAGCGGCGCAAAAACTTGGACGTGGACTGGATCGGTTTGGAAGGCCACACCTGTCATTAGTGCGACTTCTTTATCTGCTTTTAATACAGCACTGCCCAGCGGTAGTATATTGCAGACTGTCCAAGCTACGAATGCTACCTATAGTGCACTAACCACGATACTACCTTTTGATGATACTGTACCTGCCAGCTCAGAAGGAACAAGCGTTCTATCACAGGCAATTACATTAGCGTCATCGTCCAATCGCGTTGGGATCACAGTATCTCTACCAATGCTTGCCCATGGTACAGCAGGGGCTTGGCTTTGCTACGCGATCTTCCGAGACACGACTTGTATCGACACCGGGGCATGGTGTAACGCTGGGGCGAATTATGGATGGACTGTGGCGATGACTTATGTTGACTCACCATCCGTAGTCTCTCCGACATACTCTTTTCGTATCGGTCCTGCCGTCGCAGGAAATGGGTATATAAACGGTACAGCAGGATCACGTTATTTTGGTGGAACTTGCGTTTCTATACTATCACTTCAGGAAATCAAAGCATAATATTATGGCAGCAATTACTTTTCCCCCAACACCAACAGTTAACGACATTTACACCGCTGGAACGCGTCAATGGAAATGGAACGGCTCTGTTTGGGCAACGGTTCCTCAGTCTTACGTTCCTATTTTTTCGGATACTGCGCCGTCTGCGCCGTCTTACGGAATGGTTTGGGTTGATACAACCACGATGATTTCATACTTCTATTATGGTAATGTGTGGGTCGAAGTAGAAAATAGTGGCGCTACAGGCGTTGCTCCTGCTGGTAGTGTATTACAGACTGCATACGCAGAAAATATAGCGCGAATTATTAACGGACTGGGGGTGATACCTACTGATGATACAACACCTCAAATCTCGGAGGGCACAGAAATTTTATCGTTGACGATTACTCCTTCTTCAGTGTCTAGTAAAATATTACTGTCGTGTTCTTATATGCTCAATACATCAGGTAGTGCGCCTGTTGCTGCTATATTCAGATCTAATACAACCGATGCCTTAACATGTGGATTCTCATATTCTTCAAATTATGTTGGGAATCTGTGCCTCGAAGTTCTGGACGCCCCGAGTTCAACTAGTAGTTTGACATACTCAGTTAGATGTGGGTGCACCAGTATCAATACGGGGTATCTAAATTGCGGCACAACATATTATGCGTATATGAATTATAAGATCAGATCAACCCTGGTTGCCCAAGAAATAAAAGGATAATATGGCTATTACATTTACACCCACACCCTCCGCAGGACAAACATTCACAAGTGGTCAAAAAACTTGGACTTGGAATGGTACTATATGGAAAGCCACTCCCACTATCTTAGCAACATCATTATCTTCCTTTAATGCTGCTATGCCTAGTGGAAGCATAATACAAACTGTTGTATCTTACTATTCAACGAATGCAGATCTCACTACAGCACTTACTACAAATGACAGTGTACCCCAAGATTCGCAAGGAACGTTGGTTTTTAGTCAACCTATTATCGTAATGAACTCGTCGAGTAAAGTACTGTTGAATGTTATTGGATTTGGTGGGTGTGGTGTCCAATTTAATATTGCCCTCTTCAGGAGTGGCAACACAAACGCTCTAAACGTTGTTAGTACACAGTGCTATGGTAGTAATGTGGGTGGGGCATTTGCTCTAGCGTACCTTGATTCTCCTGCAGCGTTAAGTGCTACTTATACAGTAAGAGTAGGTTGCACTTCAGGTTACTACCCACGATTAAACGGCTCTGCCTCTGCAAGACAATTTGGTGGTGCTGCTGCAACTACATTCACACTCCAAGAGATAAAAGGATAAATAAATTTATGAACATCACATCAGCAAAATACGCTAACGAAGTTGGCGACGCAGTAGAAGTACAAACATCCGACAAAGGGTCTGTTATGATCTGTTTACCTCCTCATAGTGATAATATCGTAGGTGGTCAGGCGACTTATGCAGCATGGATCGCTGCTGGTAATACCCCAGCGGCTTATGTAGCTCCTGCGGTGGATACTATCGCTCTCGCAGAACAATTCATTGAGGGTTTTGTCAACACGGGAAGATTATTACAATGCAAAGTTTGGCTCGATCTCATCCCTCATGCTAATACACCAAAACTTATATCGTTGTTCCAATGGACTGCGACCGTGACTGGTATTGCTATTACTGGAGGTACAGTATTTCCACAACCTCCTGTGACGTTCATTGAGGTTGCACAAGAGTGTATTCCTCAGTTGCCTACTTCTTAATGAGATTTTTGATATTGTATTTTGTTATATTCAGTATGCTTTGTGGCGCACAGAATATACAACAAAATACAATTACCATAAATTCTGGCGGGACATTTTTTATTTCTTCACCTAATCGAGTTAGCGGTTCACCTGATATTATACTCAATGGTGGAGACCTAAACATCACTGCCCATAATGGCACGGAACATCTTGGTGCATTGACTTTAACATCTTCCTCTAGTATCACACTCGAGAGTATATCGTCATTTAGATTGTATTTTCAAAATAGTTCGTTACAAAGTTGGACAAATACCCTCACAATTAATAATTGGACCGGTGATTCTTTGGGTGGTACTGCAGATCGAATATTCTTCGGATCATCGAGTGGTCTGACATCTACACAATTAAGTCAAATATCATTCACTGGATTTGGTACTGGGGCGATTATTTTAACATCCGGTGAATTAGTTCCTGTGGTAATTCCTGAAACACCTACGATTGTATACATATCTGTGTTGGCATTGATAATCATTATTTTTGAAATTGTGCGTGTATATGACGAACAAAAACCTATAATAAAAATCGATGAGTAATAAATTCGACATCACGTGGCAGATCGTCCGCACGAAGGCCAAATCAATTAAAGATCCACAAGAAAAGATTGATTTCGTTATGGATTTTCTCAATGATTATCCAAATACCAACAACAAAGATAGGGTAAAAAACTGGTTAAAAATGACTTCGGTTGCTTATTCCGATCCATCCGTGCGTTCATTATTCCAAACAGCTTTGAATTTTATAGAAAATATTTCAGAAGTGTATAGGTCTGATGAGGATAATATAACGAAACTTGAAGATATTTCTAATCGAGATTTGATGGCTGTATACAATGATCTCAAGAAAAGAAAATATGGATTTCAATTTAAGAAAGTGCCGGTTGCACATACCAAATTTATGGAACAACTTGAGGCAGAGATAAATAAGAGAAATCTATGAACACTCCAAAATTCGATGCGTTATGTGAAGAAATCCTTAAAGGTGGCAAAGCCGATGGAATGTCTGTCCAGGATATTGCAGATAAGTGGAAAGTATCAACAGACGAAGTTGAAAAACAAATAGCGATCGGCATGAAGATTGAACGTGAACATTCTAGTGATAAAAATGTGCAGCGGGAAATCGCCTGTGATCACATTGCTGAGTTTTTACATTACTATCAGTCTCTTGAAAAGATGGAATCTTCTTTAGAAGATTAATAACCTCTTACGCGTAAGATACGAGGTCTTTCCACTTAGGCTCACCAGTCATCCTCATAGAGACTGCTGATTGGAACGATCTGATGGTCAGCATCTTAGTAGCGGTCCCGGCGGCGGTCATCTCTCTCAAGGCTTCTAGAGCTTCTAACTTAATAGCATCTTCACCGATTGGTTCAAATCCGCCAATTCTATTCTCAATATAATCGAGAACTTCTTTTTGATTTAAGAACAATTCGAACACAATAGATCTAGAGGTGATTGCACCGTCGATCATATTTTTTTGAAGGTTGGAGATAAAAATAACCTGCCCTTTGAATTCAAAGCGGTCAGGATATTTCCTCTTTTCATAATCATAAGAGTCATACTGATCTTGAATTTCTTCATCAGTCATTCCTAATGTGGGGAATGTCGATGGGCTTTTCCATCCAACAATTCTTTTCTTGCTACCTGAATCAAGAGCGGCCTTGAGGATGTTAGTAGCGACGGTGTTTTTAAAGACACTATCGATGTCATCCAGAACGAGCAATTTATCACGGAAAGTATATAATAGGTCATATATACCGAGTGGGCTTGCATTTCCTTTACGGATTGCATAATCACCTTCCATATGACCACCTTCACGACCGGATTCGATCTCTGTCTTTCCTTCTGCTTTGAGCACTTTATCGACTGTATAAGTCTTTCCAATACCACCTGTACCAACAACGATCAAGCTATTCCATCCACCCTTTGCTAACATTCTGACTAATGTTTCGAATCTCTCGAATAACACTTCTGGTGGGATTCTATCCTGCATCTGCTTGTCTTCTTTTGCTTCTTTTGGCGCTGCAATATGGGTCTCTTGTCTTCCGACTGTTACTGATACCTTTGCATTACGACCAAGACCCTCCAAATCAATCTGATCGGGTGTCACAGTAATCGTATACTTTCCTGTCGCGTCGATGATAACCGTTTCTGGATTCTTCGCCATGATCTGCTCTAATTGCCTGATGGCGTATTGATTAAATTCATTTCTAATCTCTTGGGCCTTTTTAGGACCTGTGGCTAAAAAATTTACAATATCACTTAACTTACCACTAGACTCTTGAAGTAAATCCTCATTCACTAATACTTCAACGTCCAATACGATAGGCTTCAATTTACCTTTAAGGAGCTCTGCAATCTGCGGAAGAACCTGAACGATCGAAGCATCTTCCACTTCAATATGAAACGAGGGAATATCCGCGGACGCGCCTGTGCTCCATACATCGAGGCTTTCAACACGTCCCGAACCAGTGAAGTTCAAGCGAATCATATCAGCTGTATTGTGGATGACGTATTTCTGGCCTCTTGATTTATTGCCTGCGGCATCAATAAAATTTTCAACAGTTCCTACAGGAACTAATGTATTTTCTAATTCTCTCTCAAGATATGATTGAATTTTTACGAGTGCTGATGGAAGGTATGCGCCAAAGGCTTCAAGAACTAAGGCATTTTTGTCGGCGAAATAATCAAAGAATGATGACATGATTTTATATTTATGGTGTCCGTTGACATTTTCTCTGTATGCTATAAGATTGTGAGATGGAACAGAAAAAGAAAGCGTTTGAACCAACAGGAACAGGTCACCCTCACGTTTTTGGGCGTGAGAGTCAATTATTCGATACTTCAACCAGTGTAAGAATGCCTCCAATTGGAAGGTTTTTTATGGACGAACATAGCGTCATCCCTTGCGTGTGTCACGATAATCGTGATTATGTCCGTGGCGCGCTCGAGTTCTTGAGGGATCGTGGAAAGCTCATTCAAGATCATACAAATATTCCGCCTGACACAGCTCTGGCTTCAGGTGTCATAGAAGGTATGGAATTTTGGGAAGAGGACGAAGACGCATACGGTGCTTTATTTTCGTATAATGGTAGCGTAATTGAAATTGAAAGGAAGTTCTCACGGAGGGCTGATCAAAAAGCAGCTGAGACTTTCAGCATGTCATTCTATCACAAACCTGGTGAAGCAGCACCTTTAAAGGATTTTGAACCATATTTATTTCCAGTTCCTCTGACTGATATCATTTATACTATCATGAGAGATTCTAATGGAAATGTGACGTTTGAGCCATTTGAAGTTAACACTCCCGAAGGATTTGATATTTCATTGGATTATAATGAAGGGTTTAAAGATACTTCTGCGACTATTGTAAATTCTCTCAACCAAAGAAAAAGTGGTTTATATCTGTTTCATGGCCCTCCAGGGACAGGCAAATCGACGTATATTAAATATCTTGCCTCACAGGTCGAACGTGAGTTGATTTATGTACCAGCAACATTCATCGACTATCTATCTGATCCGGCGTTTATGCCAGCACTTCTTAATAAAAGGAATAGTGTTCTGATTATTGAGGATGCAGAGAAAGCCTTGTTGGCGAGGGATGAAGGCGATGCGAGTTCGTCATTGGTCTCTGTGTTATTAAATCTAACTGACGGTATCATGGGAGACGTATTCAATATCGCAATCATAGCAACGTATAATAGTGATAGGCGTGTATTAGATAAAGCTCTGTTACGCAAAGGTCGCTTGAAGTACGAGTACAAATTCAATAAACTCACTGTACCGGTGGTCAATAAATTAAGTGATACTAAAAATCTAGGCATAATCACGAAAGATCCTATGTCTCTCGCTGAAGTGTATAACTACAACACAGATAATACCGATGATCCGGATTTTGAAGAATTGTTAAAAGAAAAGAAATTCGGATTCTAAGTTGACATTTATAACAATTATTTTATTATTAAATTATGAACAGCAATACCAACATTACAGTTAAATCAATTGAAGAGCTTACTTCATTTCGTCTATATGTCAATACACCCAAATACTTAAAAAGGTTATTTGTCGAAACATTTGTCGACAATACCCGATATGAATTTCTTGGGTTTGTTGATAGATCCAATGATGTAATCCTTCGTGAGAAGTTTTATAATATTCGCGATGACAGCGGCCGATTTGCGCCTGTTATCCCTTCTTAATAACACTTTAACCATGAAAAATCAAAAATAGTGCCTCAAAAAGGCACTATTTTTTTGCCTTGACGACTTCGTGTGGTAATTAATAATATGAAACCCGCAGTAGTCAAGAAAAACAAGACGACCAAAACTAAGAAGAAGTCCCCCAATAAGAAGGGTGTCAAAAAGGTCGTCCAAAAAAAGACTACTCCAAAGAAGACTAAATTGGTGAAGAAAGTACCAAAGACTAAACCCATATCGAAAGTAAAGAAAGCGCCAAAAGTGAAGAAAGTCAAAGAAATTAAAATAAAACAACCCAGAGCCAAAAAACCACCTAAGGTCAAAAAGGTGAGAATTAAAAAGGTCAAGATCAAAAAAATTCGTAGCTTCATGGCAGAGTGTATATTGACAGGATCTAAGACAAAAATATTACTATTCCAGGCGAATAAGCAAGTACGGAGATTCCGTTTTGATACGGTGGAAGAATATATGGAAAATTATATTTCCAAAGAAGCACAGATATTATTAAAGAAGGGATTTTCAGAATTAGAAATCAGACAGCAATTTAAATGCTCTAATACCAAACCGGTAACATTTCAAGTTATTCGACATTATGTAAAAAAGATCAAATCACAAAAGGCATTAGAAAATCAGAAGAAAAGAAAGGTGGTAGAAGAATTTGAGATCCTTCGCAGTGCGGGTAAAATAGAATGTAAATACGAGCCTATAAAAATAAATTTCAAAAATCCTGAACAAGTAAAAAAACTTACTACTGGATCTTGCCTAAGACCTGATATATACTTAAACAATAGAAGATCATGTGAGGGTTGTGGGTTCTTTGAATACTGCGCATGTGAAATTAAAAAGCTAGCAAAGAAATCAAAAAATGCATAAGGAAATAACAGATAAATTATCCGTCTTTAATCACCTTCGATTTGAAGAAGAAAATCATATATATTACGATAATGGTGTATCACAAAAAGGATATTCAGTATCAAAATTAATCGGCAAATATGAACCAGAATTTGACACAGAGTTTTTTGCAGATAGGACAGCGAAAAGAATAGGTGTATCACCTGAGACCGTCAAAGAAGACTGGGCTCGCACTAACAAAATTTCAACTGTGTATGGTTCGGCGGTACATCTTTATATTGAAGGTATATGGAATAATAAAAAATTACCCCCAGATGTTGATAAGCTCAAAGAGGAATTTCCTGATGATTATGTGAAAATCATACATAAATTTTCAAAGTCAATTTCACTTTTTAAGAAATTTCTTAATGATAGACCTGAAATAAAAATGGTGAGAACTGAGTTAGTATTGCAAGACAAAAAATCGAGAGTATGTGGAATGGTAGATTTGCTAGCATACAATTCAAACACAGGAAAATATGAATTGTGGGATTATAAGACGAATAAAAAAATAAGACATAAGACTGATTATAAAACGTTCTTCCACGAACCGTTCAATCATCTCGATGTATGTGAACTCAACAACTATAGTTTGCAGTTGGGGATATATAAAAACATTCTTGAAAAGACTGCAGGGATTGAAATAGATAAGAGCACGTTAATGTGGCTTAATCCAGACTGTAATGACGATTACGTGTTATTTCCTGTTCGTGAATTGGATAAGGAAGCTCAATTACTATTAGATCTCTCAGTCGATCAGCTTCAAGAAAGCAAAGTAAATGAAGAGAGAACAAACATAAACAATAAAGAAACTAAAAAAACTCCAAAAAAGAAGACAACTAAGGGCTGATAACCACACTCCTATACAAAACGGACAAGATAATAATTTGTATAAAAATCTTATATTTGACGATAATTTATCATTATCAACGTTCCCCAAAAGATCGTAAACTAAAAATTGTGCTGATTTGAACTTTATCCCCAACAACTTACCATAGTCCTTGATGAAATTAGTCTGAAACCACACTAATAATAAGGAAACCACGAAACATATCTGCGAAAAGATGGCCATAATAGATAAATAGTTTATACACCTTTAATTATGAAATTTGACAAAATCTGCAAACAATTATTCACTGAAGCTGACGCACCCCTCAAACTATCTGATGGTGAGGAAGTTAAAGCCCCTTCAGTAGCAACTCCTGACGACGCAGCTTTTGACGTCGAACCAATGCCCGAAATAGCCGAACCTGGTGTACCACAAGGTCTCGTTGAATATCGCAAGGCTTTGATCAAGTTTGCTACTACTTTGACCGCTCTCAATTTTGGTGAAGAGCAGGGTGAGACTAGTGAAGCGCCGGATCAGGCTTCTTCTCTTTTGGCTCTTATACTCAAACTCAACAAAAGTACCGATTATGCAGGGATTGGAAGTCTTTCAAAAGACGTCACTAGTCTCTCGTCGCGTTGCCTTTCATTGGCAAACGAACTTGGGTTAGTATCCAGCGGCGGAAAATCAACAAAACGATAATCATATGAAATTATACAATCCAATTAATTCGGCATTTAACGACCGTATCAACAACTATACACCTCCAGCCGCTACCTCGCTTGTAACAGAGTCAGAATTCGGCGAGCCCCATACGATTTCGCTTGGCGACATAAAAGACTGGGTTGAGAACGAAGGCGAAGAGGATGCGAATTCCAAAATATTTCAAGCAATCAAAAGTGGTTCTATGGACGAAGAAACATTCTTGAGCTATTTGGGAATTACTCAAGGTGAAGTGTTGAGCGATCTCGAATCTTCCTACAACGAAGATTCTGAGTACGACATGAATTAAGCTTGAATTCTTGACATTTCTATATATAATAGAAATGTGGCTAAACCTCTTCCAACAGAATATGTACTTCAGCAGTTCTATGCACACTGCAAGCGTCCTACTAGAAAGAAGGGCGTAAACATATTTAATTCAGAATGTCCTGTATGTAATGAGGGACATTCTTCGGGAAGGAAACGTCGCTTATTTTATTATGGTGATGAGCATTATTTTTATTGTTTCAATTGCACTCAGTCGTGGACGGAATGGAGTTGGATTCAGTCAGTAGCGAGAAAATCATACGGACAAATTATACAAGATCTCAAAGAGGGTGATTTTGCGGAAGATCTACTTAAAAGAGTAGAAAATTATAGACAAGATGAGTATACTCCTGCTGACATTCCTGTTATTCCGCCTGACTCTGTGGATGTAATGCAGCCAGAGCAGGTAGCATATTATAAAGGGGATGATGCAAAATATTCGGTCCTTATGGAAGCTGTCGAGGTGTGTAAAGATCGAAGGTTGTTTACAGCAATACAAAAGCCAAAATCGTTATATGTTTCGTTTGATGACCCTGTTCACAAAAATCGTTTAATTATCCCATTTTATGATTTTAACGGAAAGATTGCGAGTTATCAAAGTCGTTTGTTGTTTATCACGGCTGAGTATTCGCCAAAATATCTCACAAAATTCGGCAATA
>SESG01037601.1_pt1 | contig 12005 bp, 24 predicted proteins | sample 3171421 | NCBI WGS metagenome assembly SESG01 (sample SAMN10866946, study PRJNA518727) | freshwater metagenome | biome: subpolar coniferous forest; feature: holomictic lake; material: water; isolation source: holomictic Lake 227, 6 m and 8 m depth | place: Canada: near Kenora, Ontario | collected... | reverse complement strand
ATACGGGAGCAACCCCAGCACTCGGCCCCGGTGAATCCAAACGGCGGTGGGGTAGCCCACGCCCGTCCAGAGCAGCCGCGAACTGTGCCGACCGTTCCGCAGATCCCGCAGCTCGCGCTCCCGCTGGTTCGCCACGTAGACCTCGGCCATCTCTGCATCCAGCGGGTCCAGCAGGCTCACCGTGGCCGGGAGTTCTTCCCACAGCAGCCGCCAGAGGCCCGCCAGCACGGTCAGGCCCGCAAGGATGAACAGCACGGCGGTCACCGGCCACCCCAACTCAGCATGAGGATGAACAACCCGATGAACCCCACGGCCAGCGCGATGACCTCGGCGGCAGTGGGGCCTTGCACGTGGTTGCAACGTAGGCAGGGCCGCAGATCGTCCTGTGCTACCTCCACCCAACCCAGATCTTTGCAGGTGCGGCAGCTCATGCGGCCTCGCTCTTCCGCTGGGCCAGGCCCTCGCGGATCAACCTGGTCCTCTCGGACTTCGCCCGGCTGCGGGCCTTGGCCATGTCGTCGTCATGGCGGTCCTGGCACTCAGCGCAGCGGCTCCCACGGTCCAGCCGGGGCTTGCTACAGTCCTTGCACCCCACACGGGCACGGGACTCGCGCTTCTTCTGGGCCATGTATTCCTTGGTGACTCCACTCCAGGCGGGCTTCGGCCCTTTCCCACTCACTACGGGCCTGATGTCGGCGTCCTCGCTGATGGGGATGAGCTGGCGCTCCAGGCGGGCCTTCTCGGTCACCCACCACTGCATGGCACGGTGCCACGCAATGGCTTCGGGGGTGTACTGGTTGAACGGCCTGGGCATCTCAGGTCGCTCTGTGATGTGCTGTTCGAGGGGCGTCATGGCTAGAACCTGTTCTTCAGGTCTTCGATGATCTGGTCCACTTCGGCCAGGAAGAGGGGGACTTCCGTGCGGATCTGCTCGATCAGGCCGGCAGCTTCCTCGCGGGTGTAGCGCACCAGGAAGGACTGGAACTCAAGCGGGAGGCGGGGGTCGTAGTCGTAGAAGTCGCACCAGCTCCGACCCGTGACCAGCATCCCGGTGGCCATCTGGGGCTTGTAGGCGTCGGGCACGATACCTTCCCGCAGGCGCTGGAGATGCGTCCCGGTGGCGGGGCACTTGATCTCCAGGAGGCCGTGGGCGGCAACCAACCCATCGGGGCTGTAGGCAAGGCGGTCCACCTCGTCCGAGACGATCAGACCCACCTCCGTAGCGGTGAAGCCGGTCTCATCCAGATAGGAACCCCGGGCGAACGGCTCGGTCTCCGTCCCCCACTGCATCGCGGCATTCACGAAGCAGGGCGCGGGGCGGCCCGTCAGGGTCTCCTCCACCACCTGCCAGAGGTAGGAGGTCCGCTTGGCAGTGGGCAGGCCCTTGGCGGTCTTGTCCAGCACATCAGCCACGCGGGAGGCTGTCACCCTCCCTGCGCGATTGGCCAACCACTCGATGGAACCCTGAGGGGCGTCAAGGATCTGCATCAGAACCCCTCAGCCACAGCGTCGAACCCGGGCATGGCGACCTTGATGATCTTGTCAAAGTAGCCCACCAGCTTGGCCGTGGTCATCGCGTTGTAGGTCTCGTCGGTCAGCTCGATGGTCATGTCAGGGATGGCCTCGACAACCTCCAGGCCCCAGGCGTCGAAGGCGGCGGTGTCGCTGAAGGTGGTGGGGGCCTTCATCTCGGCGAGGTGGGCCATGTGGTTGCAGAAGGCCTTCGTGCGCTTCTGGCTGCCCTCGCTGCTGTGGCCCAGCCACTCGCAGTACTGGCCCTGCTCGTTCTCGAAGACGGCGAGGATCTTGTCCTTGGAGGGGATGTAGGCCAGCTTCGTGAGGCTGACCAGGTGGAACCCGGCGGGGAGGATGTCGGGGCGTCCGATAGCGGTGGTGGTGGGGGTGAAGTCGAGGAAGGGCATGGTGGCTCCTAAGCGGCAGTCTTGCTGCGGCGGGTCTTGGTGGGGGTGACGGTAGCGACGGGGAGGGGGAAGTTGGACTCCAGCCAAGCCTTGAAGGCCCGGGACTTCTCGGTGCCCATGTTCAGTTGCAGGGGCTTGAAGCCCTCGGGGCTGAGGCGGTCCAGGCCCTCGGCGTTGGCCGGGAGCCAGCCCTTCTTGACGCAGTAGGGGCGAAGCTGGCGGCCATCAATGTGGGCAGCGGTCTGTAACTCGTTCAGGTCCTCCCACTGGCTCATGGTGATGCGAGGCAGGGGCGTGATGCTGTCGGCGAAGGATGCGGCGGTAGGATCGACTTCCTCCACCTGGGCTGCGCGGTCCTGCACCATCTGCCCGAGCTGCTGCTGCGTTTCCTTCTCGCTGATCTGCGGGGCGCGCTCCTGGAAGGTGGGCTCGGGCTCGGGGGCAAGCACACCCCCGCCGTTCAGCCACTCGGCCAGTTTGCGGCCCGTGTTCTCGGTGAGGGGCTCGATCACGCCCTCGAAGAGCCGGGTGCGGTCCTTCTCAGCCTTGGCGCCGTGGCTCATATCAAGGTCGAACAGGGTGGTGACCTCGAAGCTGAAGCCCTCGCGGATCTGAGCGCCCACGCCCATCTTCACGACCTTCTTGGCCTCGTTCATCTCATGCTTCTCCTTGGAGCGGATGCACATGACGAGGTGGATCGGGGCGTTGCGGATGTGGGCCAGCAGGGCCTCCCACTTCTTGGTGAACCCGGCCCAGTTGGTCCAGTTGTTCCCGCCACGGGCGTCCAGGGCTTCCTTGTCCTGGAGCACCTGAAGCCAGGCGTGGGCCACGCTGTCGATGACCAGGGCCTTGTAGCCGCCGGCCACCGCCGCGTCGATAGCCGCGATGAACTTCTCGGTGTGGTAGGGGGGCTCCATGTTCATCACGTCGAAGGGCGTGATGTCGCAGTAGAGGGACGCGGAGCCGTTCTCGGTGTCACAGAAGGCGATGCGGGCGTCAGGCCCGACCAGGCCCCTGGTGACGCGCAGGGCGGCGGTGGTCTTGCCAGAGCCACTGGCCCCGGTGATACCGATCTTGAGGGGCACACTGGCCCGGGTGGCGCGATGGAAGGCGTTCATGCGGACATCCTGTAGTTAGGGTTGCGGTGAATTGAGTAGCGCCGGATGGCGCGGAGTGAGAGCTGCGGGTCTTGGTGCTCGCCGCAGTCCTCGGACCCGCAGGAGGGGCAAAGTTCGACGCCTTCCTCGGGCTGCTCGAGGGTCTGGCGGTAGGTCATCTTGTAGACGGGCTCATCACAGGGGGCCTTGCACTCGTCGCACCAGAAAGGGGCAACGTGCCCGAAGCTGCCCTCGGGAATGTCCCGCCGCGCAACGGCCAGGCCGAAGGAGCAGTCATTGGCCCGGTGGGTGCCAACGGTGCGGAGAAACTGCGGACGGATTACGAGCACGGACGCACCGAGCCCAGCAGGTGCTGGAAGATCGGGTGCAGCGTGGGGTTCGTGCGGGCCAGCACCTGGAGCTGGTCCATGGCCGCGTCTTCTTCGTCATGCACGAAGCGGATCACGGGCCTGTTGCTGATGGCCGCGCAGACCGTGTCCAGATCGCGCACCAGCTTCTCGGCACGGGTGCGGGCCGTCATCCAGGCCGCGAGGTTGTTGTCATTCGCAGGAACCGTCAGCTCCTGGATGTCGTCCATGTAGCCCGCGAGGTTCAGCCGGCAGATGGACTCGGTGGTGGTGGGGGTGTATCCCATGGAGGTCGCTCTCCTAGAAAAAGGTGGGGAAGGTGATGGCGAGCCCGATCAGGACGGCCATCGTGAGAAGGACGAAGTAGCCGAGAGAGGTCTCGGCGTCGAAGGCGCGAAGGTGGCGGGGGGTCATCGGGTCGCCACGTAGCAGGAGCCGTCGAAGGTCACGGTGGCCCGCACCTCGGGGGTGGTCTCGATCAGGTGCGCGAGTTCTCGCTGGCTCTTGTTGCTGAGGGCTGCGCGATGCAGCGAGCTGAGAATCCGCCCGATGTGGGAGGGGTTGTTCGTGCGCAGGGCCTGGTTGCTGAGGGCGGCTTCAAGCTTGGTCATGGTGGCTCCGGTGGTGAGGTGGGTGGCTTGCTTGGTCCCAGTATGTATCTAGATTACAAATTGCGCAAGCCAATTACAAAAATAATTTCAAAAAAAAATCCACCCCCTCGGGTGGACAGTCGGAAACAATTTCCCTGCGGAGGCTATATGCGGTGGTTGATCTATTTACTCCTTGTTTGTTCCATTGGGTGCTATAACTTCCAAACGTCTGTGTCCAAGTTGAATATCGGAGACACCAAGCAAGTTGTGGAAGAAGTCATGGGGGGCCCCCCGCATGACTCCCAAATGAACCGCGGCATGGAGGTCTGGCAATACTTCGGCGTCGTGTCCTTCGGTGTCTGCGACTACCGGCAGCTCTGGTTCAGGGACGGGCGCCTGGTCGGATCGACTTCCTACCGCCGATTTTGCAGCGGTCCTGGGTGCTCACCCTGCATCAGCAATATCGACTGGGGCAACCCGCCGGACCGCATCATAGAGGTCCGCCAGCGTTAGGCCGGCTAGGCGCGGAACAAACACCACAGGTGCCCCATCGTCCATCCTAGAGATGGCGAACCGCTCGAGATCACATGGGATGAAAATCACACCATGTTCTTTATTTATATGAGTCAGTGTGTGAAATAATACATGCGTTTTCGCTTCCATTTCGCCTCCACAACGAGGCTATCAGAAGCAAATGGTCTGGCAATGTCCATTATTCGCCTAAGGTGACCCGCCTCACCGTGTATATCATTTCCCGCTGTTCCTTGAGGGCGCGGAGGATCAAATCCAATTCTTCTGGCGTCAGTTTGGGGTCTGTCAGCGCCCTGGCGCCTTCCGCCACGCGGTGGAGCTGCAGTTCATCCATCCTAGTCGGGTCTGCGCCCACGGCGGCCAGTAGACCCCAATTCGGCATGAACTCATAGACATCGCACCCAAACAGTTGCGCGGCCTTTACCAGGACTTCGGGCGGTGGCTCGGTGGGCTTGGTCTTCCGGCGGTAGCTATTCAACGTGTCCACAGCCACGCCTAAGGCGGTCGCCACTTCTGGCGCGGTGGCCTTCGTCCTTTTCGTGTATTCCAGATATCGGAGGTCGAAGGCGTCCCTGTATGTCCATCCACTCATTCGGACATTTTGCTCTGATGCCACAAATTTCCATCCTGATTCCCATTGCGCTTTCTGTGTTGTTGATACAAACTTAGTGTCATGGCTACCCTGAAGGAACGTCTTAAGTCCGCTGGCCTCACCCAAACCGCTGTGGCTAGGGCTGTTGGTATCGGTAACCCCCACCTCAGTCGCATCATCTCGGGCGAAATCGTGCCCAAGGTGCCTCTGGCGAAGGCGCTTGAAGCTGCCTCTCGGGGTGCCTTGCCCGCTGCCGTGCTGGTTGGCCTTGAAGATTTGCCGTCCCATCAGCCCCCCTCGCCGGAGGCTGCGTGATGCCTCCTGTGTCCAATATCGTCTTTGAACAACCCCGCATCAATGACCCCGTCATTGACTTCAAGACAGTCATGGCCAAGTCGATTGACCGCTGGCTCGAAGAGGACGTGTCCCACACGAAGAAGGCCCTAGCCATTGACCTGGGGGCCACCCAAGCGGACCTGAGCCACTGGCTGACCTCTAAGACCAGCTTCACCCTGCCGGGCCATCTGGTCCCGGCCTTCTGCCGCATCGTCGGCGATAACTCTCTGATCTGGCACATCACCGCCAGCTATGAGAAAGCCCCAGGTAGCGACACCCGGGGCTCCACCGCAACGGCGATCTGAATAGGAGATCAAGCCGACATGAACAGTATCAATCAAACATCACCCCCAATCAAGGCCATAGAAACCCACTATAAGGGCTATCGGTTCCGCTCTCGGCTGGAGGCACGGTGGGCGGTGTTCTTCGACGCGCTGGGCCTCCAGTGGGAGTACGAGCCGGAAGGATTTGTCCTCGCGGATGGGACGCCATACCTCCCTGACTTCCGGGTGACATCCCCCCAGGGGCTCATCACCTGGTATGAGGTGAAGCCCAAAGGCGGCGCGGCTGAATCAAAAATGGAAGCGTTCAAGAATTCACACACGGAACCGGTGGACGATGAAGGCAACACCTACTCATCAATGGATTCTTTTACCACCCTGGAGGGTGACCCTTGGGATGTATGGGAATCAATGCGCCCATGCCCTCGGTGTGGGAGTTTCATCGGTGTAAGCGAAATCAGCGAATGGGATAGCCTCAACGTGAATTGCTGGCCCTGCGATGTTGACACACCCTCGGGAGGGTACTGGCCGCTCGAGCCCGGCATCGTTACGCCAGTTCACCCCCACAAGGGGCTGGTGATCGTGGACCCAGAGGACGCGACAGAGTTCAAGGAGCGTATTGAGGCCGCGTGCAATCGCGCCCGTTCCGCCAGATTCGAGCATGGGGAGACGCCCCGATGAGCGCCCCCTGGTTCAAAATGTATAGCGCGGATTACCTGCTCGACCGAGACATTTCGATGCTCTCGATGGAGGCCCGAGGCATTCTCGTGACGATTTGGTGTGTCTTACACCGTGACAAGCACATCCCAGATGATGTGGACCTTGTTGCCGCCATCATCCATGCGGACCTCAAGGCAGTGCGCCGCAACTGGGTGCAGGTTAGGAAGCACCTAGAGCCTGGAATCTTTGGGTTGTATAGCAAGCGCATGGAAAAAGAGCGCATGGAATACGACGAAAAGTGCGCTCGTCTAGCTGAGAATGCCAAGGCTGGTGGCAAAGCAAAAGCTAAGCAATTGGCAGACAAAAGGCAGACAAAAGCAAATCAATTGTCTGCCGAAGTAGAAGAGAAGGAGAATAGAACAGAACATCTCTCTCTGGGAGAGGGAGACGGGCTTGCTGCTCTGAAGGCTGTCTGGCCTAAATCCCGGGTCAGCGGTGTCACCCAGGAGATCTACGACGACGCCCTGGCCTCTGGCGTCTCTCCCGATGCGCTTGTCCTGGCTGCTGAGGCCTTCGTGTCCGACCCGGCGGCCTTCTCTGCCCCTCGGTTCGCACCCTCCCTAGGCTCCTGGCTCAAGGACCGGCGCTTTGAACCCTACCTCACCACCGAGCCCGAAGGCGCCTTCACCCTCGCCCCTGATCCGCTGGCGGTGTCCTGATGCTGCCGACCGACCACCAGGCCGAGCTGGCCATCATCTCAACCCTGGGCGGGGAAGGTGAACTCACCCCCGCTGCTGGCAACCCCTACGCGCACCAGGCGCTCCTGGCCCTGGATGCACGGGCCTTCACTGACCCCCGGCTGCGCTTTATCTTCGACGCCATCAAGGCCATCTATAGCCGCTCTGAGCCCGTCTCGCTGTTGATGATCAACACCGAGCTGATCCAGCTTGGCACCCTGGACCGCGTCGGTGGGTTTGTCACCCTGACTGAGATCCTCAGCGGCACCGATACCGGGCGCCCCGACTTGCTGGCCGCCACCGTCATGGAACGCTGGACCCAGCGCCGCTTGATGACCCTGGGCCAAAAGATGATCGACTCGGGCGAGTTGCTCACCCCAGCCGAAGAGATCGCCTCGCGGCTCCAAGCCTCCCTAGCCGAGGTCTTCTCTTCCGGCACAAATGCCGATGTCAGGCAGGCCAGCATGATGCTCGACTACATTCACGAAGGCCGCCCCTTCCGTGATACCACCCACGCCGAGAAGCAGGCTTGGCTCGGCCTTGATCCCATTGACGAGGCACTGGAAGCTGCACCCGGCCACGTTGTCATTGTCAGTGCCCGGCCTGGCATCGGTAAGACCGCCCTCGCTGTCCAGGGTGCTTGTATTACCAGCCAGCATGGCGGCCGGCCATTGATCATCAGCCTTGAGATGGACCACGACGAGGTCTTCTCCCGCATCGCTGCCCGGCTCTCGGGCGCCAGCGCCAAGATCTACCGTAAAGGCACCTGGGGCGAGGCGCAGGCTGATTACCTCCAGAACCAACAAACCATCATGGACCGGATCGGCGTCTGGTCTCACCCATCTGGTGTTGATTGGTCCCGGGTTGAGGCCGTGATCCGCGACCAGGTGCGTCGCAACCACGTTGACTCAGTCTGGATCGACTATTTCACCCTGATCCGCAAGCCATCTGGCAAGGGCAACGACGCCGCCCTCTGGGGTGAAGTTAGCAGCAGCATCAAGCGGGTAGCTCAGGAACTCGGCATCTGCATCGTGCTGCTGTCCCAGCTCAACCGCGAAGGCGATGCAGTAGAGCCCAAACTCAGCGATCTGCGTGAGTCAGGCCAGCTTGAGCAGGACGCCAATGCTGTGGTGATGCTCTGGCCAAAGGATGCCAAGGCTATGGAAAGCGCAGTAGAGACTAAGTTTATCTTCGCTAAACTCGCCAAGAACCGCAGCGGACAGGCCGGCTGGCGCTGTGAGATTGGTTTCAACGGTGCCACCGGGACTCTGCGCCCACTTGTTAGGACTGCCTAATGATCCCCCAAGGTTGGTCGAAGGTCTCAGAGGGACACCAGCGCCAGGCCCGAGCTGCGGCCAGGTCCAAGGCCACCTCTGAGCGTTCTGTCGAAAAAGCCATCCAGCAGGCCTTCCTGCTGAAGCACCGCATCAAGCTGGAGAAGACCGACGCGGGTGGCTCAGCCTCGCAGAAGGGGCTTAGGAGGCTGCCCAAGTCCCTCCAGGATGCCCTCCAGTGCCCCTCAGAGCTGCCGTTCGGGCTCAGCCTGTGGTTGCACATCCCACCGGGCTTCCCTGACCTCCTGGGGGTGCTCAGCCCCACTAGGCTGCTGTTCATCGAGGTGAAGAAGCCTGGGGGCCGGTTCCAGGAGGGGCAGAAGGAGTTCCTGGAGGCTCGCCGGGCTGAGGGACACGCGGCCTTCTGGGCGGATTCTGTGGATGTGGCACTCAGCAAGTATCAGCAGTGGATGGAGGCAGCAGCATGAGCAGGCGATTCCTAACGGGCTGGCTGGTCAGCATCATCGTGCTGGCTGTCGCGGCCTGGATGAGCGATGTGATCTGGGGGCGGAGATGAAGGCTGATCCCACCACGGGCCTGACTGGGCCTCAAGAGGTCTTCTGCCGCGAGCTGGTGAAGCTGGGCAATGCTGCTGGGGCTTACCGAGTCGCTTACCCCAGGGCCACCAAGTGGACACAGCAGTCCGTGGACAGCGCCGCCTTCAGGCTCCAGGCAAATACCAAGGTTTCGCATAGGTTGAGTCAGTTACACTCAGATCTTCAATCGCAGTCAGGAATAACCCTGGCTGAGCACCTGGCCGAGTTGCGGGAGCTGCGGGAACTGGCGAAGGCTGACAAGCAACACGGGGCTGCGATCACCGCTGAGACCAACCGAGGCAAGGTATCGGGCCTCTACTCGGACAAGGTGGAGCTGTCTGGCCCCGGTGGCGGCCCTGTCCCTCTCCTGCTGATGGCCGACGATGGCCTCTAGCCGCCCCCCACAGCCCCTGAAGATCGTTCCTGACCTTCTCCCGGTCCTGGACCCCAAGAGGCCATCTAGGTATCGCGTAGCCTACGGAGGGCGCGGTTCGGGGAAGTCCTGGTCGTTCGCCCGGGTGCTGATCGGGATGTCACGGGTCAACAAGATCCGCATCCTCTGCACCCGTGAGGTCCAGAAGTCGATCAGGGACTCGGTCCACCGGCTGCTGGGCGATCAGATCGAGTTGCTGGGCATGAGCCACGAGTTCGAGATCCTGCGGGATGAGATTAAACATAAGACAACAGGCTCTCAGTTCCTGTTTGCTGGGCTGGCGAACACCACTATCGACAATATAAAGTCGTATGAGGGCGTTGATTACTGCTGGGTGGAGGAGGCCCAGAGCGTGAGCGCCAGGTCGTGGGAGATCCTGATCCCCACGATCCGCAAGAAGGGCAGCGAGATCTGGGTCACCTTCAACCCCAACGAGGCCACCGATCCGACCTACCAGCGGTTTGTGGGCGATCCGCCGCCTAACGCCCGGGTGCTCAAGGTGAACTGGGACCAGAACAAGTCCTGCCCCGCCGAGCTGCTGGCCGAGAAGGACTACCTCTACCGCGTTGACCCCGAGGCCGCTGAGCATGTCTGGGGCGGGAACCCACGCAGGATGTCAGACGCCCAGGTGCTGCGGGGCCGCTACACGGTGGAGCACTTCGAGCCTGTCCCTGGGCTGTGGGACGGCCCCTACCAGGGGGCTGACTGGGGATTCGCGGTGGACCCGAGCGCCTTGGTGCGGGTCTGGATCTGGGAGCGGAGGCTCTACGTGGAGCACGAAGCCTACGGCCTGGGGGTTGAGATCGACCACACGCCGGCGCTGTTCGACGGGATGCCTGGGTCCAGGGACTACGTGACGCGGGCAGACAACAGCCGCCCCGAGACGATCAGCTACATGGTGCGGGCGGGCTACCAGAAGCTCATGGCCTGCAAGAAGTGGCCGGGCTGCGTGGAGGATCGGGTGCAGTATATGCGGTCCTTCGACGGCATCACGATCCACCCCCGCTGTCCGCACACGGCAGAGGAGGCCCGGCTCTGGTCGTTCAAGACGGACAGGCTGAGCGGGGACGTGCTGCCCCAACTGCTGGACAAGCACAACCACTGCTGGGATGCCGTCGGCTACGCGCTGGAGCCCATGGTCCTGGGGCACATGAAGGATCTGCCAGAGCCTGAGGTAACCGAAGAGGAATACTTTGGCCGGGCATCCGGCATGGGATGGATGGCCTAGATGCAGACCTCGACTGAAATCGCCCGGAAAGCTCTGAAGGTGTTGGAGAACCAACTGCCCAACATGCAGTTCAGCAACCACCCCAGGAACTACCCCAAGCCCACCAGGTGGCAGCTCACCAAGTGGCGGGTGTCTAGGTATTTCTCAACGCTTTGGCTGGCCATGAAGGGGGTAGACCTCTATGAATGACCCAATTCACATCCTGGTCCAGGCCTTCGCCAATGCTCTGATTGCCCATGGCCATGCGCCCATGCCTGCCTACCTGGAGGCCGAAGAGCTGACCATGCGGGTGCTGGAGCAGATCCAGCGGTCTGGGGCACGGGTGGGCCTGCTGCTGCGCCAGGTGCGTGTCTACGAACTGCGCAGCCGTGGAGTCCCGCCTGAAGTGGTCATGTCGAGGCTGGGGATAAGCCGTGCTGAGGTCTGGCGGTCCTACAAGAAGGAGCTGAACCGGCGCCGGGCGGCATAGTCTCAACTCCTGAGACAACAGGGGCCGAGTCTGGGTGTGCGGGAGGCCACACCTCCAAAGGCACTCAAGGGCTTCGGCTCATTTAACCCTGAGCCTCCCGCACCTTTACGGTGCCCGTGCAGCTCACAGACCATTTCAGCCTCGAAGAGCTTAGCCACTCAGATGTGGCCATTCGGCGTGGCCTGGACAACGTCCCCAACGCTGGGGAGGTCGCCAACCTCAGGCGCCTGGCCGAGACCCTGCTGGAGCCGGTGCGGGAGCTGCTGGGCGTGGGGCTGACGGTGAACAGCGGGTTCAGGTGCCCCGGACTCAACCAGGCCGTCGGCGGGGCCATCGGGTCGGCCCACATGGACGGTCGGGCGGCTGATGTGGTGCCGGTGGGCATGACGGTGGCGGATGCGTTCTACCGAATCAAGCGCAGCGGCCTGCCCTATGACCAGCTCATCTTCGAGTGTGGTTCGTGGCTGCACCTGGCCGTGGCGAAGGTGGGCGCGGACCCACGCCAGCAGGTGCTGACAGCCACGGGTGGCCCTGGCGCCTGGAAGTATGCCCAGGTGATCGGATGAGGTACTTGGGGCGCTTCCTGGACCAGACCGATCCCACGGCCTCCCTGCGCCATGCTGCCTATGCCGTGGTGGTGGTCTTCGCGCTGGGCTGGCTCACCTGGGACATGATCCGTGGGCCGATCACCTCTGAGTGGAACGTGGCGTTCGGCCTGCTGCTGGCGGCAGTGACCACCGGCAAGCTCGTCGGGGCTGCGGCCTCACCCGCCCCTGGGTTGTCGGAACCGGACAGGGGCTCCAAATGCTGAAGTGGACGGTGGCCCTGCTCTGCTTGGCGTTCCTGGGCATCTTGGGTTGGGCGTGGCGAGCGTCCCAGGAGCCGGTGATA
>SESG01018029.1_pt1 | contig 12009 bp, 10 predicted proteins | sample 3171421 | NCBI WGS metagenome assembly SESG01 (sample SAMN10866946, study PRJNA518727) | freshwater metagenome | biome: subpolar coniferous forest; feature: holomictic lake; material: water; isolation source: holomictic Lake 227, 6 m and 8 m depth | place: Canada: near Kenora, Ontario | collected... | reverse complement strand
CAAACACAAACTCGGTGGCGGCATCAAATCGGCCGCCGGACTGGTAGCGAAACTGTTCCCGGGTTTGTTCCCAGTTGAAAAGGCTCCCCGGCAAGGCGCGGGCCGTGGTGGTGACCACGCTGTTCGCCACCACCTCAAGCACCGTGTGCGGTGATTGCAGCGAGAAAAAGCAGCGGGGGTTGCCGAACACATCCAGTGTTTGCGTCATTTGCGTCGGCAATGGGCTGATATTCAGCGAGTGGCTCAGCAGCTTCTGATAGCGGTTGCTGACCGGTTGCAGGTAGGCCATGTGCTGCGCGATTTCAACCGCTGGCAGATAGTCGTAACGGGTGGCGTGGGTAATTTGAAGGTACATCAGGTGCCCAGGCTTTGCTTGGTCTTGCCCGAGTGGGTGAAATAGGTGGTGCTGATTTCTTCGGAGACGTGGTAGGCGGCCGCGGTGCACTGCATCAGCAAATCGTTCAATGCATAGTAATAACCAGCTTCTGTGCCCGCCTCGCTGCCCGGTGTGGCGGGCAAGGGTTGTGCTTCGCACAATTGCTCCAGGCTCCAGGTCTTGGGGTCGGGCACCCGCAGTGACAAGGCGCTGAGTTGATCGGGCTCGCTGCCCGCCAGTTTGGCGAGTCGTCCGCGCAAGGTGTGCGTCACCCAAGCCAGTGAGCGCGGGTTGTCGCGGTCCAGCACCAGCAGGTCGATGAGCGCGGCGAGGTCGCGGCTTTGCTGAAACTGCGCGTGAAAGGTGATGGTGCTGTCAAACAGGGAAATCATGGCTTCAAAGCCACCATCCGTGTGGATCGAGCCGGTCTCCAGACCGCGTAACAAGGCCGAGGCCAGAAAGCTCAAACGTTCAATGTGGCGGCCAATGCTGAGCAGGCGCCAGCCATCATCGCGCGTCATGCGGTCGGTTTGGGCACCGGTGATGGCGGCCATGTGGTCGCTGGTGTTTTTCAACACCCGCAACGCTTCGAGTGACGAATAGTCGCCACTGCGGGTGTGTTCGGCACAACGGGCAAACAGCTCTTCTTCCGCGCGCATGATGACGCGCCAGTGTTCTTGAGACAAGCGCTCGCGCACGGTGGCGCCGGTCATCTTGAGGGCGCGCAGGTAGTAGCCGACGCTAGTCGCTCCTTCGGTACTGCCCAGGTTGGAAATGAGTGAGCGCTCAAAGACGCGCCGGGCCAGTGCCGCCGAGGGCACGCTGGGCAGTACCAGTGTGTTGGCCACAGCCATTTTGCTGAGCCAGGCCAGCAGCGACAGGGACGACTGGTCTTCACCGTTCAGGCATTCAAGCGTCAGGCGCGCCAGCCGGATGGCATTCTCGGCCCGCTCGGTGTAGCGACCCAGCCAGAACAGGTTTTCAGCGGCCCGGCTGGTGACCAGGCGTTTGCGCTGGGCCAGCGTGGCGGGCGTCAGGTGCGGTTGCAATAAGGTGGTTTTGTCGACCTCGCCACGGGTCAGGGCCCAGACGTCGGCACTGCTGCCGCCGCGCTGCATCGAGGCAATTTCAGCCCCAGCACCGGCCACGCGCGCCAGCCCACCGGGCAGCACGCGCCAGGACTGCGGGCCGTCAGACACGGCAAACACCCGCAGCACCACCGAACGCGGCATCACCGCGCCCGGGGCTTGCGGGTCGTCGTCGGGGGCTGGCATTTGCCAGGTGGGCATTTGCGACAAGGGCACGTAAGTCTGCACTGTGTGTTCTTCGCTTTGCCGCAGGATGCGACCCGCCCATTCGTCCAGCGCCCGGGGCGACAGCGTATTTCCCATCACCGTCTCGAAACTGCCATGCGACGGCGAGCCGGGGTAGGTCGGTTTGATGGCGCAGTCGTGGAGTTGCGGCAAGGCTTCTTCCATGGCCGAACGCTCGCCGCACCACCAGGTGGGGGAGGCCGGCAGCTTGAGCTCTTCGCCCAGCAGGTGCTGCGACAGCGCGGGTAAAAAGCCCAGCAGGGCGGGCGACTCCAGAAAAGCCGAGCCGGGTGCATTGGCTACCAGCACATGTCCAGCCCGAATCGCCTGCAGCAAACCCGGCACGCCCAGCGTGGAATCGGGGCGCAACTCCAGCGGGTCAAGGTACTCGTCATCGACCCGTTTCAACAGGCCATGCACCGGCACCAGACCCTTGAGGGTCTTGAGGTAGAGGCGCTCGTCACGCACGATCAGGTCACTGCCTTCGACCAGCGTCAAGCCCAGGTAACGCGCCAGGTAGGCGTGTTCAAAATAGGTTTCGTTGTAAGGGCCGGGGGTGAGCAGGGCAATGTGCGAATCGGCCCCGGCCGGGCTCATCTGCTTCAGGCTCTCCATCAGGGCGCGGTAGGTGCCGGCCAGACGCTGCACCCTCATGGCCTGAAAAGCCAGCGGAAACTGGCTCGAAATGGCCAGTCGGTTTTCCAGTAAATAACCCAGGCCCGAGGGCGCCTGACAGCGTTGGCTGACCACCCACCAGTTGCCATCCGGCCCACGCGCCAAATCAAACGCGGCGATGTGCAGGTGCGTGCCGCCAACCGGCTTGACGCCGTGCAGCGGGCGCAGGTAGCCGGGATGACCGTGCACCAGCGCCGGGGGCAACAAGCCCTGAGCGAGTAATTTTTGAGGCCCATAGACATCGGACATGATTTTTTCGAGCAGTCGCATGCGCTGCTTCACGCCGGCCTCAATTTGCAGCCAGCTGTCGGGCTCAATGAGCAAGGGGAACAGGTCCAGCGACCAGGGCCGCTGAGGGCCGCCTTCGTCGGCATAGACGTTGTAAGTCACGCCGTTGTCGCGGATCTGGCGCTCCAGACTGAGGGAGCGCTGGTTCAGGTCGGTGCCGCCGGTGTCTGAAAAATTATCGAAGAACTGCCGCCAGACCGTCGTTAATTCTGGGTTTGTTGCTATGGAATGAGTAGCGTTTTCGGTGGCTTCGTCGGCTGGCGCGGTGGTGCTGCCGCGCAGTTCATCGAAATGACCCGAAGCGGCGACACAGGCCACCGCCATGGCTTGTAAATCGGGTTGTTCGGCGGTATCGCCGAAGGAAGGGGAGTTGGTTGCGTCTTTCAAGCAACCGAGTATGCCAGCGTCGTAGTCTCCTTGTGGCGCGCTATGAAGTGTTATCTTTGGCCGCAATTAAATAGGTTTGAAAATGAATAATTCAGTGCGCAAAAAACTGCTTTTAATCGGAGCTGTGGTTTTCTTTTTGGCGGGTTGCGAGTCCAACCCGGCTCAACCTGTGAGCACGGCACCGGCCCAGGCTGAATTGCAGTTTGTTGATTTGCAGGGTTTTGACCGTGATTTGGCGGTCTCTTTGTCGGCCCCCTTGCCCAAGGTTGAGGTGGCTTTTTATGACCGCATCACACCCAGCGCCATGCCCGAGCGCTTGCAACACTGGATGGCCTCGGTGGAGGCGGGCGGTGGCAGCGTGAAAGTCGTTCCCCCCAAATCGAGCGTCACGGCGAAAAGCCCCTTTCTATTAATCAGCGCTATCAGCACCTTGTGGACGGCTTCCAAAATGGTCAAGGAAGTGTCAGTGCAATCCCGCTTCAAGGCGGCTCAGTCGTTCGATGCTGAAATTATTTTGAAGACCGACGACAAGGGCGAGTCGGTGGTCGATAAAGTTGTCTTCATTCAGCGCAAAAAGTAACCATGACCCTCAAACCCTTCTTGTCGAGTTGCCTGCTGTGCGCGGTTTTTCCGCTGTGGGCGCAAGTGGCAGCACCCAGCACCGAGCAGATGATCGAGCAACTCAAAGCGCCCCGCACACGCAGTCTTCGCAATCTCACGGTCGAGGCGGTGGCCGCCAAATCAGCCCCTGACGCTCCGGCGGTGGGTGCCACCCCAACTCCGGTGGACGTGGCGCCCGCATCCACCGTGCGCCCGTCCTTGTCCTTGCTGATTCAGTTTGACTTCAACTCGGCCCGGGTGCGGCCTGAAAGTCAGCAAGCGCTGGCGAACCTGGCGACGGCTTTGCTGTCGGACGAACTCAAGGATGCGCGCTTCGCCGTCGAAGGCCACACCGACGCCCAGGGTCGGGTCGACTACAACCAGAAACTCAGTCAGCAACGTGCGCTTGCCGTGCGCGATGTCCTGAAAATACAGGGTGTGGCAGAAACCCGCTTGTCTGCGTCGGGCAAAGGGGCCTCAGAACTTGCCAACCCGGCCGATCCGCTGGCCGCTGAAAACCGGCGCGTGCGTATCGTCAACCTGGATTAATTGATGGCCAATCGCCCGGGCTCTGGCTGGTATGACAGGTTGACCGCCCGGCTTGGGGCGTTGCCGGCGCGCCGGGTGACCTGGAGCTTGGTGCTGCTTTTTTCCCTGTGGGTGCTGGCCGATGTTTTTGTGTTCAGGCTCACGGGCGGCTTGGCGCAGTCCAGTTTTGATGCCATGGTGCGGGCCCGTGTTTTTGTGGCGACCCCCGATCCGCGCATTGTCATCATCGACATTGACGAGGCCGCCCTGGCGCGCATGGGCAAGGAGTTTGGCCGCTGGCCCTGGCCGCGTGACACCTTGGCTACGGTGATGGCGCATATTGAGCGCCAGCAACCCGCCGCAGTGGTGTGGGATATTCTTTTTTCAGACGCCGACCGCTTGAGCCCCGGGGGCGATGCCGCCTTCAACGAAGCCGCCCAGCGCAGCCAGCACAGTCATTTTTCGGTGGTGCGTTTACCCAAAAGCAATGATGCCGCCAGCCAGATCACGCAGGCCGTTTTGCCGGGGCTGTGGGTCTCGACGGCCTTGAGCGCGCCAGGGCTTGCCTCGACCCAACCCGTCACCGTGGCCTTGATTCCTCCGGCGCTCCCTGCCGTGGCGGCCGGTCGGCTCGGTTTTAACAATGGCTATGTCGATCCCGACGGCGTGCTGCGCCGCTACCGTTATCTGGAACCGCTGGCCGACGGCAGCGCCCTGCAGTCGCTGCCATTGAGTGTGTTGGGTGCTATGAATCCAATAGCTGCTAGCGCAATATTGACGGGGGCTAGAGGGCTAAATGACTCAAAAGACGAGTTGATTTCCTGGCGCCGTCAAGCCGAGGCGTATCCGCATGTGTCGTTCGCCGATGTGTTTGCCCAGGCCGAAGGTGGCCCACCTTTGGCGGGCGTGCCTTCGCTGGCGGGCAAGGTCGTCATCATTGGGTCCACAGCCCCCAGCTTGCATGACATTCACCCGACGCCGCTCTCCCCCATGCAAGCCGGTGTGGATTCATTGGCCACGGTGCTGGACAACGCCTTGAACCAGCGCCATTTGCATGAACTCCCGCGCTGGCTTCAGGCCACGCTGGCCATTGCCTTGTGTATTGGCCTGGCGTTGTGGGTGCAGTTCTACAGCGTGGCATCGCTGGCACCGGCCCTGCTGGCCTTGCCCGCCGCGCTGCTGGGCGTGAGTTACCTGAGTCTGAATACACCCTGGCTATTTTTGGACCTGCACCTGGCCGCCGGTCTGGCCTTGCTGTTTTTGGCGGTGTTGCGGTTCTGGAGCTCACTGCGTCGAACTTATTGGTGCTCGCCGCCGCCCCCGTCCGAACAACCGCTGGCGATTTGGCCTTGGGCGCGTAACGAGCCTTGGCAGGAAGGGGCGCTCGACCGACTGATTGAGGCCGTGGAGCGCCATGCGCCGACCTGCCGCGTGGTGGTGGGCGATGCCCAAGTCTCCTGGCCTGCCTCGCTGCGCTGGCCCGAGTTGGCGCGCTTTGCCGCCGTGGTCGGCCCGCAAGAAGCTTTGCTGGCTGCGCGTGACAGCTTGACTCCCGCTTTCCTCCTTCTCGCATCGCGCCAAGGCGAGCCCGTGCTGCTGACTGCCAACCCCCATCGTGACCAGTTGGCCAACGGCGTCTTTGCCGCTTGGGCAACGCTGGTAAAAAATGATCAAACCCTGCTCTAAAAGGCTCCTTCCATGTTGTTCAAAATGAAACTCAAACCCTTGTGCCTTTTGCTGGGTGCCCTCGCCGGTGGGGGTGTCAGCACGGTCGCTCAAGCGCAGTTGGCGCCTGGAGCGACACCCGGCCAAGCCCTGACGGCAGTGCGTGCCACCGAACTGCGCGCAGACAAATTGGCGTCGGCCCCGGTGCTGCAAAGTCTGGCGGTGGGCGCTGCGCTGCGTCTGGTGAGTGTGGAGGGAGGCTGGGCGCTGGTGGAAACCACGCCTGCCAACAAAACGTCCGCCAAACTGTCGGGCTGGGTGCGCGCCAGCGCGGTGAGCTTGCCGCAAGCGGCGTCGTTGGCCTCCGGGCTGGCCAGTGGGCGTGAGTCAGCCGGCAACACCGCGCTGACCTTGGGCGTGCGCAGTCTGCCACCGCGCATCAACCGCCACGCGCTGATCATTGGCATCAGCCGCTATGCCGACCCGGCCACGCCGTCGCTGCCGGGCGCGCGCATCGACAAGGAGTCGGCCACCCAAATGGCGCAGGCCATGCAGGTGCCGCAGAGCAACATCCGGTACTTGCAGGACGACCAGGCCACCGGCAACAACATCCGCCAGGCGCTCAAGGACTTGACCGACAAGGTGGAAGACGGCGACCGGGTGTTCATCCATTACTCCGGCCACGGCACCCGCTACAACGACCCCGCTGCCGGAGGCTGCGTCGAGGCTTTGCTGGCCTACGACGGGGGCACTAGCGGCATGATCACCAACCACGAGATGGCCGACATGCTGAAAACCATCACCAACAAGACCGATAAACTCTTTGTGATGTACGACGCCTGCCACTCGGGTGGCTTGGTGGCAGCGGCCTCCAGCGTGCGAACGCGTGGTTTTTCCAACCGCAATGACGACGGCCAACTGCGGCCCAAGTTCGCCAGCATCTCCGAAGAATGCGGCCGCCCGGTCAACATCAAAACCCGTAACCTGGTGGTGGAAGCCGCGGCCAAGGGCGCGTTGCCGCAAGACATCATCCATGTCAGCGCCTCGCGTGACAACGAAATCAGTTTCGACGACGAACTCAAGGGTGGCCTGGCGACCCAGTTCATGCGTGACTGCATGCTGCGCGAGGCCAAAGACCTGGACAACTCAGGCGCCATCAGCATGGACGAGATCAAGCAATGTGCGCAAGAAAAAATCAACAAGCGCATGGCCAACGACGTGAACTACAAGCCGCACAACCTGGTGCTCAACGGCAACGCCGCATTCGTGCCCGCCTGGTTCAGTCAGGCGTCCGCCCTGGCGCCGGTCGTGGTGCCGGTTATCGTGCCGGTCACAGCCGTACCGATTCAGACCGCCACCGCAGCCACCGCCACCGCGCCTGTGGCGGTGAAACCCCCGGTCGTCGCCAGTCCGGTTGCTGGAACATTCCATACCGCCGTGCCAGTGGCAGAGCCGCCACCTGAACCGCTGACCGGTGCGCAGGCTTTGCGCCAGATGTTCGATCAGCGCGATGCCAAGCGTCGCGTGCAGGTCACGCTGAGCAAAGACAAGCTCAAAATTGGTCAGGACGTTTTGGATTTCTCGGTGCAGTCTGAGCGCGCCGGCTTTGTCTATGTGGCGCTGGCAGGCTCCGACAACCAGGCGGTATATTTATTGTTCCCCAACGAACTTGATAAAAACAACCAGGTCGAAGCGGGCCAGCAACTCCTGTTGCCGCGCCCGAATTGGCGGGTCAAGGCGGGCGGCCCGGCAGGCACCGACCACCTGCTGGTGATGGTGACCGACGCACCGCGCGACCTCAGCACATTGGCCGCCAACAAGGCAGGGCCGTTTGTGATGTCGCTCAACGATGCACAAGGCCGGGCCAAGCTGGGCGCGCTCATGACGACCTCGCAAATGGGGTCCAGCCCGGCTTGCGCCCATGCGGGCTCACGCAAGAAAAATGTTCTTTGTTCCGATGCCTATGGTGCGTCGATGATCACGGTTGAGGAAGTCAAATGAAGCTGATTATGAAAAAACTATTTGCTACTATTTTTATAGCTGCTTGCGCAATAGACACGGGATCTACAGGCCTAAATGGCATAAATTCAGAGCCGGGTGCCTTGGCTGCGGTGCCGCAGGGTTGGCTGGTGACGCCGGCGGAAGCGCTTGCGTTCAAAGGTGAGGAAGGCTACTTTGAGCCGCCGGCCTTGCGTCCGCGGGCGGTCGTGCCAATGATCGACATTCTCAAACCGGTGCCGGTGGCTGACCTGAAGGTCAAGGCGCCGTTTGCGATTGCCGTGCTGTTCAAAAGCCAGGCCGATGCCGCGATTGACCCCGCGACCTTCAAGGTGCTGTACGGCGCGTTCAAAATTGACATTACCCCCCGCATTACCAAGTTTGTCAAAGTCACGCAAGAAGGTTTTTCGCTGGAAAATGCCCAGATTCCGGTGGGCAAGCACCGTTTGACGATGCAGGTACAAGACGATAAACAGCGCGTCGCCGAGCGTGAGTTGCGGCTTGAAGTGGAGTGAGTCCTTTGAGGATTAACAACAACCAGCGGGGCGCTTGAGATGAGAATATTTTTCAGTATTTTAAGTTTGTTGTTGGTGGTCCTCATGGTTGGCTTGTTGGCCAAGAAACAACTGGGTGCTCTGTCGACGCTGGGCCCGGCACAGGCAGCATCGGCGGGTGTGTCGGTGCCAACAGGCAGCCCGCAGCAGCAAAGTCAGCAGTTGCAAAATCAGGTTAAAAAAACAGTGGAGGACGCTTTACAGCAGGCCAGACCGGAGTCGGAGGAAAAATGAAACTGTCGTTGGATTTCGGGATGTTCAAGCGCGCAAACCGACGCAGACTTTGTCTGGGTCCGTTGCTCGCTTGTAGCGCCAGTGTGGCTTTGGCGGCGCTGGGGCAGGCCCCCACAGTGCCAGCGATGAGCGCCGCCTCTGCTCTGGTGCCCGCTGCCAAACTGCTGGCTGCCAAGCCAGTTGGGCCAACGAATCTCTACACCGTGCACGCGGCTCAATATGAAAACGGCACACTCGTTCAGGAATACGCCAATGCTGCCGGCGTGGTGTTTGCCGTGTCGTGGCGCGGTCCAGTCTTGCCCAATCTGAGTGAATTGCTGGGGGCTTATTTCAATAGTTTCAAGCACGACGTTGAGCAAGCGCGCCTCAGTGGCAAACGCGGTGCCCCCGTGAACATCGAGCGCTCCGATCTGGTAGTCCGGTCGATGGGCCGGATGCGAAACTTTTTTGGTCACGCCTATGCGCCTGCCCTTGTGCCGGCGGGGGTGAGTATCCAAGATGTGGTGCAATAACCTTTTTAGCCGCGCTCTCGCGCTCATGGCGCTTGCGAGCCTTATCACGGCGTGTGGCGGTGGCGGCGGTGGGTCAACGCCGGCCCCTGCGTTGCCCAATACGCCCAGCTTGACGGGTTTGCCCATTCCCCCCGTAGTCACTAATCAACTCGGTATTTATGTCGACGCAGGCCCCCCAAACACCGGTTACAACGTTAACCGTCTGTACACCGATGTGACCATTTGCTACCCCGGTAGGAGTACGGCCGGCAGTGCGACCCAATGCCAGACCATCGACCATGTGCTGGTTGATACCGGTTCGACCGGTTTGCGTTTGTTGTCCAGTGCGATGGCGCCGGCCCTGAACCTTGGTCATGTAACGGGTGCGAGTGGTTTTCCGCTGCTGAATTGCGCGCAGTTTGTCGACAGCACCTATGCCTGGGGGCCCGTGGTGTCGGCAGATATTGTGTTGGCGGGGATGAAAGCGAACAATGTGCCGATTCAAGTGATGGGCGATGCAAGCTTCAACAGTTTGGCGACTGCTGCTGTCTGCAGTGGGACGACTGCTCTAACTACGGTGCAGGAACTCGGTGCCAAGGGCATCATCGGGCTTGGCTTGTTCAAGGAAGACTGCGGGCAGGATTGTGTCAACCATGTCGGTAACGGGCGCTATTTCACTTGTTCAAATGCCAGTTGCACAGCCACAGTCTTGTCCAAGGCCACTTTGGACCAGCAAGTGAATAATCTGGTGCCTTTGTTTGCAGGTGACAACAACGGGGTGGTGGTCGATTTGCCGGCGGTCGTTCAAGTGAGCTTGCCCAGTTTGACAGGGTCTTTGTATTTTGGAATCGGAACCCGAAGCAACAACACAATGAATTCGGGCTCGATGCTGGCACCTCAGTACACGGTTGGTGCCGGGTGGACGAACTACATAACGACGGTGTTGCCCGCAGCAACTTTCCTGACCAGCTTTATTGACAGTGGCTCCAATGGCTTGTACTTTGATTCAAGTTCAATCACGAAATGCGTGGGCGACAAGATGACTGATTTTTATTGCCCGGGTTCAACAGCGACAACTACTTTTTCTGCCACGCTGCAGGGCGCCAACGCCGTGACAAAGTCAGTGTCGTTTTCAGTCGGCAATGCTTCAGCACTTTTTACCACTGGAAACCCGGTACTTCCTACCTTGGCGGGAAGCATTGGCTTTGCAGGTGCTGGGGCTTTCGATTGGGGTTTGCCCTTCTTCTATGGGCGCCGGATTGGGTTTGGTATTGAAGGCCAGTCCACATCGTTGGGCGTCGGACCCTTCTACGCATTCTGAAGCACCGCTCAGTTAGCTGCTTCCAACCCGTTTTTGAAGTGTTCCTGCATGCGCTGCATGGACAGCGCCGTGTCACGTTCCGTAAGCGCCTTCATCACAGCCCGGTGCTCATTCAGGGACTCTTCCAGGCGCCCTGATTTCAGCAGCGAGTTGTGGCGATTGAGCTTCATGACCTTGCGCAGGTCGGTCACCATCTGGTTGCGCCAACGGTTGTTGGCAATCTCCAGGAGTCGCATGTGAAAGCGCTCGTTGATCTCAAAAAATAGTTCGCGGTCTGGCTTGGACGGCTTGGCGGCCGCTTCCAGTTCGCTGTGCAGTGTCTTCAATTCTTCGAGTTGTTCGGAAGTGGCGGTGCTCGCCACAACGCCTGCTGCATCGGCTTCCAGCAGGCTAAGCAGGTGGTAGACGTCTGACAGGTCCCGCTCCGAGACTTCGGTCACGTAGGCGCCGCGCCTGACTTTCATGGTCACCAGACCTTCCGCCGCCAGCACCTTAAGGGCTTCCCGCAATGGCGTGCGGCTGATGCCATAGGCTTCTGCAATTTTCAACTCGTCAATCCAGCTGCCGGGCTCCAGTTCGCGCTCAAAAATGCGCTGACGCAGGCGCTCTGCTACTTCTTCGTAGAGGGCGCGGGGAGACAAAGAGTGGGCTGGCATCCAAGAATTGTAAGCTGCAAATAATTTTTTGAATCAATAATTATAAATAACGTAAACTCGCAGCAGTACACTGAAACACGCTGGATGCCGCTTGCGATACAGCCTTTTTTGGTGCGTAAATTAGATTAATTTCTCCATAACGGTAGCCGTCATGACACAAAAAAATCCCGAATTTCAGACCGCCAACCTTGAAGCATGGACCAAGGCTGCTGCCAAGTCCGCTCCTGGCGGTAATGTTGATGCCCTCAACTGGATCACACCAGACGGCATCACGGTCAAGCCGCTTTACACCGCCGCCGACACCGAAAATCTGGCCTATGCCAACACGCTGCCAGGCTTTGAGCCCTACCTGCGCGGCCCGCAAGCCACCATGTATGCGGTGCGTCCGTGGACCATTCGCCAGTACGCTGGTTTCTCGACCGCTGAAGAATCCAACGCGTTTTACCGCAAGGCGCTGGCCGCGGGCGGGCAGGGCGTGTCGGTCGCGTTTGACCTGGCCACGCACCGGGGTTACGACTCAGACCATCCGCGTGTCACGGGCGACGTCGGCAAGGCCGGTGTGGCGATTGACTCAGTCGAAGACATGAAGATTTTGTTCAATGAAATTCCGTTGGACAAAGTCAGCGTTTCCATGACCATGAACGGCGCGGTGCTGCCGGTTTTGGCCGGTTATGTGATTGCCGCCGAAGAGCAGGGCGTGTCAGAAGACAAGCTCAGCGGCACGATTCAGAATGACATTCTGAAAGAGTTCATGGTGCGCAACACCTACATCTACCCGCCAGCGCCTTCCATGCGCATCATTGGTGACATCATCGAGTACACGGCGCAAAAAATGCCGAAGTTCAACTCGATTTCCATCAGCGGTTACCACATGCAGGAAGCCGGTGCCAATCAGGCGCTGGAGCTGGCCTTCACGCTGGCCG
>SESG01033942.1_pt1 | contig 12024 bp, 12 predicted proteins | sample 3171421 | NCBI WGS metagenome assembly SESG01 (sample SAMN10866946, study PRJNA518727) | freshwater metagenome | biome: subpolar coniferous forest; feature: holomictic lake; material: water; isolation source: holomictic Lake 227, 6 m and 8 m depth | place: Canada: near Kenora, Ontario | collected... | reverse complement strand
TTACAGCCTTACCTGTGATTGGATCAAATTCCATATAAACGCCATTTATTCCTACATTTATTTCTGAGAACTTAAATCCAACTGGACGCTGAGTTATAAATCTTTGAATTATTATTTCTCTATCAACACCTATAACGGTATCCATAGATCCACACATACCTACATCAGTTATATAGGCTGTACCCTCTGGAAGTATCCTTTCATCTGCAGTTTGGACATGAGTATGTGTACCAAGAAGAGCTGAAACCTTACCATTTAAATACCAACCCATTGCCTGTTTTTCACTCGTTGTTTCAGCATGAAAATCAACTATAACAACTTTATTTTTTGTATCTATTCTTTTTAAAAGACAGGCCATTGCCTTAAAAGGGCAATCAACTGATTCAACAAAGGTCCTTCCCATAATGTTTATTATTACAAAATCATAGTTACCTTTTTTTACTTCTACAAAACCAAGTCCAGGAGTCGCATAATCATCGCTGGTTGGATAATTCAAAGGTCTAATAAGCTTATCGCTCTTGCTATCTAGGTAATTAAAGATCTCTTTGTGTTTCCAGATATGATTGCCTGACGTCATTACATCCACTCCAAGTATAAAAATCTCATCTGCTATTTCTGGAGTTAGACCTATACCACCGGCAGCGTTCTCTGCATTTGCAATAATAAGATCTGGATTATATTTTTCCTTAAACTCTGGAAGAAATCTATGCAGAGCCTTTCTTCCTCCCTTAGAGACAATATCACCTAAAAATATCGCTTTTATCACTTTGCAACACCTACTGCTCTTGTTTCTCTAATAACTGTAATTCTAACTTGCCCTGGGTAAGAAAGTTCTTCTTCTATTTTTTTAGCGATATCTCTAGAGATAACAATAGCTCCCTCATCAGATATTTCTTCGCTCTTAACCATAACTCTGACTTCACGACCTGCCTGAATAGCAAAAGCTTTTTCTACGCCTTCAAATGAATAAGCTATCTTCTCTAGGTCTTCTACTCTCTTAACATAAGACTCTAACATTTCTCTTCTTGCACCAGGTCTTGCACCGCTTAGAGCGTCTGCAGCCTGTACTATAAAGGCCAGAACTGTCTCTGGTTTTTCTTCTTCATGGTGAGCTCTTATTGCGTGTACTATTTCTGGTTTCTCTCCATATTTTTTAGCCATATCAGCACCTATAGAAGCATGCGAGCCTTCGACAGAATGATCTATAGCTTTACCTATATCGTGTAAAAGAGCAGCACGTTTTGCCGTTTTAACATCCATTCCAAGTTCTCCAGCCATCGCTCCAGCTAAGAAAGCTACTTCCATAGAGTGAACATACTGGTTCTGAGAATAACTTGTTCTATACTTTAAAGAACCTATTAATTTTAAAAGTTCAGGATGAATACCGTGAACACCGACTTCAAACATCGCCTGTTCTCCCGTTTCCCTTACTTCTTTGTCTAATTCTTTTTTAACTTTTTCTACTATTTCCTCTATTCTACCTGGATGTATTCTGCCGTCTGCAATAAGTCTTTCTATAGAAAGACGCGCAGCTTCTCTTCTTACAGGGTCAAAACTAGAAATAACAACGGTTTCAGGTGTATCATCTATTATAAGATCAACACCAGTTGCAGCTTCTATAGCTCTTATATTCCTTCCTTCTCTACCGATTATTCTTCCCTTTAATTCGTCGCTAGGAAGATTCACTGTTGAAATAGTCCTTTCAGCAACGTACTCACCCGCATATCTTTGGATAGCTGTTGAGATTACATATTTCGCTTTTTTGTCTGCTTCATCTTTTGTATCTTCTTCTATTTGTTTGATGTATCTTGCAGCCTCATGCTTAGCTTCATCAACAATAAGTTCAACCTGAAGACGTTTTGCCTCTTCTGTTGTCATACCTGTTAATGTTTGTAATTTCTTTTGAGCTTCTTCAACTTTGCTCTTATATAACTGCATTTCTTCTTTTACTTTATTGTCTTTTACAATGAGTTCATCCTCTACATTTTTATTCTTCTCTTCTTTTGCATCAACAAGGCTCATTCTCTTTTCCAAATTCTCTTCTTTGGCCAATAGTCTTTTTTCTGAAGCCTGCAAATCCTTATGTTTTTCTCTAAATTCTAATTCTAGCTCCACTTTCATCTGGAGTTTTTGTTCTTTTAACTGAATGCTCGCTTCCTTTTCTAGTCTATCACTCTCTACTTTAGCCTGATCAAGAAGCTTTGTAGCTTCCTGCCTTGTGGTTGACATAAACCATTTTTCTCTAATGTAAAAATAAATAAAAGTTAGAATTGCACCAAATAAAAAACACGCTAACGAAATATAAAAAACGTTTAACCAAGACATTAGGTAACCTCCTTTAAGGTTTTAAAGAGGTAAAGAATCGATTTGTAAAAGTTCTAAAGATATAACTGTCAGTTTATTCGCTCATCTATAAAAGAAACAAGTTTATCGGTTTTTTCCAATAAACCATCAACTATAACTTGCTGGTTTTGCAGACTACTATGATAGTTATCAGCAATATTCATTGCAGCAAGTAAAGCTATATTTAAAGATGAGGCAGAACCTATGGCTTTTTGTACCTTTTGAATCTCTTGATCAACATATTCAGATACTTTTTTAATATAAGCTTCTTCGCCACTTGTACCACTACTACGCAGTCGGATCTTTTGCCCCATTAGCTCAACTTCTACGGAATCCTTTCTTTCCTCCTTCATTATATATCCACCCATCTACAATAGTTATTGTCTGGACAGGGGCAGTGTCGCAGTATTTTCGTTAAAAGTCAACCTTTACAGGAGTTTAGAGATAAAAGCTTTGGAATCAAATTTGATAAGGTTTTCAATATGTTCACCTGTACCCAAAAAGTAGATAGGGCATTTGAGTTTTTCCACTGTTTTGATAATGGAACCACCTTTAGCTGTACCATCAAACTTAGTAAGTAAAAGGCCTGTTATTTTTATGAATTTATTAAATATTTCTGCTTGGTTCTGGATATTTTGACCCTGAGTTGCATCAAGGACAAGAAAGGCTTGATCAGGTTCTCTAGTTAAAGCCTTTGATAGAGCCTTATTTACTTTACTGATTTCTGCCATAAGCCCACTTTGAGTATGGAGTCGTCCGCCAGTATCTATTATTAGTACATCAATATCTTCTTCAATTGCCTTTACAACACTTTCATAAGCAACCGAACCTGGATCAGCATTACTACCCTTAGAAAAAAAAGAACACCCAACTTTTTTAGCCCAGTGTTCAAGTTGTTCAACTGCGGCAGCTCTAAAAGTGTCACCCGCAGCAAGCATTACTTTCTTATCATTGCTCTTAAACCAATAAGCAAGTTTTGCAGCTGCTGTTGTTTTACCTACACCGTTAACACCTACCATAATTATTACGTAGGGTTTTTTATCTATTTGAATATCTGCTTCATATGGTCTTAATATTTTAGAAAGTTCGTCCTGTATTATTGAGCAGGCTTGTTCATATTCTTTTACACTTTTAAGTTTATCAAAAAGGTTTTCAACGATAGCTGGTCCAAGGTCAGATTCATATAGTGTTCTTTTAAGATTTTCTTGTGATTCTAAGTTTAATCCATTCTTAGAGGAGAATAGGTCCTTTATATAAGAAAAAAAACTTTTCTGACTTTTTTTACCAAATAAGAACATCAGCGTTTATCTTGAAACCAGATAATATGTAAGTGCAGAAATAAGTCCAGCGGCAGGAATAGTTAGTACCCATGCCCAAACTATCTGACCAGCCACACCCCATTTTACAGCAGTAAGTCTTTTTAGAGAACCAACACCGACTATAGCACCTGTTATCGTGTGAGTTGTACTAACAGGAATACCTAGCATTGATGCTATAAATAAAGAAATAGCAGCACCCGTTTCTGCACAGAAACCATCAACTGGTCTAAGCTTGGTTATCTTTTCACCCATGGTCTTAACGATTCTCCAGCCTCCAGATAAAGTTCCCAATGCTATAGCAGCATGACACGCTAGAACTATCCAAAGTGGAATATGAAAGGTCTTTCCTAATAATCCTGCGCTAAAAAGAAGACCAGCTATTATTCCCATTGTCTTTTGTGCATCGTTACCGCCATGTCCTAAACTATATGCAGCAGCAGAAATTAACTGCCCTTTTCTAAAAACTTTATCAACAGTATGTGGTGTTCTATTTTTAAAGGTCCAGTTAACAATTATTCCTATTACCACACCAAGCAGTAATCCTATCAACGGAGAGAGTACAATAAAAAGAAGAGTTTTTGCTATACCTGCCATAACAAGAGCAGGTGCTCCAGCTTTTACTAACGCTCCACCGACAAGACCACCCATCAAAGCATGGGAAGAACTTGTAGGTAAGCCAAGATACCAAGTTATAAGATTCCACAGACATGAGCCAACAAGTGTGGCGAATATGATATTAGAATCTACAACGTTGATATCTACTATTCCCTTACCTATTGTTCCAGCTACATGAAGACCAAAGAATAAAAAAGCTACAAAATTAAAAAAGGCTGCCCACATAACAGCATACCTAGGTGACAGAACTCTTGTAGACACTACCGTCGCTATAGAATTGGCCGCATCATGGAAACCGTTCAAAAAATCAAAGAACAATGCCATTATTACTAAAAATATTAACCAGAGTGTCATTTGTTTTAACCTACGCTTGTTTTACTAGTATAGACTGAATCGCTTTAGCTGTATGTTCACATGTATCTACTGCATATTCTGCTGTCTCATACATTTCTTTCCATTTGATAACGTAAATGGCATCTTTTGAATTATCAAAAAGATTACCAATAGCTGTTGCTCTAACCTGATCTGCCATATTTTCCAAACGATTTACTTCTAAACAATAATCACAGATACTTGTCCTGTTTTTTGTGTTTTTTAGATGATGAACAGCTTCACAAAGAGCATGAGCTGCTTGTTCTATTATCACAGAAAATTGTTTCATATAAATATCTGGTTCTGTAAGTTTATAAAGTCCCATTCTCTTTGTTATTGCATCTATACCATCAACAATATTATCGATGTGATTAGAAAGAGTAAAAATATCCTCTCTGTCAAAAGGTGTTATGAATGTTCTATTAAGAGTATCTGTTATCTCATGAGAGATGATATCTCCTTCCTGTTCCATTTTATGCATTTTAGCTACATTATCATCATTGAATTTTCCAGAGCTAACAAGTTCATTAAAAAACTTAGCAGACGCATACATATTCTGAGCCTGTCTATCAAACAAACCAAAAAATTTTGGTTCCTTGGGCATAAAAGAAATTTGCATTAAATCCCCCTAGATTATATTTGTTTAAAAAGATTTATCTGTTCAATAACACTTATAGCAGCATCAGAACCTTTATTTCCACCCTTACTACCAGCTCTTTCTATAGCCTGTTCCATATTATCTGCGGTAACAACACCAAAACCTATTGGGGTTGATTCATCCAACATTACGCTAGCTATTCCTTTTGAGACTTCACTACTGACATATTCAAAATGTGGAGTTGCGCCTCTTATTACACAGGCAAGAGCAACTATTCCGTCGTATTTTTTTGCTATTTTTTTACAGGCAAGAGGTATTTCGAAAGCACCTGGGACCCATAGTACATCTATCTTCCCAGCATCCATTCCATGCCTCGATAAAGTGTCTATAGCGCCATCAAGCATGTTCTGGGTCATAAAGCTGTTAAACCTTGAAACAACTATCGCTATCTTGCAAGATTTAGCGTCTAATTTTCCTTCTAGAATTCTTGGCATAAAGCCCCCTTCAATTAAGATCTAGTATCAATCGGCTAAACGGATACCACAAGAAACGAGACTAGTTAATACCTAATTTGTGTCCCATTTTTTGCTGTTTTACCTTCAGGTACGATATATTATGAGAATTTGGTTCAACGACTATGGAAACTGTCTCTATTACCTCAAGACCGTGCCCACTAAGGCCTGCCCTTTTTGCAGGATTATTAGTTAGTAGTCTTATCTTTCTAGCACCAAGATGTCTTAATATCTGAGCTCCAACACCATAGTCCCTAAGATCTGGTTTAAGACCAAGCGCACAATTTGCCTCAACAGTGTCCATTCCTTTTTCCTGCTGAAGATAATACGCTTTTATTTTGTTAACTATACCTATTCCTCTACCTTCTTGCCTCATATAAACAACTATTCCAGCTCCTTCTTTATCTATCATTTGCATAGAAGCATGAAGCTGATCTCCACAATCACATTTTAGAGAAGAAAAAACATCACCTGTTAGACATTCTGAATGAACCCTTACAAGCACAGACTCTTTATTTTTGATATCTCCCTTAACAATAGCTAGATGTATATGCTGGTCCATCTGATTGGAAAAAGCAATTATTTCAAAATCACCGCCGTAAAGTGTAGGCAGTTTTGCTCTGGCTTCTTCTTTTATAAGAGTCTCATGTTTTAATCTATACTGTATAAGATCAGCAATTGTTCCAATCTTAATGTTATATTTTTTCCCAAATTCTATCAGATCGTTTAATCTGGCCATAGTTCCGTCTTCTTTCATTACTTCACAGATTACAGCCGCTGGCTTTAATCCAGATATACGGGCTAGATCTACAGAACCCTCTGTCTGACCAGCACGTTTTAGTACACCACCGTCATGTGCCCTAAGTGGAAAGATATGTCCTGGAGTAACCACATCAGAGGGTTTAACGTTATCTTTAGTTGCTGTTAGTATTGTAGTAGCTCTGTCGTGTGCACTGATTCCTGTTGTGACACCACTAGCAGCCTCTATAGAGACAGTAAAAGCTGTGTTAAAAGGAGACTTGTTGTCATCTGTCATCATATGAATACCAAGCTTATCAATTAACTTGCCATCCATGCTTAGACACACAAGTCCTCTGGCATTGGTGACCATAAAATTGATTATTTCGGGGGTTACATACTGAGCTGCTACGACTATATCACCTTCATTTTCCCTGTCTTCATCATCAACTAGTATTATCATTTTTCCATTTTTTATATCTTCAAGGAGTTCTGGTACAGGGGATATAAAAGACTTATCCACATTATTTATTTCACATTTATTTTTTGTATTATCTGACATATCCGTTTTCCTTTAAAAATGCTTCTGTGACTTCTGATCCTTTATCCAAAGGCTTTTCAGCGTGACCATTTATCATGTTCTGTACATATTTTGCAAGAATATCAAACTCTATATTAACGCGGTCACCCGTGCTTAAGTCAGTAAGGTTTGTCTTCTTAACAGTATGAGGAATTAAAGTAAGCCTAAAAGTATTCTTAGCTACTAGTTCATTAACAGTTAGGCTGACTCCATTTAAGCAGACTGAGCCTTTTTCAGCTAGCCATCTTAAAGAGCCAAGATATTTGTTATCTATTTCTACAAAGAGATCCCAAGAATTTGAATTTTTAATTATCCTTGATATTTTTCCCACAGTATCTATGTGGCCGCTAACAAAATGCCCGTGGAATCTTCCAGAAGCAGACATCGATTTTTCTATATTTACCTTTGCACCACTATTCAAAGTTGCAATATTTGTAACGCTAAGACTTTCACGCGACACATCAAAACCTATTTTTTTACCGTTTACGTCTACAGCAGTAAGGCAGATCCCATTAACACAGACTGAGTCTCCTATTTTTATATCACCTTCTGAATATGGAAAATTATCAAGCTCAATAACGAGCCTATTATTTGTATTGCTTAGGAACTTGCCTGTTCCTTCAACCAAACCGGTAAACACTTAAAGCCTCCCCTCCACACATAAAGTATTCCCTAATTGTTCTGTCTTTGTTATTTCAATATCTGGAAAAGAACTTTCTGTGTCTGTGAATAAAGAATGCTCATCCTTATTAAACCAAACAGGAGCTATAAACAAGGTAATTTTATCAAGATGGTCTTTATCCAATTTTAGGAAAGAGTTAACAAGGCTAGGTCCAGCTTCTATAAAGATCTCTCTCACCCCATATTCAAGCCCCAGTTTTTTTATTAAATTAGGCAAGACAAACATTCCTTTATCATCAATCTCAGCATCCATAAAACTAAGTTTGTCATTTTCAAAACCTTTAGTTTGTTTAAGATCTTTTGTTATAACTACGACACTATCATTAGAAGTAAGAACCTTAAGATCCTTTTTTATATAGTTATCAAGTAAGTCTAAGCTAGGGTCCAGTATTGCTATCTTATTTGGTATTATTACGTCGCCTAATCTGGAATTTAGACTTGGGTTATCTGCTTTGATAGTACCAACACCAGTTATTATAAGATCAGAAAAAGCCCTCATAAGATGTACTTTTTTCCTTGATTCTTCTCCGGTAAACCAGGAATTAGCACCACTACGATTAGTCATCTTACCATTTAGGGACATCGCAGCTTTTAGTTGTACAAATGGAAGCCCAGTTTGGTTAAACTTATGGAAACCAGGATTAAGAGCCCTGCATTCTTTTTCTAGTACGCCTAAAACTACTTCTATCCCCTTCTGTTTTAATACTTCAAGACCGTAGCCAGAGACAGTCTTACAGTCATCTCTAGCACCTATAAAAACTTTCTTTATACCTGCATTAAATATTGCATCTGTACATGGAGGCGTCTTACCTGTGTGACTGCATGGCTCAAGTGTGACACAGATGTTTGCCCCTTTTATATTAACGCCGTTTCTTTTCGCATCATTTATAGCTTCAACTTCTGCGTGGTTTTTCCCATACTCGCGATGATATCCTGCACCAAGGACCTTTCCTTGATCATCAAAGATAACAGCACCTACCCTTGGATTGGGAAGGGTCTTTGCAAAAGACTTCTTGGCAAGTTCTATGGCTAGTAGCATCAAGTTTTCTATCATTAGGTCCGTCCTACCTTGTAATTACAAAGAAAAACTAAGATTTACAATTCAATATTTGATGTTTTTTTATAAAAAAAGCGTTGAAACCCTTTATCCTTTTGTATTATAAGGGCTCAGCTTTATAGTTAAAATGGAGTTTACAATGAACAAATTTATTATTTTCTTAATGTTTCTAATAATTAGTCCTCTGGGTACTTTAAGGGCTTCAGATGACATCCTAGACACTAGCATCCGTGAAGATCTTTTCTCTAATACAGAGATGGACATGATGGAAATAAGAAATAGTTATGATAACTTTTCTACTGCGACAGATGAATTATTGAGAGAAAAACTTTGGGATAATGACAAAAAAGCAATGATCTCTTTATTAACAGATCAATCCGACGATGGTGGTTTAACACTACTAATGATAGCCTCTGCCTTTGGTGATTTAGATACTGTTAAAAACATAATAAATTCTGACACTAAAGTAGAAGACCAAATACTTGTAAAAATCAAAGGTATTAACAAAGAAAAGGACAAAAATTTCTATGACACAACCTTCCATTTTGTAAATAAACAAAAGGAAGAAGGAACTTATATAAGAGCTGTTAGCAACCATGGATACTCTGCACTAACATATGCCGTTATTGGCGGACATTATGACATTGTTGTATACATAATAGAAACCCTAAAGAAAAAACTAGCACCTGATGCTGTTGCAGCTTTTATAAACAAAGACGATAATTATAAATGGAATTCTGTTCTATATTCCGTTGCATATAAACCGATATTTGATTCACAATTTGAACAAAGAGAATTAAACCATACAAAGATACTAGGCTCTCTTATTGCCAACGGTGGAAAAACAAAAGTAGCAGGCAAGAATCTTTATGAAGGAGATCTAGATATCATATCACTTTGCGCAAAGTACGCTCATTTGAATATAATAAAATATTTACGATCATATTATCAGGCACTAAAAAATCAGAAAAACTATCCACTGATAAATGAACTGTTTGGTTCTAATCAAGAATTAGAGACAAAGATAACAAGAGCAACAAAAGTAGCTCTTAGCAACAAGGATAAAACAAAAATAAGTGCTACAGAAAAGAGCAAATATATAGACATTATAACCGAACTTGCTGCATGGTCACAGGATCTGTGTTTTAAACTGGCTTATTCACACTACAGACTAGCAGCTTATAGTCACCACAAGAACGATGTCTCAGATTATTTTGGAGCATATAATTTTATGCTAAGTTATACCTATGATGGAAACAACGCCATAGATGATGTAAAGATCAAGTATGATGATGTGGTAAAAACTGGTGTAAGAAATGAAGAAAAATTTAAATATACTTATCTAGTAAGATATTTAAATACAAGACTATCAGAAGCACAAAAGATCGAATTTGGAAACAGCAACGATTATCAACCAAAAAATTTCCAGGAAGCATACGTAATCATAAAATGGTCTTATAAAAATACTTCTAGGCCTATTAAGGAAACATTTGGGGGACCAGAAGAGGGAACATATACAGATACTGACTATGGTCTCAGCGTAATTCGAATAGACACTTCAAATGGTAATCCAACCTCCGACGTAATAAAGGATGGAGGAACTTGGTTGATAGACAGTAAAAACAGCGGGCTTACTAAGTTCTAAGACTAGAAACTAGTTATGCTTTAGAGCTTTTGCCATATTCCATAGTTTTCTATCTTCTTCGTTGTTTGGTTCTAATATTATTCCATGTGGAACTGGCTTGGTGTGTTTATCAACATGAACAAATGTAATAAAGCCGCTAACGACAGAATCATACTCATGACTATTACGGACAGAAGCCTCTGTGTGGGTTATTATGCTCGTTCTACCAGCAAAAGCAGTTCTACTGGTAAACCTTATTATGCTGCCTAGTCTTATCGGTTTTGAAAAATAAAGGCCGTGCATCTTTAGACAAACAAGTTCTTCTGGTTTTATAAAATAAGTCGCTGCAATAAACCCTGACTCAACAAACCATTCAGCTGTTCTTCCTGCAAACAATGTACCATGATGATTTATATCTTCAGACTTAACCAGCCTGTTAGTTACAAAACATGGAAAAGAATCTTGTTTTATCTTATTCATTTTACTACCCCTTTAGATACCAGAATATTATCTTACAATCTCATTTTTTTCATTAAGTCTTATAACTTTTGGTTTATGGGCAGTTATCTCCTTCTCATCTATATGCCCATATGATGCAACTATAATCTTATCACCTTTCTTTGCTAGATGAGCAGCTGCTCCATTAACAAAGAAGTTACCGCTGCCAGCTGGTTCTTTTATTACATAAGTAGAGAACCTGTTCCCATTAGTAACGTTATATACATCTATTTTTTCATTAACGTACATTCCACAAGCTTCTATCAGATCTGCAGGGATACCAAGACTTCCTTCATATTCCAGATCCGTTCTTGTAACCCTAGCTGCATGTATTTTTGATTTTAAAACTTCTATTAACATAAGACCACCCTCTATAAAATGATATTATCTATTAACCTTGTCTTCCCACTATATGCAGCCACAGCCACAAGGTCTCCCTTTTTGGCCTCTTCTGCAGACATTAAACTATTTGAATCAACTATTTCTATATACTGGACAGCAACGTCACTAGCACTCATTGTGTTCAAACCTACACCTTTCAGGTGTTTTACTTTCTTTTCACCTTTTTCAAAAGCATTTTTGATAGAATTTATTGCCTTGCTTAAAGAAAGCGCCATTGTTCTTTGTTCAGCACTCATATATGCATTTCTGGAACTCAAAGCCAAACCATCCCTATCCCTAATTAGAGGACAGGCGACAACATCTATGTTTAAGTTTAACGACTCGCACATATCTTTGATAAGTATGTATTGTTGATAATCTTTCATACCAAAAAACACCTTATCAGGCTCACAGATATTAAGTAATTTTAGCACTACTGTTAACACACCATCAAAGTGATCTGGTCTGAATTTTCCACAGAGCAATCTACTCTTATAAGAACTACTAACTACGCATCTATCATTAGGATCAGCCTGATACATAGTCTCTACTGAAGGAGTAAAAATGATATCGCCACCAGCTTTTTTTATCTTTTCCAGATCTTCTTCTAGAGTCCTAGGGTATTTATTAAAATCCTCATTAGGACCAAACTGTATAGGATTAACAAAAATACTTACTATTACAACATCACTTTCTTTTTTAGCCT
>SESG01030520.1_pt1 | contig 12025 bp, 10 predicted proteins | sample 3171421 | NCBI WGS metagenome assembly SESG01 (sample SAMN10866946, study PRJNA518727) | freshwater metagenome | biome: subpolar coniferous forest; feature: holomictic lake; material: water; isolation source: holomictic Lake 227, 6 m and 8 m depth | place: Canada: near Kenora, Ontario | collected... | reverse complement strand
AGAGCTTCCTCGGGACGTAGAGACCACCCTTCCGGGCATCCATGACGGCGATCAAGGGCGACCTCCACCGGCAACGGTAGAGGTCGTTCCATGCCTACCACCCAAGAGAACCTCGCCGTCGCGTTCGCTGGTGAAAGCCAGGCGAACCGCAAGTACCTCGCCTTCGCACAGGCTGCCGAGAAGGAGGGGTACGGACAGATCGCCCGCCTCTTCCGGGCCGCCGCCGACGCGGAGACCATCCACGCCCACGCCCATCTGAAGAACATGGGCGGCGTCGGGACGACGCTCGAGAACCTCAAGTCCGCCGTGGCCGGCGAGACCTACGAGTACACCGAGATGTACCCGCCCATGGTCGAGCAGGCGAAGGCCGAGGGGCACCGGGCCAAGACGATGCTGGGCTTCGCGAACGAGGCCGAGAAGGTCCACGCCCGCCTCTTCCGCGAGGCGCTCGCCGCCCTCGAGAGCGGCAAGGACCTCTCCCGGATGGACGTCTACCTCTGCCCCTTCTGCGGGGACGTCGAGTTCGGCGAGCTGCCCGACAAGTGCCCGATCTGCGGGGCGCCGGCCGCCAAGTACGTGAAGATCGCGTAGCCGCCGCGCGCGGACTTCAGCCGCGGGACAGGTCCTTCACCAGGCTCGCGGCCACCTCCCGGAGGCCGGCCGCGAGCATGGCCGCGCCCTTGCCCGATGCGAGCGTCTCCCGCATCGACTCGGGCGCGAGCCCGATGGCGAGGTTCAGCCAGATCGACACCGCCGACACCCCCGGTGTGGGATCCACGGGCCGGACCCGCCAGCGCCGCTTCTGGAGCGCCTTCGAGATCCGGTCGAGCTGGGCGTCGGGGTCGGTACGCGGCCCCCGGGTGGCCTCCAGCGCCTCGCCGATGGCGGCGTAGATCCCGGCGAGGAGCGCCGGATCGGCGAGCGCGCGGCCGAGCCGCTCCTGGGCGATGTCCTCGTCTACCGCCAGCGACCCGGCGTAGGTGGGCGCGAGCAGGATGGCCAGGTCGGCGCGGGGAAAGACGTGCGGAATGCGCTGGGCGAGGGTGGTCACCCCACCACCATACTGCATCGCAAGCTCAGGATGAGGAGGTGCCGGGGCGGAACTGCACGAGCGCCACCCCCGCGCCGATGAGCCCGATGCCGGCGGCCTGGAAGCCCTGGAAGGGCTCCCCCAGCAGGATCACGGCGAGGACGGTGCCGAAGGCCGGCATCAGGTTGAGCGAGACCCCGGCCCGCCCCGGCCCCGCGAGGGCCACGCCGGCGTTCCAGAGGGCGTAGGCCACGAGCGAGGCGAAGATCCCCACGTAGGCGATGCTCGCGAGCGTGGGCAGGTCAGGGGTGACCCGGAGCCCGCGTGCGACCTCCCAGGCGTAGAAGGGCGCGATCCACGCCGTGCCGACGAGCGTGGTCGCGGTGAGCAGCACCATGGGGTCGACCCCCGGCGGCCGGCGAGGCAGGACCACCGTGTAGATCGACCAGGAGAGCACCGCCGCCAGCACCCACAGGTCGCCGCGATTCACTCGTAGTGAATAGAGGGTCCCCGGGTCGCCGTGGGAGAGGATGACGGCGACCCCGGCGAGGGAGAGGAGGACCCCCGCGACCATGCGGAGGGTGGGGCGCCCCTGACCCGTGGCGAAGGAGAGGGCCAGGATGAAGGCCGGAGCGGCGGCGTTGAGGAGCAGCGCGTTGGCGGCGGTCGTGGACTGGAGCCCGACGTAGAGGAACAGGTTGAAGTTCCCCACGCCGAGGACCCCGAGCGCCACCACCACGCCCCAGCGTGCGAGCAGCGGCCGGCGCTGGGCCAGGAACCGCCGGCCGAAGAGCACGAGGAGCACCGCCAGCGCCAGCGACCAGCGCCAGAAGGCCAGGCCGACCGGCGGGATCCGGCCGTGCATGGCACGCCCCAGCACGAAGTTCCCGGCCCACAGGAGCGCCGCGCCGGAGAGCAGCAGATAGGGGTGACGGCGCACTAAAAATTCACTAGAAGAGATGGCAGCATGGCGGCAATGATCGAGTTCTACGTCGCCCAGCTCGACTACGTCTACTTCGTGTACGGGCTCGCGATGGTCGCCCTGGGTGCGGTTGCAGCCGTCCAGCCACGCTCGGAGAGCGGGCGCCTGCCCTGGGAGTGGCTCTCGGCCTTCGCCTTCCTCTACGGAATCGTCGCGTGGATCCAGCTCGTGCAGACCGCCCTCGGGGGGCAACTCGTCCCGGCGTCCGTCACCTCCCTCCTCTCCCTCGCGAGCTACCTGCTCCTCCTCGAGTTCGCCCGGCGTGCCCGAGCGGTGACCCACGGGAGCGGACCGGCACCCTGGGTCACCGGAGCGGTGGCCCTGCTCCCGCTCCTGGTGGCGTCCGTGTGGGGCGTCTCGAGCCTGGGCACGGCGGTGAGGCTCCTGGCCGCACTGCCGGCCACGCTGGGAGCGGCGCTCGTGATCGGGGCCGCATCGGGAGGAGGCGCACGGCCGGATGGCGAGGTCGGCCAGGAACTCTTCTGGACCGCCGTCGGGCTGTCGATCTTCGGGGTTGCGAGCGGCATCTTCGTCCCCGCCTCTCCGGTGGTGCCGACGGGCTGGCCCACCGAGGAGGCCTTCCTGGCGGTCACGGGCATCCCCATCCAGGTGGTCCGCGTCCTCGGAATCGGCGTGGCGACCGTCGGCGTCTGGGCCCACGGGATCTCCCTCGATCCGAACGGGCGGGTGGCGAAGAAGCGAAGGCGCTTCTTCTGGGCGCTCAACGCGGCCTTGTTCGCCATCCTCGCCGGCGGCTGGGTCTTCACCGAACGGCTCGGCAGCCAGCGCGACCGGGAACTGCAGGCCGATGCCCAGGCCGGTGCCGCTAGCGTGCAGGACCACCTCGCCATGGAACTCTCCGGGACGGTCGACTCGCTCCGGACCCTTCAGCGCGTCGTCGCGGCGTTCGATCTCTCGCCCGCGCTGGCCCTCGGGGACAAGGCGCGCCTCCACGACCTCCTCGACGCCGTCGCGGGAGAGAATGGCGATCCGGCCTCCTACCTGATCGACACGGGTGGGCGGGTGGTGGCCTCCTCGTTGCGGGGTGGCCCGGAGGACAACCTGGAGGCGAGGGTCGCCGACGGCCCCTGGTTCCGCGCCGCCGTGGAGGGGCGGGATGTGCACACCATCGGCGCCCGGGGCAGCGGGGGCACGCCGGTGTTCCTCGCCGCCGGGCCGGTCCGGGATGGAAGCGGTGCCATCCTGGGCGTCGCCGTGGTGGAGCAGGTGATCGATCGCGATTCCTTCGGTCCCCGCGGCACCGGGGTCTCCCTCCTGGTGTCGGACGACGGGCGGGTGATCCTGGCGGGAGAGGGCTGGGATCGGGGAAGGGTGGTCTGGGCAGGAGCCGCGCAGCCGGCGGGGGTGGTCGGCGGGGAAAGTCCGCTCATGCCGGGTCCGTGGAGCGGAGCCGCATGGGTTCGCCTCGACCGGCAACGCCAGGTTGCGGTGCGTTCCCCGTTGCCGTGGATGGGTGCCTCGGTCGTCTCGCTCCGGGCGGAGACCCTGACCGGGATGAGCCGGCTCCTCGGCATCGCCATCACCCTCATCCTGAGCATCGGCGTGATCTCCATCTTCGTCCTGCTGCAGGCGCAGTTCGGGACCGAGGCGCAACTGACCCAGAAGCGGAACGAGGCCGAGGGTCGCGCCCGTGCGATGGCGCGGAAGGCCGACACCGACGCGCTGACCGGGATCGCCAACCGGCAGAGCTTCAACGAGGCGATGGCCCGCGAATTCGCGCGGGCCCACCGATTCCGGCATCCGCTCTCCGTCGTGATCGTCGACCTCGACCACTTCAAGGACGTGAACGACCGGTTCGGGCACGCCGCCGGCGACCAGGTGCTCTCCGCGACCGCCCGGCTCCTCGCCGCGCGGGTGCGCGACTCGGACCTGGTGGCCCGGTGGGGCGGAGAGGAGTTCGCCATCATCGCCTCGATGACCGACGCCGCGGGAGCGGCCCGCCTCGCCGAGAAGCTGCGCACCCACCTGGAGGGGGCACAGATCGGGAGCGTGGGCCGGGTGACCGCCAGCTTCGGCGTCGCCGAGATGCGGCCGGAGGACTCCCTCCACACCATGATCCACCGGGCCGACGATGCCCTCTATGCCGCCAAGAACGGGGGGCGCAACCAGGTGCAGTGCGCCGAGTCCTGGGTCGACATGGGGGCCGTCCAGAATGCGGAGAAGGACACGTCCGACGGGAAGCCCTGCAATCCGTCTGGCTTCATGGAGACCGGGTACGGGCCCTTCGACGCGGAGCATCGGGAGCTCGCGGAGGGGATCGCCGACTTCATCGAGCGGGTGGACCTCGGCGACGCAGAGAATGTGCGCCCCGGGCTGGTGGTTTTCATCGCCACGGTGGTCGATCACTTCGGGCTCGAGGAGGAACTCATGCGGAAGAGCGCCTACCCGTCCCGCACGCGCCACGAGGAGGCGCACGCCCACTTCGTCGCCGACTCCCGACGGTTCCTGCTGGAGCTGGAGCAGAACGGGGTGACGCTGGGGTTCCGCCACTGGGCGACGAAGCGGCTACCGGAGTGGTTCCGCTACCACATCCTGTCGCACGACGTGGCGCTGGGGAAGCACCTCCGGGCCCCGCCGGAGGGCTAGAGCCCCGTACGGGGCACTCGGATCACTCCAGCTCGAACGCCAGGTAGGAGAGGCGCCCCTGGCGCTCCACCTGGAGCACGATCGGCTCCCCCGGCTTCGTCGCCAGGATGGCCTGGCGGAGCCCCTCCACCGACTCGACCCGGTCCCGGTTGATGGCATGGATGACGTCCCCGGGCTGCAACCCGATCCCGCCCCCCTCCACCGTGCGTGCCGCCACCACCACCCCGTAGCCGATGCGAAGCGGGGGGATGATGCCGCGCAGCTTGTCGCTCACGTCCACCCCCAGGATGCCGAGGCGGGGTACGAGCCCCTGGTCCGGGTTCGCCAGGTCGGCGAGGAGGTCGGTGGGCTGCTTGGCCTCCGGCGCATTCACGATCAGTGCAATTCGCTGGTCGCCGCGCAGCAGCGCCAGTTCCACCGGGTCGCCGACCCGGTGCAGGAAGAGCGCGCCGGTGAGCGCCGGCAGGCTGTCGATGGCGTGGCCGTCGAACGCGTCGATGACGTCCCCCGGGCGAACCCCGGCCGCGGCGGCCGCCGATCCCGGCGCCACGTCGGACACCACCACGCCCCAGTCGCGTGGCAGCCCCAGCCCGGCGCCCATGCCCGTGGACACGGCCTGCGCCGTGATCCCGGCCTCGATCCGGCGCACGTAGCCGTACTTGCGCAGGTTGTCGTAGGCGAAGCGGACCATGGGGGCCGGGATGGCGAAGCCCAGCCCATGGCTGCCGCCCGACTGGCTGACGATGAAGGTGTTGATCCCCACCATCACCCCGTCGACGTTCACGAGCGGTCCCCCGCTGTTGCCCAGGTTGATGGGGGCGTCGGTCTGGATGAGGAGCATGGGCGTGGGCAGCGGCGTGGCCGCGTCGATCTGACGGGCCGATGCGGAGACCACCCCCATGGTGACCGTGCTGGCGAGCCCCTGCGGACTCCCGATGGCGAGGACCATCTCCCCCTGCTTCACCTTGGCCGAGGGGTCGAGGGGCAGCGTGGGGAGCCCCGTGGCGTCGATCCGCAGGAGCGCCAGGTCGATGCTGGGCGCGGTGCCGACGATGCGAGCGTCCCGGACGCGCTGCCGCCCGGCTGCGGCGCCCTCCTGGCCGGGCGTCCCCGGGAGGACCACCTGGATCTTCTGGGCGCCCCGGATGACGTGCTCGTTCGTGAGGATGTATCCGGTGGGATCGACGATGACGCCCGACCCGATGGTGCGCTGGCGGGTGAGCAGCTGCCCCTCCGCGCCGCCCTCGCCGGCGGGTCCGTAGCCGGTGACCCGGATCTGGACGACGGCCGGTGACACCTTCTCGACGACCCGCGTGACCGCCGCGTTCATCTCGTGAAGGATCGGGGAGCTCAAGGCCCCCTTGGCCGACTGGGCGCTGGCGGGAACGGAGATCGCGAGGAGCGAGAGCGCCCCGGCGAGCCGCATGGATGAGACGACCTTCGCGAACCGATGCATGGTGGATCTCCGCCCCGAAGCCGCGGGGCCTGCGCGCACTACTGGACCACCAGCATGATCGACGTTCCCGCAGGGACCGACACGCCGTTGCGCTGGTAGCGCGTTCCGCCGGACGGGATGGTGTCGAGCAGGTAGGTCTGGGTTCCCGGATCGAAGGTCACGCCGAGGGAGGTGGCCGTCGCGGGACGGTAGGATGTGTACGTGGTGGGGTCGATGGCGTCGAGCGTGTACTCGCCCGCGAGCTTCCGGGGGAAGCCGTAGCCGTCCGGCGTGGTCGCCGCCGGGACGAGCCCGAAGATCGTCGCCCCGAGCCGGGCGAACTCGTCGGCGAATCCTTCGCCCCCGGCCGTGCGGATCAGGCCGTCCATGCAGCTCCACGACGCTCCACCGGGACAGTCGACCTGACCCTTCCAGATGGCGGTACCGTACCGCCGGTCGAGGAAGCCATCGAGCGAGCCGCCCACCGAATACGCATCCTGGGCCGGGAAGGACCAGTTCAGGAGACTCGCTCCGCCTCCCGACCGGATGTATCCGCGCACCCGCTGCCCGGGGATGCTGGAGTATCGGTTCGTCGTGACCGAGGGGACCACGATGTCCTCGGTCATCATCGCGCTCATCTCCTCGAGCCAGGTGTCGCTTCTGAAGTCGTATCCGCGCACGATGTTGCGCTGGTTGAAGTTGACCATGTGTGTGAGCTCGTGGAGGAGCGTCGAGCCGATGTAGTCCTCGCTGGCCGGCAGGCTCTTGCGCACCTGGGCCGAGTCGATGAAGAAGGCGAGCGCCTCGTTCGAGGCGGGAACGCTGGACTTGAGGAGGTTGTTCGCGCTCGCGAAGTATCCCGCCCAGACGTTCTGCTTCACCTCGAGGAAGAGGATGTTCACGTCCTGGAGGACCGGCTCGTCCTGGATCACGTTCGTGTACTGCGCCGCGCCCGCGCCCCAGACGTCTCCGAGCGCCTCGATCACCCTGGCGAAGCCGCCCGTGGCGCCGCAGAAGACGTTCTGGAAGAAGACGAGGTCGGAGTCGCCGATGCTGCCGGATGCGGTCGAGGCCGGGTCCACCCAGAAGACCGCCTTGCGCCCCGGAGAGGCGGTGAGGTTGCATACCGCCTTCACCACGGCGGTGTAGGTGCCGGCCGGGGTGGCGGCCTGGTACCAGCTCTTGCTGGATCCCACCGCCGGCGTGGACGAGGCAGGCCGGGGCGTGCCGAGCGCAGCGCTGCCGCGCGAGGCGGGGTCGCGTCGCTGGAGAAGCTCCGCCGCCTCCGCGTTCCAGCGGAGCAGCTCGGAGTGGAATGCGTCGCGCGGGCGTTCGTCCCGATCGATGCCGCCCATCGGATCGGTGACGGGGGCTGCGGGCGCGAACCGGGCGGGGGAGGCGAGCGTCCCCACCGCAGGCAGCGATGCCGACCTCATGCTCCCGTTCGAGAAGAGGAGCAGGGCCTGCTGGCCCGCCGACACGCCCGAGATGTCGATGTCGACCGACGCCGCGGAGTCGCCCGTGTTGCGGTACCGCCAGATCCCCACGCCCGAGCCGGAGTACTGCGTCGGGCTCGCGGCGCCGCAGGAGGTCCCGCTGCAGGCGACCTCCAGGGTCCCGACGGGCGGTGGGGACGGGGTCGAGTCGCTCGTGCCACCGCAGGCCGAGAGGAGGGAGCCGAGAAGGGCAGCCAGTGCAGGGAAAATGTGCCTGCGGTGTTCGTGCAAGTTGTCACTCCTGGGCGTGAAAAAGTCTCAGACGGTCATCCCCGATGATACCCGACGGTGGATTTCCAGGTGGAACGCGCCGCCGCCGCGAAGGATGCCCGTTGACCCGAATGGGTTCCCGGCGGGTGGGAGTCCCCGACCTGCTGGATGATGGGCGACTTGGCCCGCACCATCGAGATGATGCAAGCCTCGATGAGAAATCCCCAGATTCGCGAGGAACCGTCGGAGGGGCACCGCCGTCGTTTCGCACCCTTGGCGCCCTGCCTCGACCGCCGGATTTCGTCGAGCAGCAGCGGGAAATGTGAGCGTCTCACGGAAAGAAAAAACCGAGAGAGAACGCTTCTCTCCACACCATAAGTCAGTTCTACTCATTCCGAGACCGGGCGGTGGAGTGGGGCGCCACGGGTCAATGGACGGGTGAATGCTACGTTACTTCCTTCGGGAAACGACATTTGCGCCAATGCCTGCGCCTGTGCCTGCGCCGCGTCCCGTCGAGGACCCGGTCGAGGTCGCCACCGAGCGGATCCGGCATATCCCCGGGGTGAAGGTTGTCTGGTGGTACGGGTCGGGCCCCTACTTCGCCTGCGCCCGCCATCTCGGTGAGCCCCACATCACCTCCGGACAGACCCTTCTCGACGCGCTCGTCCAGCTCGAGTACGAGTTGCGAGACCGGAACCGCATCACCCTCCGCGAGGCCGTCCGCCTCGAGTAACGGATAGTATGGAGGGGTGGAACCTCCCTTCACTCCCGCCGATGAGAGCAAGGGGCGCGTGGACCGGCTCCGTCAGGCGCTCGAGGGCGCCGGACTCGACGGGGTGCTCCTGCTCCAGGCGGTGGACATCCTCTGGATCTCCGGGACACGGCAGAACGCCTCGCTCTGGATCCCCGCTTCCGGAGAGCCCCTGCTCCTCGTTCGCAAGAGCCTGGAGCGCGCCCGGGCCGAGAGCCCGCTCGCCCGCGTCCTGCCCTTCCCCCCGTCGCGCGAGCTGGCCGGGCTCCTGGGGCCGGCGCGGCGGATCGGGCTCACCCTCGACACCGTCCCGGTCGCCCTCCAGCAACTCTGGACCCGTGCCCTCCCCGGCGTGGAGTGGACCGACGTGTCCTCCGCGGTCCGTGACGTACGGAGCGTGAAGTCGCCCTGGGAGCGGGAGCGGATGCGGGACACGGCGCGCCTCCTCTGCGACGTCTTCCGCGAGGTTCCCACCTTCCTCCGCCCCGGCATGCGCGAGGTGGACCTGGCGGCCGAGATCGAGGTGCGGATGCGCCGCGCCGGCAACGAGGGAAGCCCCCGCGTGCGCGGATTCAACCAGGAGTTCTTCATGGGGCTCGCCATCGCCGGCGGCGCGGCCACCGCGCCGAGCTACTTCGACGGGCCGGTCACCGGACGCGGGCTCTCCGCATCCTCCCCCCTGGGCGCCTCGACCGACGTCATCCCGCGCGACGTGCCGGTGCTGATCGACTACACCGCCATCCGGGCCGGCTACGTGACCGACATGAGCCGCATGGCGGTCTGCGGGCGACTCGCGCCCGAGCTCGAGCGTGCCTTCCGCGTGGCCCGGGAGATCCAGGACGAGGTCGCCGGATCGCTCTCCCCGGGCGCGATCCCGAGCCAGCTCTTCGCCACCGCGCGGCGCCGCGCGGACGAAGCAGGACTGGGGGACCGCTTCATGGGTCCTCCGGGTGCCCAGGCCCGCTTCGTCGGCCACGGCATCGGGCTGGAGCTCGACGAGGTACCGGTGCTCGCGCCCGGATTCGACGCGCCCCTGCGGCTCGGGCAGACCCTCGCCGTCGAGCCCAAGTTCGTCTTTCCCGGGCTGGGCGCCGTGGGGATCGAGAACACCTGGAGCGTCGGCGAGCGGGGCGGGGAGCGGATCACCGAGCTGCCGGACGACCTGATGGTGATCGACGCGTAGGCGGGCTACCGGCCCCGCTGCCGGGCCAGCTCCGCCTCGGCCTGGGCGTCGAGATGGTAGAGGTCGTCGACGTAGTGCTCGGTCCCGTCCGGATCGACGGTGGCGGTCCCGTACACGAGGACCACGCCCACCGGCTCGCGCAGCCGGACCGGCGTCGTCGTGTCGGCGTCGGACGCGGCGGCGATGCGGGCCGCGTCCCACCCCGGCTCGCCCACGAGCACCCAGCGGGCCAGCGCATCCGGATCCTCCAGCCGGATGCACCCGTGGCTCCGGTCGCGGTGGGGCAGGTCGAAGGTCTTCTTGTGCGGGGTCCCGTGCAGCCCGATGCACTGCGAGTCGGGCACGACGAACTTCACGGTGCCGAGCGAGTTCCGGGGGCCGGGGCGCTGCCGGAGGATGAGCTCCCCCTTCGACACCTGGGCGAGCACGTCCTCGGTGGGCTCGATGGGCTCGGCTCCCTCCTCGGGGCGGGCGACGATCTCCATGTTCTGCCCGGCGAGCCAGGCGGGATCGGCCTTCGCCTTGGGCAGGATCTCCTCCTTCAAGATCTTGGGTGGCGGCACCCAGTACGGGCGGAAGACCACCGAGGTGATGGAGGAGGCGATCATCGGGGTGGCGTGGGAGTGGGCCTCCCCGACGACGGTGCGCATGTGGAGGTCCGTCGTGCCCCGCTCCAGGTCGAGCGCCCACATCTCCGCGCGGGGCAGCTCCACCACGACCTCGCGCCGACCCGGGTCGGGAAGCCAGCGCCAGCGTTCCAGCGAGAGCTCGATCTGCCGGATCCGGCGGACCGCGGGAACGTTCATGGCGGCGACCGTTCCCTTGCCGATCACGCCGTCCTCCCCGAGCAGGTGGCGGTTCTGGAACCGCTTCACCGCGGCGACCAGCGCCGGGTCGTACAGGTTGGCCGTCTGGGGCGGAGCCGACGAGGCGGGCAGGTCGCCCAGGAGCGAGAGGCGCGCCCGCAGGGCCGGGATCCCCTCCCACTCGGCGCCCGGCTCCACCTTGCGCGCCGGCAGCGGCACCTCCGGGAGCGGCGCCGCGGCCGCGAGCAGCTTCTGCCGCGCCAGCGCCGCCTTCAGGCGCACGTACCCCGGGTGGCGGGGCTCGACGGAGGCCAGCACCGCGGCCGCGTCGCCGCCGGTGCGGGTCGTGCGGACGAGCGCCGGAAGGTCGAGGGGCCGGTCGGGGAGGTCGGCGCCGCGCCCCGCCCGGTGCATGGGGATCCGTCCGGCGTGCGCGGCACGCAGGTAGCGCATCCACTGCACCGACAGGGCCAGGTCGAGGAGCGCGCGATCCGGGGCGGGGAGCTGGCCGGCCGAGCTTCGCCGGGCCTCCTCCAGGAGCCGGTCCGCGTCGAGGTCGGCGGGGTCGAGCCCGAGCCGCCCGGCATCTCCGAGCGCCCGAACCGTCGCGAGGAGCGCCGGGGCCGGCTGCGCCCCCTCGAACCAGATCGGGCGCGCCTGGTCGGCCGGGTAGAGCTCCGCGAGCTCCCGGGCGACGTCCCGCAGGTCCGGCTGCGAGAGCCACGGATGGCGGCCGGACGCCACGATGCCTGCGACGCCGTTGCCCGCTTCCGTTTCGACGCCCGCCGCGGGGCGCGCGCCCCCCGGCCAGAGCATCGCTGCCAGCGCGACACCCACCCATCCCAGCCTCGCTGCTCCCATCTCGACGCGCCTCCCTCTCCCGGCACTTGCGTGACAACACCGTGACGGATACAGCGTAGAACCTTTCCGTGCCCCGACTCGACCCCCAGAACGGGTGTACCGCACCCGCCCTGTCCCGCCGCAGGTTCCTCGGGGGGCTCGCCGCGTTCGCCGGCGCGTCCCTCCTCGAGCCGGGGCGGGCGCTTGCCTCCATCGGCGGCCGGGAAGAGCGAGTCCTCACCTTCCACCACACGCATACCGGCGAGCGGCTCTCGCTTCCCTACTGGGGTGACGGCACCTACCTTCCGGCCAGCCTCTCGCGGGTGGACGAATTCCTCCGCGACTTCCGGACCGGCGACCGCCACCCCATCGACCCGGCGCTTCTCGACCAGCTCCATTCGCTCCGGCTCGCCACCGGGTCCCGTGCGCCGTTCCAGGTCATCAGTGGATATCGCTCGCCGCAGACCAACGATGCGTTGCGGGGGCACGGGGGAGGGCAGGCTCGCCACAGCCTCCACATGCAGGGGCGTGCCATCGACGTGCGGCTGGCCGACGTCCGGACCTCGGTGCTGCGCGACGCGGCGCTGGAACTGGGGCGCGGGGGCGTGGGCTTCTACCCGTCGCAGGACTTCGTCCACGTCGACACCGGTCCGGTCCGCCGCTGGTAGGGCGCGGGTGCCGGGAC
>SESG01022015.1_pt1 | contig 12026 bp, 11 predicted proteins | sample 3171421 | NCBI WGS metagenome assembly SESG01 (sample SAMN10866946, study PRJNA518727) | freshwater metagenome | biome: subpolar coniferous forest; feature: holomictic lake; material: water; isolation source: holomictic Lake 227, 6 m and 8 m depth | place: Canada: near Kenora, Ontario | collected... | reverse complement strand
GAAGTTTTTCTCCGTTGAACCTGTTAAGAATTGCAGGCTTGCCTCCAAGCATGCAATGATTGTGCAGATCGGCCTTGGGAATACTGCGGATGGCACTGAGGTTAAAATCCTTCAGGGCCGCTTTGAATCCTTCGCTATTGTTGGGCATGGTCAAGATTTTGTTTCATCACCCGCATGAGGTTGCCTCCCCAGATTTTCCTGATCTCCGATACCGAATACTTTCTCCTGACGAGTTCCAGGGTGATATTTTTCATTTCGCTTACATCCTTGCATCCGCTGACCCCTCCACCCCCGTCAAAATCGGTGCCTATTCCAACGTGGTCAATACCTGCCACTTTTACCATATGGTCAATGTGGTCAACCACATCGCTTACCGTTGCAAGGTGTGCGGGAAATTTTTCGTCAAGAGACCGCCAGTCCTTGCGGGCCTGCTTCATTTCATCCTTTGACAATCCTTCGTAATCATGGTATTTTTTTCTGAGTTCAGCCCTGGCTGAATCCTTTGCTGGATTTGGATCGGCTTTGACATATGCACTGAGTATGCACATTTGAACCACCCCTCCGTTGGCAGCAAGAGCCATGAGCATCTGGTCGTTGAGGTTTCTCGGGTTATCGCAGATGGCGCGTGAACAGGAATGCGATGCAATGACAGGAAGATCGGAATAATGCATGACATCGTAGAATGCCTTATCCGACATATGGGAAACATCAATCATCATACCCAGCCTGTTCATTTCCTTTACCAGTTTTATCCCGAATGCACTGAGGCCTCCGAAGGCCAGGGTGTCATTCGAAGAATCACAGATGTCATTGTTTTTTGTATGGCAGAGAGTGATGTAACGAATTCCTCTTTTGAAATAGGCTTCGGCAAGCGAAAGGTCAAGGCCCAGGGGGTAACCGTTCTCCATCCCCATAAATACTGCAATCTTCCCTTCTTTCTTCAGCCGGTAACCCTGGTCGGGATCGAGTGCGAGAGAAGCAACAGATTTGTTTCTTTTCAGAACAGCATCTATGGTGTCAATGATCTCGAAAGCCTCATTCTTCGCATGCAGGAAGGCTTCTGGGTTTCTTTTTCCCTGGGAGATGAACACCCCGAAGAAAATCGCGTCGAGGCCTCCTTCCTTCATCCGGGGAAAATCAACCTTGCCCGGCTGGGAACCAGTGTCGTGCTTAAGGCTGATATCGAAATCGCCCGTCATTAGCCTTAGTGGTGTATCAGTGTGAGAATCTATGGTAAACACCGAATGCTGAATCTTTTCGGCCTTCTTTACCAGTTTGTCATTATCAGGAATTCCCGCAATACATAAGGTTGAAAGAAGGAAACATAAAGCGGGAAAAATGCAGGTTTTAATCATGTCGGAAATTTATTTAAGCTGCCGAAGGTACATCTGTATAGCATTTTCGATGCCATAATACAGGGCATCACAGATCAGTGCGTGGCCGATAGAAACCTCCAGCAGGTGGGGGACATTCTGTGAAAAGAATTTAAGATTGACGAGACTCAGGTCATGCCCTGCATTCAGCCCCAGGCCTGATTCATAAGCAGCGATCGCGGCTTCCCTGAACGGTCTGACGGCAGCTTCCCTGTCGGCAGGGTATTCAGTCGCATACGCCTCTGTATAAAGTTCCACCCTGTCGGCCCCCGCTTCAGCCGCCTTGCGTATCATCCTTTCGTCGGTCTCGATAAAAACGGAAGTCCTGATGCCCAGCGATTTGAAATCCGCAATCACATCCCTGAGAAAACTTTCATGTTTAACTGTATCCCAGCCTGCATTGGAAGTAAGGACGCCAGGGGGATCGGGGACCAGGGTCACCTGGGCCGGCCTCACTTTTTTCACAAGCTCAATAAAGGATTCGCCAGGGTAGCCTTCAATATTGAATTCAGTGCTCAGCAGGGGTTTAAGCTCAAATACGTCCTTGTAGCGAATGTGGCGTTCGTCGGGGCGGGGATGTACTGTAATTCCTTCGGCTCCGAACCGTTCACAGTCGAGTGCCACTCTGATCAGATCAGGCATATTCCCTCCCCGGGCATTCCTGATCGTTGCAATTTTATTGATATTTACGCTCAATTTGGTCATCAGAGGAATTTCTGCAAAGCTAATACTTCACTGCGAACTGAGTAAAAAAGCCCTTAACTTTGTTATGTTTTTTAATGAAAAATCATATAAAGCCGGATGCAAGTATTCCGGTTTGAATTAAAACAGATTCTATGCGCGTCGTGATTCAGCGTGTTTCCTCTGCAACTGTTGTCATTGAAAACAAAATTATATCTGCCATAGGTAATGGCCTGGTAATATTACTTGGTATTGAAGATGAAGACATTGAGGAAGATACAGAATGGCTTTGCGGTAAAATAGCCAGGCTGAGGATCTTCGGAGACCATGAGGGTGTTATGAATCTTTCAGTGACCGACGTAAAAGGGGAGATCCTGGTTGTAAGCCAGTTTACTCTCCATGCCTCGACCCGGAAAGGCAACCGCCCGTCATACATCCGCGCAGCGAAACCCGAAAAGGCAATCCCGGTATATGAGTCCTTCATCAGGTCGCTGTCACATGAAACCGGTTCTGAAATCATGACCGGCGTATTCGGAGCTATGATGGACATTTCATTGGTGAATACAGGCCCTGTGACCATCCTTATGGATTCAAAAATTAAAGAATAATTTTATATCATAAGTTAAGGAAAAGTTTGGTTATTCATGACGGACGACTTATATTTGTCAGGTGAAAAAGATTCTGCTGATAGAAGATGACCGGCTGATCCTTGAGACTACTGCTGATTTTCTTGAAAATTCGGGGTTTGAAGTATTAAAAGCTTCTCACGGGGACGAGGGTGTTAAATTGGCGAAGGTCAGTGCTCCGGATCTCATCATCTGTGACATCCTTATGCCGGGCATGAATGGGCATGAGGTATACAGGATACTGCGGAATGACATCACTACCGCCGACACTCCTTTTATTTTCCTTTCTTCACTTTCCGAAAAAGAGGATATCAGGAAAGGCATGCAGATGGGTGCCGACGATTATATTACCAAACCGGTTGATCCCTCGGGACTTCTGAAGACAATTAAAGCCCGGCTTGAAAAATTTGACAGCTTGATAAAGCACAAAGAGCTAAGGTATCATGTGCTGTTTGAACTTGCATCGGATGCTATACTTATGGTAAATCCGGGGAATGACATCATTGTTGACGCCAATCATTCCACTCTCGAAATGCTTGGATATACCAAAGATGAGATCACCAAACTCAAAGCGATCGATGTGTTAGCTGACAAGGATTGGGAGAATGCAGTGCGCATATCGTTGAATACAGTTGGCAGTAAAAAAATTCCCCGTTCAGAATCAAAATGGAAAAGGAAGGACGGGGTTGAAATCCCTGTACAGATAAACGGAGAAGCTGTTGACATACAGGGGGTTCAATATATTTTATTTATTGCCAGGGATGTTTCGGATATCCGGTATAAGGAAAAGGCTCTTAAAGACAGTGAAGAACGTCATAAAGAACTTGTTGAGAATATAGGCGAGGGAATTGGCGTTGTTGACACAAAGGAGAGGTTTACCTATGTCAATCCGGCTGCATGTGAAATCTTCGGCCTTGCGGCTTCCCAGCTAATCGGACAAAAGCTCCTGAACTTCATTCACCCATCCTCTCATACTGAGATCCTGAAGCAAACGCAGACCCGCATGCTTGGGCAAAAGGGCATTTACGAGGTTGAGGTGTTAAGGCTTGACGGGCAGAGGAGGTGGATCATAGTAACCGCTACTCCCCAGTATGATATGAATGGAAATTTTTCCGGCACTTTCGGAATTTTCAGGGATATCACGAAGAATAAGCTGGCTGAGGCAAGAATAAGGGAAAGTGAGGAAAGGCTTAGTGCCATTGTCGATCTTACCAACGATTATATCTGGGAGATTGATCCTCAGTGGACATACACTTATGTAAGTTCCAAGGTTTATGATATCATGGGTTACCGCCCCGAGGAACTTCTGGGCAAATCTCCTTTTGTGTTTATGCTTCCCGACGATGTTGAGAAGGTAAAAGAAACGCTGAGGTCTTTTATAAGTCAGTATAAACCTTTGAATCTTATTACGAACCGCGCAATTCACCGCGACGGTCATATTGTTTACCTGGAGTCTTCGGGCATACCCTTGTTTGACCCGAATGGAAAATACATGGGATACAGGGGCGCCGACCGGGATATAACCCTGAGAAAATCTTTTGAGAACCAGCTTATCATCGCCAAGGAGAAGGCTGAGGAATCAGACCGTTTGAAATCATCGATTCTCGCTAACGTAAGCCATGAACTGAGGACTCCTTTGAACGGGATCCTGGGTTTTGCGGAAATCCTGAAAGATGAACTTAGGGATACCGATCATGAGATGATGGCCGAGAACATACACTCATCGGGACGCAGGCTTATGGGGACACTGAATTCCCTGATTACATTATCACAGCTGGTCGCAGGGAAAGTAGCGCTGACGGTGAGGCCACTTATACTGAAAGACACTTTACGTGCAGTCATCAAATCGATGGAACCTCTGGCAAGAGAGAAAAATCTGAGCATTACATTCAATACCGATGCCTCAATTGTAATCAATACCGATGAACAACTGCTGAAACAGCTTTGCAGGCAGATCCTCGACAATGCCATCAAGTTTACAGAAAAAGGAGGCATAAACATCGATATCTCAACTAAACGCCTTGAAATCAATGACTACGTAATAATTTCGATATCTGATACAGGGATCGGCATTGAAAAGGATTATCACGACCTGATTTTCCAGGAATTCAGGCAGGTGAGCGAAGGATTTGGGAGAAAGTACCAGGGTTCAGGTATAGGGCTTACGATCTGTAAGAAAACGATTGATCTGCTGGAAGGCAGGATCACTCTTGACAGCGAGCCCGGTAAAGGTTCTGTCTTTCACATCTGGCTGCCATATCAGTCGCGGGGCACAGAAGGGAAAGCCGAAAAAACCGAAATTCAGGTTGAACCGGTACAGCAATTTACCGAGAAAGCCGTTCTGCCATGGGTCCTGCTGGTTGAAGACAACCTGGTGAACAAAGAATTAACTGAATTCTTTCTGAGGAAGGTTTGCCGGATCGATTATTCTCACGACGGGGCTTCGGCAATCGAGATGGTCAGGAATAAAAAATATCATGCGATATTAATGGATATCAATCTCGGATATGGGATTAACGGCATTGAAGCCACAAAGGAGATCAGAAAGGTTCCCGGATATGACAAAATTCCCGTCATTGCAGTTACCGGCTATACCATGAGTGGCGATAAGGATATGCTTATTTCCCAGGGTTGCACGCATTACCTTGCCAAGCCATTCGACCAGGCAAGCATCCTTGAAGTGATGAACGAAGTGCTTTCGGCCAGGAAACAATAAGGTATTCCTGAATTCAGACCCATCTTTATAAAATCTTAATTCCTTTTGTTTGGCATAGATTTATGGCCTGAGTTACCTTTGCCGCGATTAATCATTAAATAACATAAAAATTAATAAACATGAAAAAAGTTGTTGTCTTCGTATCAGCTATTATGCTTTTTGCAGGGTTAACTTTTGCACAGACCCCGCAGACCAAGGATCAGAAACCGGCTGAAAAGAAAGAAGCTCCAAAGGCTACTGCAAAGCCTGCCGACAAGAAAGAAACCCCCAAGGCCACTCCTGCTGCAAAATCTACCGATAAACCAGCAGAAAAGAAGGCTCCGGAGAAAAAGTAAGTTTGAATTAATGGTTTAAGGAACAAGGCTGCCTTCGGGTGGCCTTGTTTATTTTCCGGGCATCCTGAAAACGATAGGCATCCTGATGACTACACGTACTGATTTCCCGGTACGCTTTGCGGGTTCCCAGCGGGGCATGAGTTTAACTACCCTGATCGCCTCCTCATCACATCCGCCGCCAATGCTTTTAGTTACTTCGATATTTGAAAGCGAGCCATCGGTTTCGATTATAAAAACCACCACGACGACACCCTGTATTCCTGCTTTCATGGCAGCTTCCGGATAGCGCACGTTTCTTCGGAGGAACCAAAGCCGGGCATCATCCCCGCCGGGATATTTAGGATAGACGTCAATTACCGAAACAAGCCCGGCTATATCCCCTTCCCCACTGCCGTTAACAGCATTTCCCTGGTGTTTCCCTGCAGAATCAGCAGGTCTTTCATCAGTTTCTTCAGGCGGAGTAGTCACAACGGGTTTAAGATTCTTTTCTATAACCGAATCTGTGACGACAGGGGCCTGTTCGATTTCGGGTGGCTTCGGTAAAGAGCCTGCCATTTTGCTCAGATTATCTTCTGGAGGAGGCATCACGCTGTAGTACTCCACCGCTTTAAGCATATCGTCATCGATGAGCGGGATAGGTTCAAAGTAGTACCAGACGAGCGGGATTATTGTTGCTCCGGCAAACAATAATACTCCCAGAACCATTGAAATGATAAGGCTCCGTGGATATTGCTTTCTGAGAACATATCCCCCGTAAGCCTTATTCCTGCCGGTGAATACAATATCAAAAAGATCAGGCTGGCGGTCTTTTTTCATTCACCAATGTATTTCTTGAGAATCTCTATTTCCCTGCGCTGGCGTTTTGTGGGCCTTCCGGTTCCCGGGTCACGGTATTCGAAATTCATCTGCCGCTTCAGTTTTAACTTCGAATATTCATCTTCCGGTGTAAGATCCTGCATATACTCAGGCACAAGAGGAGCCCCTACCCTGTTTCCCAGCAGTTGCAGAACCTTCAGGGTGCGCACCAGGGCCTGGTTTGAAACGCTTATTTCTTCTCCTGGCTTAACCTCATGTGAAGGTTTGATGATCTGGCCGTTTATTCTGACTTTTCCCGACTTGCAGGCATCTGTCGCCAGGCTCCGGGTTTTGAACACCCGAACCGCCCATAACCATTTGTCGATCCTGACCCCTGAACTCATTTTTGCCTGAAAAAGATCTCCATGGGAGCTCCTGAAAAATCATAATGCTCCCTGATTTTGTTTTCAATAAAACGCCGGTAAGGATCCCTTAAGTACTGGGGATGGTTGCAAAAAAACACAAAGGAAGGAAAAGCCGTAGGCAGCTGCGTGGCGAATTTTATCCGCACATATTTCCCTTTGACAGCAGGAGGAGGAGTATGTTCGATAATAGGAAGGATGAAGTCGTTAAGCTCACGGGTCGGGATCTGCCGGGTCCTGTTTTTGAACACTGCCACTGCTGCTTCCATTGCTTTCAGGATACGCTGCTTTTCGGTGACTGAAGTGAAAATTATAGGCACATCACGAAAAGGTGCTATCTGTTCCCTGATCATTTCTTCAAAATCCTTATGTGTATTGGTTTCTTTCTCGATAAGATCCCATTTATTTACGACTATGACTATCCCTTTATGGTTCCTGTCGATGATATGGAATATATTGAGGTCCTGGGCTTCAAACCCTCGCTCCGCATCGACCATGAGCATGCATACGTCGCTGTGTTCTATAGAGCGAATAGCGCGCATTACAGAATAAAACTCGATATCCTCTTTCACTTTCCCTTTCTTTCGTATTCCCGCTGTGTCGACCAGGAGAAAATTAAGTCCGAAGGAGTTGTATACCGAATGCGTTGAGTCACGGGTAGTCCCCGCAATTGGAGTAACAATAGTGCGGTCATTCCCGAGAAGGAAATTTACGAGGGATGATTTCCCTGCATTCGGACGGCCAACAATTGAAATTTTTGGCAGATCGGGGATGTCGGGCTGGTTTTCGGCCGAAGATTCATCAAGCAGTGGAAAAGTCGCCGTTATGGCATCAAGCAGTTCACCTGTTCCGCTTCCGTTCATGGCTGAGATTCCGTAAATTTCATTTATCCCAAGGGAATAAAACTCATTCACCAGGTCGACCTGCTTTCCGCTGTCAACCTTATTAGCGACGAGAAACACTTTCTTTCCTGCACGTCTGAGAAGCTTTGTAACATCTTCATCCATTGGTGTGAGACCTTCACGCACATCCACCATAAAAATAATCACATCTGATTCTTCGATAGCAAGGGTAACCTGTTTCTTGATCTCCGATTCAAATATATCGCCTGAATTATCGACATACCCACCTGTATCTATCACCGAAAAGGTATGCCCGTTCCAGTCGGATATGCCGTAATGACGGTCACGGGTGACCCCGCTTGTGGGATCGACTATAGCTTCACGCTGCCCAACCAGGCGGTTAAAGAGGGTGCTTTTGCCCACATTAGGGCGGCCAACGATGGCTACGATTTTTGACATGGTGTTTGGTTTTTGGTTTTTGGTTTATGGTTGGGGGCTGGGGGTTAGGGGTTAGGGGCTGGGGGTTGGGGGCTGGGAATTGGAAGCCTAACCCCTAATCCCTAATCCCCAATCCCTAATCCCCATCCTCCCCCAGGGTATACCCAAATCTCTTCAGCTGAAGCTCATCCTCTCTCCAGTCTTTTGAGACTTTTACATGCAGCTCAAGGAAGATATGTCGGCCCAGGAATTCTTCGATTGCCATACGGGCCTCGGTCCCCAGCTTCTTTATAGCAGAGCCCTGGTGGCCCAGTATTATTGCCTTCTGAGATTCCCTTGCAATGAAAATCACCGCCCTGATTCGCACCAGGGCTTCATCCTCCTTGAAAGAATCGATTACAACCTCAACCGAATAAGGCACCTCCTGGGAGTAATTCATCAGGATTTTCTCCCTGATGATCTCCGCCACAAAGAATCGTTCATTACGGTCGGTGAGCTCATCTTTATCATAAAACGGCGGATGCACTGGTAACAGTTTGACAAGCCGGGTTGCAAGCATATCAAGGTTGGAAGCATGGAGGGCCGATACTGGCAGAATTTCGGCAGACGGAAGAAGCTTTGCCCAGGTTTCAACTTCATGCTCAAGTTTCGCCTGGTCTATGGTGTCGATTTTATTGATAAGGACTATTACAGGAAGTTCAGTATGTTTAATTCGATTGAGGATGTCTTCGTGGGTGAACTTCAGCCCGGGTTCGGTTACCAGAAGGATGATGTCAGCATCGGCAAGGGAGGAGCTGATGGCAGAGACCATAGCCTGGTGCAGTTTATATTTTGGAATAAGGATTCCCGGAGTATCCGAAAAAACCATTTGGTAATCTTCCCCATTAAGAATTCCAAGGATCCTGTGCCTGGTGGTTTGAGCTTTGGGAGTAATCCCGGAGAGCTTTTCACCGATAAGGGCATTCATGAGTGTTGACTTCCCAACGTTGGGATATCCAAGGATCGTGATGTATCCGGCTTTATGGGCCATAAAAATTTGTTTAAATTTGGAGATGCAGCAAAGTAACTGTATCTTTGCAGCGCGAATTACAAATTTGCCGCGATACAAACAACAAAGGTACGAAAATATATCGCGGGGTGGAGCAGAGGTAGCTCGTTGGGCTCATAACCCAAAGGTCATAGGTTCGAATCCTATCCCCGCAACAACGGAGCCCTGGCACGAAAGTGCCGGGGTTTTTCTTTTTCCGACAAGGCCGCAAAGCTTGCTTTGCAGGCCGAGGAGGAAGAAGAAAAAGACCGGGCGAGCGCAGCGAGCCAGGGTTTTGGTGTTATGCCTCCCCCAACATGGATCAACGCAGTTCATCCTATCCACGCAACTCTCAGAAAGCCAGACAATTGTATGGCTTTCGTCTTTATGGTAATTTGGTCTGGAGTCAGGAATTGGAGTCAGGAATTTTACGCGCATTTTTTAATCTTATGCTTCCAATCCGAACTCACTCAATGCGTAAATCCTTCATCGCTTTTGCCGACTCTATCTGCCATCAGTCGAGAAACAGAGAATAGAAGAAATGGCAGCTTCATTAAAACTTAATAAGCCTGTGACTAAGAAAGCCAAAGCTAAGAAGGTGGCTAAGCCCCAGCCTAAGAAACAAGCTCCTGTAGCTGAACCAGTGGTTGAGCCATTTGTTGCTCCTTCTGAAGCTCTTAGAGAGTAATATACTACTCGATAATGAAGAAGCCTACCGAAATCGGTGGGCTTTTTTTATATCATCCCACAATATTATGCGTATGCATTTTAATCGCAAAGTGGCAAATTACTCTGATTTGAATATTTATCTTGGAGGTCTTGGCGGGGGCGGGGGAGACGGTAATTGTATATTAACTGATGGGGGTCTTGGAGGAGACGGAACTCGTATTATAACCGAAGGTGGTCTTGGAGCATTCGCTTGAATTACTACTGTCGTATTCTTAGAAGGAGCATGACGATGATGATTGTGACTATATTCTCTTTTTACTTCTTTGTGCTTATCTTTCCCTTTATGGGGTTTTTGAGCAAATAGTGAAGCACCAGCGAATAATAAAACCAAGGTGAGTGTGAGTAGCTTTTTCATGATCTGATTCTTTTAGCAAAAAATGCCTTTTATGCAAACATTAAATTATTTTACAAAGGTGCAACACGTTATTTATAAAACTGTTACATAACTGTGGAAATAAGTTACATCATTCACACATTCGCCAAAGTGCCATGCATTTTGCGTTTAAGCTGGCTTAAGTTGATAAGATAAAAGGGATGAGGGCGATAAGAAAATGAAAACACCTTCCTGAAATCCCAGATAGGTGTTTTTACAATTAGTACAAAAGGTGAAAATTAATCTTTTTCGCCCTTTTCTTTCTTCATGGGTGGGTTACGCCGCAGGGCTTTCGGTTGATGACGAGGAAGGATTCAACGGCTGGGTGAAGCAGGGCTTCGTGCAGGACGCCCATTCCGACCATGCCCGTGGTAGCAGTTATGAATGCTTTGATTGTTGGGGTTATTGTGTTGGGTTTTGGATAGCGGATAAGGTAGGGTGTCAACCAAAATAATCCCTATATGCTTCTTCAATGGTGTTCACCTCTTTCTCCGTGATGGTAGCGAATTCTTTTTCTTTGGCTCTTTGGGAGAACTTGCCATTGTTTTGAGCCAAAAACCTTATTAACAGTGCAACAGTTTTATCTGGCATCTGAAAACGATCGTCCAGCCATACTTTCATCGCATCGTACTTTTGCAGATAGGATACTTCATCTGGTATGATTGTATTGATGGTATAATCAACGCATTCAAACAAAAATTCAGTTTGTGCGGTGGCATCAAAATATCGATAGTAATCTAAGGTGTCGTTCAGGACTTCCACATTGTTTTTTGGGGTCTTCTTCCATTGAATAAAATCTAGTATGGGATGCGAATAAGTTTCCAATACTTTTCGGTAATCTGAAATGCGTTCTAAAATGGCAGCAGACACTGGAAAAATAATGCCTTGCGGGGTAAATTTCATCGTCGTTAATATGTGATGAATCAAATATCGATGCAGCCTTCCATTTCCATCAACAAACGGATGAATAAATACGAAACCAAAAGCTATCAGAGATGCCGTTAGAACTGGGTTGAAAGATGTGGATTCCATTTGCTTGGCAGATTCCAGCAGGCCCCTCATCAGGGTTTCAATATCTTGCCATCGGGCAGAGATATGTTCGGGAATAGGCTCGCCAGTATTACGGTCGTGTTCGCCAATAAAGCCGCCTTCTGTGCGATATCCCATTTGAACAAATCGGTTGTCATCAATTACTATTTGTTGTAACCTGAGCAGTTCTTCTTTGCTAAGAGGTTTACTTCCTGCCTGACCGATGGCTTTACCCCACCGAACAGCCCTGTTTTGAGTGGGATTTTCGCCTTCAATCGTAAAGGATGCTTTTGAATCTTTCAGTATTAGGAATGCCGACGTACGTAACAATATATCTTTATGCACTCCGCTAATGGCAATACTGGTTTTATCGGCAAGGTTTTCTGCAATATAACGTTCAAGTTTAACGGTTTTACTAATGAGTGGACAAAAGTTAACATTCCCTGTCAGGTTGTTCTTAATTCGGTGTCGGCTTGAATTGATGCTTTTTGGACTTGCGTACTGTTGCTTTTCATCTAACAGTGGAATGTAATTTCCTTCACGCAGATCGGGAACCTGTAACGACTTTTGCATAAGCCATTCATAAAGAAACCAGATTCTCCGACCGTACTGGCTCTGTGGCTCTTTACGAATCCATTCT
>SESG01017982.1_pt1 | contig 12038 bp, 10 predicted proteins | sample 3171421 | NCBI WGS metagenome assembly SESG01 (sample SAMN10866946, study PRJNA518727) | freshwater metagenome | biome: subpolar coniferous forest; feature: holomictic lake; material: water; isolation source: holomictic Lake 227, 6 m and 8 m depth | place: Canada: near Kenora, Ontario | collected... | reverse complement strand
GAAGCATCATGCAACCGGCACCTATCCAGGCAGCCATCACCAAACCCCATGATCCCGCCGTGGAAAAAAGCATGGCTCCTTTAAAAATCCATCCAGTGGAAAGGACAAAAAGGGCAACCCCCAAGCTGGCCCCTGAACTGACGCCAAGAATATCCGGACCGGCAATGGGATTCCTGAAAACTGTCTGCATCTGCAGGCCGGCCACCGAAAGTGCAGCTCCGGCCATCACTGCAGTAATCGCTTTGGGAATTCTGAACTGGTAAACGATGGCCGCTATCTGAGAATCTGCCGAAGAGGGATGGAATATCGCTGAAAAGGATTGAGCCAGCGAAATAGGAACTGACCCCGATAAAATATCGAGTACAAAGAAGAACACCAAAGTCAGCATCAGAAGCAAAAACCCCATGCCTGCTTTCATCGATTCATTATTGCTATTTACCGTCTTGCCATCCACTTCACGATTCTCCTTCCGTACCTGTAAAACTATTTATTTTCCTCTGGTAATCCCAATTTCGGGATTAGGTATTGACTATTTTTCTTTCTGCCACCGGTTGTCCTTTCGTCGTTTTCCGGATTCACTTTACCTGCTGATAATAGTAAAACTCTTTGTCTGAGCGGAGTTTGGGATGAAAAATCTTAACCAGGTCAGACAGGATAAGATCGGGATGAACAACGCCACTCTCCCAGTAATCGTTACCTCCGCCAGGTGTGGAACGAAGGTTATTGTTGAATATGTGCAAACCCTTTACTGCAGGAAGTTCTGAAAACCGGGGATCAAATGAGATCAGTTCTTCCAGATTTTGGACACTTCCGCAATTGATCCACCAATCTGCTTTCGCAGCACGAAGAAAAACTTCTTCCAAAGATACAGGAAATGCCTCCGCAGATTGATTCTCCTTCCATAAAAATTGTCCACCCGCGTCTTGTATCAGCATGGCAAGGTTGGACTGACCTCCTGCGATCCACCAGGTATCCTTGAAAGGCAAGCCAGTCAATACGGAGGGTTTCTCCGATTCGTTGGCAACAACGGACTTGATCGCTTCGTAATTGCTCTTTATTTGACCGAAAATAGAGTCTGCCTGTTGTGTTTTGTTGTAAAAAGTTCCGAAAAATTTGATCCATTCGGCTTTTGCAAGCGGACTTTTTTCAAGATATTCTCCTACCAGGACAACCGGAATACCCAGATCACGAAGTTTGTTGATCTGTGCATTAATCTCGGAACCAACACCATAGGCAAAAACCACATCCGGTTTCAATTGAACAATCATTTCATAATTGAGTCCCTGTTCATTGCCGACTTCACGGATACGGTTTTCGGCTACACCCTTCTTCAATTCCCGATTGGTCAGATAGGCAGTTCCCGACAACCCGGAAACCGATGTTGTCTCTCCCAGCGCGTCCAGAAACCCAATATGGGTAGTGGATAGACAGACCACGTTTTTAACCGGAGTGAAAAATATTTGCTTGGCTTGTAACTCTGCCGGAACCGGGTCACCCCTTCTGACCAGATAGTATTCGAAAATGTTGTTGCTTGATTTTTGCCAGGGATCGATAACGGTCAGTTTTTTTAGGGTGCCAATTTGCTGAATGGTAAATCCTGTTGCATAAGCTGTTGGCCGTAAATCTCCTTGCTTGCCGGCTAACTTCCTACGCTCAGGTCCTGAGAAACAGCTGCAGAAAAAGATCAGGCAAGCGAAAGCAAAAACGATTCTGGACTGCATATGGATGTATTTTTGGCAAAATTGGGTAAAATCTATCTGCTTCGAATCACCTTTACTTTCATTACCTCGCGTTTGGAGCTTGTCTCCACAGCGATGCAATAGACAGATGATTCAAGTGCACTGCAATTGAGTTCCATGGGGGTAGTTGTCAGCATACGTTCATTCTCAGATATTTTTCGTCCCATTATGTCATAAAAGATAACCCTTCCATACTCCTCTTTCCCTGTATTGACCAAATAAAGCAGATTCGTTGTGAAATCTGTTGGATAGTATACTTTGAACTGACTGTTCCCAACCGGCACTGGTGCAGGAGGAGTCTGGGCGAAAGTCGTACTGCATCCGTAGGCATTGATCAGAAGTGATGTTTTCAGATTGATCTCAGGTACCCAGTAAAAGGGTTGCCAGCTTCCGTTCACAAAACAAAATGCTTTGTTGTTATCGTTATTAAACCGCTGTGGTGCATGGTACAATGCAATCGAATCACTGGTATTGCTGTAATTAATATTGTATCCGATAAAAAATTTGCCGGTAATTTCAAGTGGCTGATCCAATACAAAGAAATTCAATGCCCCTGCTTTCAATGAACTAATCGGTAATTTAATGGTTTTAAGAACGACACCCGGTAAGCCGGAATTTTCGTTGATCTTGTAAAACTGGAACTCAACCGTACTGTTGGTGTTGTTCACTCCGGAAATGGCTTTCGCAAAACCCGCCGAAAATGCCGATATGGTGGTTTTTTCCGTTTGGTCAAACTCCTGTGCATAGGAAGTAATTCTCAGCGAATTGTGCCCTGACACATAACCTTTCCCATTATTAATTTTAACCAGCTCATATTTTTCTCCCGGACTAACGTCCGAAATTTGATTACAGGCTGAACCTGAAGCGATGGGATCGATCGATTCAATCCTGTATTCTCCGGTATTGGATGGATCAAGCCACCTTTTCAGTTGTTTGGTGACAGGAGACGAATAATCCCACTGATAATGAAACATCGCAAAATAGTCGTTGATGGAGTTTTCGCAGGTAGCGGTACCCCCTGTCAGAGAACCAATGATGAGATTGGCATTGTTGAAGAGAGGACATCCAGATGACCCTGCTTCTGTGGTTCCGATGTCCCACTTCTTAACCAGCCAAAAACTGTTGTTGAGTCGACCCGTTGCACTATAGGTGGCAATACCCGGAGCATCACTGTCGATGGAAACCTTCTTGACATCTCCTTTGGGATGATGAACTGTTCTGGTATAGGGAGAAACACTCAGGCTGTGATCCCAACCGGCATAATAGGGCCTGTACGACGGCGGTGGAGGCATTTCAAGTTCAACCAGCGCGAAGTCAAGGGAATCAGACCGGGCTCTCAAAATTGAACCTGTCATAGATTGGTCTATATATCCATTCAGACTGCCATTCGTTCCACAAAATGAACTTTCATAATTGAAAGTAAAAACAGTTTGTTGGGCATCTTTTGCAGTTAAAATACAATGACCTGCGGTGATGAGGTAGGGAGTTTTGTCGCGAGAGGTGTTGTTCACCAGTGTCCCTGTACACAAATCCATTCCTGCAATGACCAATTGTACGACCGCCTGTTTCTCCTTAGCCATCACCATGGCATCCCAGCAGTAGACATCCATGTTACAGGCACCGGATTCTCCAAGCGGACGTCTTCCTATCATATTTTTATAGTCGTGGTTGACTCTCGAAATATGAAGATCTCCGTGGGTGGAAACATTAACAGGTTCGTTGTATTCAACAATGATCTCCTCACCGGGCAGGGGCGAAACAGGCAACATTCCGGATGACTGCTCATTGTTGGCCGTGAAGGCTCCCCTTAAAATAGTATGGTCGGGTGAATAGATAAAAATGGAGGCCCCGGTAGGAAGTATGGCACGATCGAAGAGAATATTCAGTGAGTAGGCACCCTTGGAGAGAATGGCCACCCGCCAGATATTGACACCATCAGCCTGATCCCAGACACCCGAATTGTCGGGACTGATGTCAACATCAAAACCAACGGCAAATCTGTATTTCTTATTGGGTTCTTTGGATTGGATATCTTTCAGCTGAAGTTCTTCATTGTTGACAGGCGACATTCCGATGACAGGAAGCGTAGATTTTAAGCTCTTCAGCAAAGTAAAAGATGCAGGCGAACCACCGTAAGATATCTGACCTTGGCAGAGATAAGAGAAAATCGGGGTGATGAATAGGATAAGGCAGAGAATTCGCTTCAGCATCAATGATTGATTTACGCAAATATATAATTTATCATGAAAAGATCAATCCCCCCTATTTTTTGAAATGCTTATCGGCAAAATTCATAAAACATTTCCAATCGTAGGGTTTCACATCATGCTTCCCCGGACGGATATGGTAACCAATGGTGCCAATCACCGGAGTTTCCAAAGCCGGCATAACCCTACCGGGAAAGCCCTCCGTCTGCAGTAACTGGTAAACCGGAGAAGCTGCAACACAAGCGAGAAAGGATCCTTTCGGATCACCCCACCGATCTTCTTCTGCAGTTGAAACATAAAGGGGACGGGGTGCAATCAGTGCCAGCAATTCATGCTGATCGAATGGCAATGACTCTTCCTTGTTGTTGTATTTCTTGAAATTACCACAAAACCAATGGGGAAATGCCTGGTTGGTTCGAGTGATTGTCTCACCGTATTTCCGCATCGACAAGGCTGCGCCGCCACTGCCAGATTCGTTGGAAATGACAATGGCAAACCTTGGATCAGAAACACCTGCCCACAAAGCCGCTTTTCCTAACCGGGAATGACCCAATACGATCACCTGTTTTGAATTGACCTCATTGATCTTTTCAAGACAATCCATTACCCTGGATAGTCCCCATGCCCAGGCAGCAACGCTTCCCCATGAGGAACTGTCGCGTTGAATCTTAAAAAGCGAATGAACACCATTATGAAAGCCATCGTCAAAATCGGGATCGACATCACCGTAATACAGGGTAGCCACACCGTATCCTCTTTGGATGATCTCACTGACAGGCCACGAGGCTGCATCAGATCCTCTGCCGGCTTCAGTCGAAAGGTTTTTGGTGATGCCGGAAGCAGGATTGTTCCTGACCCAGGAGGTTGCAATCTGAATGCCGGATTCTGCTGAAACCGTGTGGTTACCACTGAAATTATATCCCAAAAACAGAGAGGCCTTTTTCTCCGATTTCGGCAAATAAATGAGCAAATTCAAGGCGATCTCATTCCCTTCCCTGCTTAGGATGATCCGAATTTCTTTTCTGACAGCCAATCCATTACAAGCATTTTCATCCTTCGAAATTTCTGTAATTGTACTCGTCACTTTTCCATCAGGTACTTTTCCATACATCTCTTTCTCAAAGACCGCAAACAGCTCTCTCCTGCGGTTCACCCAATCCTTGGACGACTTGACAGGCTTCCCGTTATTAAAAACCAATGCATCAGGCAAGCTGTAGACAGGGATTTTTGATTCATCATAATTGGCAACAAATGTCTGTGCGTGAAGAACCGTGGAATAGATAAAAAGGAATAAGAGGATGAAAGCGGTTTTCATAATCGTTATGTTAATGGTCAGGAAAAATAAAAATGGCTTTAGCTGGAAAATCAGGTATTTTACCACGAACAGGGTTCTGGGATAAGAAATCTATATCAAAGAATTAGCTGCAAATGATCCGGTCACTTAAGTTAAACAGGAAATTCTTCAGTCAATCCTGTCATATACCCGTGGTTCCACTTCGCCCCGGGCCACCATCAAGGCATTCATGGCCAAGGCCTTGAGTTCATCCTGACCGGCATAAACCGAGACAGGCGCAATAAATTCGACCCTTTCGCGGATCAGCGACATCATTCTTCTGTCGAAGGCGATACCACCGGTGATCAGGATTCCATCGATCCGGCCTTTGAGCACTGTTGCCATTTCACCGATGGACTTGGAAATCTGATAAGCCATGGCTTCGTGGTAAAAAGTAGCCTTTTCGTCACCTTTTCGCACAGCAAGTTCAACTTCGCGGGCATCATTGGTTCCAAGATAAGCAACAAATCCTCCGTTTCCCGAGATCATCGACATCACCTCTTCATAACTGTATCGACCGCCAAAACAGAGCTTGACCAGATCACCCACAGGTAACGAACCGCTCCTCTCCGGGGAAAACGGGCCTTCTCCATCGAGGGCATTGTTGACGTCAATCACCCGGCCATGCTGGTGAACACCAACCGAAATTCCACCTCCAAGGTGAACGACAATCAAATCAAGCTCTTCGTAGGGCTGACCAACTTTCATGGCATGTTGCCGTGCAACCGCCTTTTGATTCAATGCATGAAAAATGGAACGCCGGGTAAAGAGCGGGTGCCCCGACACGCGTGCAATTCCGTCCATTTCATCCGTAACAACGGGGTCTGCGATCAATGCCAGCATTCCCGGGTGCTCACGGGCAATTTCAAAGGCAATCATTGAACCGAGATTGGAGGCATGAATTCCCATGATCCCTTCCCTGCAATGTTGCACCATCAGCTCATTGACGAGGTAAACTCCGGATTCGAGCGGGTAAGTCAGCCCCCCGCGTCCAATGACGACATGAACCTCGTCGAGCGACAAACCCTCCGTTTCAAGTTGTTGTAAAATACTGTTTCTCCGAAAGTTATACTGATCCGTAATGGTATGATAGGCTGCCAGATCATCCAGTGAGTGATGTAATGTCTTGAGATATATACAGATGGAATTTTCATAAATGGCAATCTTCGTGGTGGTTGACCCCGGATTAATCACCAATATTCTGACAAGATCTGAACTGTCCATGAAATCAATTTTTAGGATACAAGTGAGGCTAGTGCGATGGAATATTGTTTGGTCAGGGTCGAATCACCCCTTGAAGTCAGTACGACAGGAACCTGCGCACCGACCAGCATGGCCGCAGATTCGGCTTTGGCCAGTTTCATGTTCGTTTTGTAAAATACATTTCCGGCATCAAGATTGGGAAAAAGAAGACAGTCAGCATCTCCGGCTACTTCACCAGTGAGACCTTTGATCTCTGCTGCCTCTTTGTCAATGGCGATATCCAGGGCAAGAGGTCCGTCGATGATACATCCGGTAATCTGACCCCTCTGTCCCATTTTGGACAACAAGGCGGCATCCCTGGAAGATTCAAGCTGCATAAGTACCTGTTCACTCGGCGCAATGACCGCCACTTTGGGCAGATGAATTCCCAAGGCATTGGCAGTTTTAGTCATGTACCTGATAAGCTGAACCTTCTGGCCTAAATCAGGCAGAGGCAGAACAGCCACGTCGCTGACTATCATCAACTTATAATAATTTGGATTTTGAATCACGGTGACATGACTCAAAATATTACCGGGTTCAAGCAATCCCTTCTCCTTGTCAAGAATCGCTTTGATAAATTTATCGGTACTGATCAGGCCTTTCATGAGGATATCCCCTTCCTTCCTACGGATCATCTCAACGGCCAGAACGGCTGCAAGTCTGTCGTCAGGCTGGTGAATCACCTTCAGAAGCGAGGTGTCAACACCCAAATCAGAACATATTTTACTGATAACATTCTCATCTCCAATCAATACCGCATTGATCAGTCCTGCCACAACTGCATTGCAGGCTGCTTCGACAGAATGACTGTCATTGGCACTGACAACGATTAAAGTTCGTTTGGAACGTTGGCGAACTGCCGGGAATAGATCTTCTAAATTTCCAATCATCAAAGTCTCATTTTAGTTTGGCATTCCTGTCAAAGATACTTCAATAGTTTGAAAGGTTTAAAATGATTGAAAAATTGCGTGGATTTTATATTCAAGATTATCCATCATTTCAAGCTTATCAAATTTGCACTCCTTCAGCCCTACTTCATACTTTCCTCAATAATCCTTTGTGTATCAATTGCTATCATCAATTCCTCATTGGTTGGAACCACCATAACCTTGACCCGGGCATCTTTTTTGCTGATAATCATCTCCTTGCCACGTGAGCCGGTATTGATCTGTTCATCAAGATCAATGCCCAAAAATTCTAGACCTTCACAAATCCCGGTCCTGGTGGTATCTGAGTTTTCACCGATTCCACCCGTAAAAATAAGGACATCAATGCCTCCCATAGCTGCAGCATAGGATCCAATGTATTTTTTGACCCGGTAATCAAACATTTTGATGGCAAGCATGCAACGTTCGTTGCCATTGCTGGCAGCTTCCCTTATCTCCCGCATATCAGACGAGATACCACTTACACCCAGCAAACCGGAATGTTTATTAAAAAGAACGGAAGTTGATTTCGTTCCGATTTTCTCCTTGTCCATAATAAAGGTTACTGCGCCCATATCTATGTCGCCGGAACGTGATCCCATGATCAGTCCTTCGATGGGCGTAAATCCCATCGAGGTATCCACCGAAATTCCGTCTTTGATCGCACATACAGAAGCTCCGTTACCCAGATGGCAGGTAATTATTTTCATACCTTTACAATGTTCTCCCAAAATTTCGCAGGCCCGTGCTGATACAAACCGATGGCTGGTTCCGTGGAAACCATAGCGGCGTATTCCGTATTTCTCATAAAGTGCGTACGGAATTGCATACATGTAGGCATGCTTTGGCATCGTTGTATGAAATGCCGTATCAAATACAGCTACCTGAGGAATGGAAGGAATCAAAGACCTCAGTCCATAAATTCCCTTCAGGTTGGGCGGGTTATGGAGCGGTGCCAGTTCCGTGTATTTCTCCAATGCCTGGATTACCTCTTCATTGACAAGTTTGCTCTCTTTAAACAATTCTCCTCCGTGAACAACCCGGTGACCTACTGCGCTGATTTCCTCGAGGGTTTTGATACAACCATGCTTGACGCTGGAGAGTACCCCCAGGATATATTCGATACCTATTTTATGATCAAGAATCTCCCCTTCAAAAATCACTTTTTGGCCGTTCTCCTTCTCATGCTTAAGAAAGGATCCCTTCATGCCAATTTTTTCGACAATACCCTTCGCGATCAAGACATTTTCTGCAAGGGAGAAAAATTGATATTTGATGGATGAACTGCCGCAATTAAGTACTAATATTTTCATACGAATCTGTTTTTTTAATGGCCTGATGTAATTGAAGATCAGTGAAGCCCAATGCCACAAAGATCCTCTTCATCCTGACTGGTATTGTTTAATTGTGGTATTTAATGAAAATCTGTTTTTAACGGTCAAGGATCAATCCTTATATTCTTTCTGTTGCAAGTGGCGTTGATCCAATGATATTTCCCTTTTCATCATACTTGTAAAATCCCCAGCAAACATGTTTGCCGTAGCGTTTTGCCCGGTTCAGTTTCTTGATCACCGGTGAAGGCATATACATTGGATCCCCGAATTCAGAATACAGATTTTCCATCCATCGGTTTACCTTGTCGATTCCAAGAATGTCGGCAAGTTCGAATGGCCCAAAACGCATACCGAATCCAATTTTCCAGACAGTATCTATGTTGTCAAGTGTTCCGACACCTTCCATAAATACCTCGCATGCTTCGTTGAGCAAGGCCATGTAAAGCCGAATAGAAATCAACCCTGCCGATTCTTCAACCGGAATGGCCTGCCTGTTGACAAGTTTGACAAACGTCAGTACCCTTTCGTACACCTCGTCCGAAGTATAAAGCCCTTTGACTACTTCACAAATTTTTGCATCAGGCGACTGAACGAAGAAATGCAGACTCACACACCTTTCACGGTGTTCAAGTTCTGAAGCAAGTTCAGTAATGATGATCGTGGTTGAATTGGTGGCAATGATGCAATCCTTGCTTACTGCCTTTTCTATCTTTTTGAAAACCTCTTTCCGTTCGGTAATTTTTCTGGCGCTGGACTCTGCACGAATCACTTCAATCACAAAATCGCAATCCTTCAGGTCTTTGTAATCAAGACTCCCTCTGATACGTGACAGAATCAGTTTCTTTTCGCCTTCGGTCATGCCCCAGTTTTCAATGCGCTTGTCCAGCGTTTTATCCAGCTGCTCATAGGCATATTTGATTTTTTCCTGGGAAAGCTCAATAAATATGACCTCTATGCCATATGCACTGGCAATCCTTGCAATATTCTGACCGTCCTTACCGCAGCCGATGATACCAATCTTTGAAAAAAGGGTATGGGTCTGCTGCTTTTTACTCAGGCCAAAATCTTCAATGGCTTCTCTGATAATATCTTCCATGCAATTTTCTAATTATGTAGGTACTTTGTATTTAGTTTCAACAAATTCAGGAAGGATAAAGTTATATAGATAAAGTTACAAATGCGCGGAAATTGGATTTCTCTCAATTTATCATCCAATTCACCTGACACGCTTGTGTGCTTACCCAAATTTAGCCTTTGCCTATTTTTCTCCCGCCTGGTTCGATGTGATGGCAACCATGTTGACGATATCGCTCACAGAACATCCGCGTGATAAATCATTGATAGGAGCAGCCATACCCTGTAAAACAGGACCAATTGCTTCTGCACCGGCAAGTCTCTGAACCAGTTTGTACCCAATATTCCCAGATTCAAGGCCCGGAAACACAAGTACATTGGCTCTTCCTGCCACCTTGCTGCCGGGCGATTTAAGTTGCCCGACTTCAGGAACCAGTGCAGCGTCCAGCTGCATTTCACCGTCGATGAGCAAATCCGGATTCATTTTTGCTGCAATTCTGGTGGCTTCTGCGACTTTGTCCACCAATTCGTGCTGGGCACTTCCTTTGGTGGAAAACGAAAGCATGGCGACACGCGGCTCAATATTGGCGATTGCTTTGGCTGAAGCGGCTGTGGTAACTGCAATCTCCGCAAGTTGCAGGGAATCAGGATCAGGCATGACAGCACAATCGGCGAAAACCAGCATTCCATTGTCGCCAATGGTTTTATCTTTAAAAATCATGAAAAACAGACCGGAAACGACTGAAACACCAGGCAAAGTTTTAACATATTGAAATGCCGGACGCAATACATCACCAGTGGCATTGATTGCCCCTGCTACCTCACCATCAGCATCACCGGCTTTGATCATCAGGACAGCAAAATACAGTGGATCATTGAGCAATTCATAAGCTTTTTCAATGGTTAACCCTTTGTTCCTGCGCAATTCAACCATCATTTCTGCATACTTTTTCCGGCTGGAATCAGTTGCGGGATCAATGATCCTGGCACCTGAAATATTAAGACCCTCCTTTGAGGCAATTGATTCTATTTCAGATTGGTTACCAAGAAGCGTAATTAGGGCAATTTTTTCCTTCAAAATCTGCTCTGTAGCTTTCAGTGTTCTGATTTCCCTGCCTTCAGGCAAAACAATGTGATTCTGAAGCTTCACTGCATTTTCAATGATCTTTTTCAGCAAATCCATAGATGAAATATTTAATTTTCGAACTATATTGTTTAAAAGTGCAAAATTAAAGAAACAAATTGAGTTACCTAATGATCTTAATCATTAATCTGATGATACTTTCGGGTAAAGTTCTGGTTTTATTCACAAAAAATCTCCTGCTGACGCAAACCAAATACCGACGAATTGATTTTTTAGTAATTTAACGAAGATTTTGAATGCAAAACTGGACTAACCGTGACTACATTTTATTTCAACCCTTTCGCGTTGATTTCGTTTGCCTCCTTTCTCATAATGATCCTGTTGGGCTCATTTTTGTGGCACAAATATTACTCCTCACAAACAAAATATGTTGTACTTCTTTTGTTGGCCAATGCTATATATTCCTTCTTTTACTCATTTGAAATCTCAATTAGAACCCTTCAGGAAATAATTTGGATCTACCGCTTTGAATACTTAGGCATTCCATTCCTCGCTGCTTTCTATTTCATGTTTTCGTTGCATTTTTCAGGAAGAAGCAGATGGCTCACGAGGAGAAACAAACTGCTGATCCTTGCGATACCTGTGATTACACTATTAATGGTTTGCACGAACGAATACCACCATTTGTTCTACACCAACGAAAGGTTGAATGTAGAAGGTCCTTTCCCTTCATTTCTTTTCAATGCAGGTGCCTGGTATTACATCCATCAGGGATATGTTGTTCTGATGATGTTACTTTCCCTCTATCTTCTGGGTAAAATGCTAAAAGGTGCGGCAAAGATCCACCGCATCCAAATTTGGTCCCTTCTGATGGCATCGGTATTTCCGTTTTTTGGCTATCTGGCCTACCAGTTTCACCTGGTACCCTATGGAATTGACCCGGTCTCCTTTACATTTACCCTGACAGGAATCACCATCTACATCGCATTGGTCAGGTATAAGCTTTTTGATCTGGAACCGATTGTCCGTGCTGAATTATTTGAAAAAATCCTTGATGGCGTGCTTGTTTTTGATCTCAGTGACCGTTTGGTTGATT
>SESG01015862.1_pt1 | contig 12045 bp, 9 predicted proteins | sample 3171421 | NCBI WGS metagenome assembly SESG01 (sample SAMN10866946, study PRJNA518727) | freshwater metagenome | biome: subpolar coniferous forest; feature: holomictic lake; material: water; isolation source: holomictic Lake 227, 6 m and 8 m depth | place: Canada: near Kenora, Ontario | collected... | reverse complement strand
GCCCATTTCCTTGGTCGTGAAGAATGGTTCGAAAATGTGGGTCAGCGTTTCTTTGTCCATGCCGCAGCCGTTGTCGCTTATGGTCAGCATCACATACTCGCCAGGTGTAAATCCAAAGTTAGCGGCGCAGTAATCCTGGTCGAAAGTGCTGTTTCCTGTCTCAATGGTCACTTTTCCGATCCCCGATATTGCATCCCTGGCGTTGACGCACAGGTTTGCCAGTATCTGGTCGATCTGGGAAGGGTCTATCTTTAGCGGCCACAGACTCGCCTTCGGCTGCCAGATGAAATCTACATCCTCCCCGATGAGACGCCTCAGCATTTTGAGCATTCCTTCCACCGTCTCGTTCAGGTCCAGCACTTTGGGGACAATGGTCTGTTTACGGGCAAAGGCCAGCAGTTGCCGAGTAAGATCAGCGGAGCAATTAGCCGCCTTGCAGATTTCCTGCAGGTTGGCATGGATCGGTTCGGTCGGTTCTACCTGGTCCATAGCCATTTCCGCATAGCCGAGGATAATGCTCAGCATGTTGTTGAAATCATGCGCTACTCCCCCCGCCAGCAGGCCCACCGATTCCATCTTCTGTGCTTGGATAAACTGTTCCTGCATCTTTTTTTGTTGGGCGATATCCTCGAAGATGCCAAGCAGCGAGGTCACTTCTCCTGCATCGTTCCTTACAGGCGCCTTGATCGTGCGAACCAGGTACTCCTTTCCATCAACAATGAAAGTCTCCTCAATGTCTTTCTCCAGCCCCGATTCCATGACCATAAGGTCGTCTGCCCGGTATTTCTTGGCCAACTCGTCCGGGAAAAAGTCAAAGTCATTCTTGCCCACAAAGTTTTCGGGTTTCAAACCAAAGATGGCCGCGTATGACTTGTTTACGAAGAGGTATATGGAATTCCGGTTCTTGAGGAAAAGTTTTTGTGAAATGTTCTCGACGATGGCGCTGTTAAAAGCTTCGCTCGCGCGCAGCTCCTCTTCCGCCCGTTTGCGCCCGGTTATGTCCTGATTAACGCAGACAGCCCCGATAACACTCCGCTCGACATTTAGAAGGGGCGCCGCCGAATGGAGAATAGTTTTACACTTGCCTCCGAGGCACTCGATGTCGATTTCTTGGTTTATGACTGTATCGACCGCCCTGATCGCTCTTACGATCCCCCAGTCCTCCATCTCAATGTCTTTGCCCGTATCGGACCACCGGGCCTTGTATTCGCCATAGTGATCGATGCCGACATCATGGGCGCCAGTCCAGATTTTTTCGTCGGCGGCATTCCTCATGAGGATCGCGCCTTTCTCATCAACGACCCAAACACCGACGGGCAGTGTATCAAGGACGGTACGAAGCAAGGATTTCTCTTGCTTGATCTCTCTTAACAAGATACGTTTTTTGATTCCAGGACTTGAGCCTGTATCCTGTTTTCGAGGAGGACCGCCAGGAACTGGAAAGCGTTTCTGAAGACAGCCCGTTCATCTTCTCCGTACTCCGTGCTTTCCGCCATCACTGCATATCCGAAGGACAAATGGAGTGTTGCGATGGGCAGAACGCGGTGTTCCGAAACCCCGGGTGGCAAACGATCAACAAACTCAAACGCGAACCCCTCATCGAGCCCGTTCATCGATTCGATAAATCGAGATATAAGCAAATCCGGATCGGATATTTGCGACACATATGCAAGGGCCAACAATACTTCATGTGATAGCTTCATCATGAACTCTCAAACGGCCTAAAGAAATTCTGGCGCGTATTTGGCGAGCCATTTATCGGGGTTTACAAAATAGGGGTTTTCGAAGATACCCCCACCCGTTATGACAAAAGGGTGGACCTGCAGTACCTTCATGATCGTAGCCCCAGGAAAACGGTTGACATCATAGAGACAAATACTGATCCATTCCTTGCTCCAGATGAAGGTATTGAGAAGTGATTCGTAGGCCATGAGATGCTCTACACCCGGAATTTTCTCAAGAGCCCAACCCATCTCCGCCGTTCCCCGCACGTTTCTTGTGCTGGTGCGTAGATTTTCATCCCAGATATCGTCATGGACCTTCAGCATGTCACGAGGGGAAAAGAAACCTTGGGGATAGTACAAATCCCGGGAATGGAGCAATCTGAAGGATTCTGGATCAGGACGAGCGACATTCTGGCACAGTGCGTGGATGTTGTCGAGGGCGTGATCGTGATTTTGCTCATCGGGGCAGCAGACGAGAAGCTCCCTTTCGCGAAGACCCTGGGCGAGGAAACCAAACATGATCGCATCTCGTTCGGCTTCCGATTCATATAGTCCACAGAAATGCGTACCCCAATTGCAGGTGTATCCGCCAAAACCAAGACTCATTACAGCCATATCTGATGTTCTTAGGTGCATTGCTTCCCCCCCCCCTTTTTTTTTTGATAAGAAGATGACAAAATGTGAAGCAAATCAAAACATATAATCCACCATGATTCATTTAAGGGGATCATCGCTGTTTTGCATGGGTGGCCCACTTTGAAAGGTTAGGGATGGTAGCACAACTCAAATCATATTTCAACGGGTTTACCCACTGTAGAAGGCGATGAGCCAAAATAATCAAGGATAAGAATCTCAAACCCAATGAAAGCTTTGTTTTTATCGTTATACTTCCTCCTTGTCTTCTGTTCGCGGATCAACAACCACGATTGTCAGTCCCTTTGCTTTTAGAATCAGCCGCTCGACAAGCGTCTTTCCGCCCAACCAGTTCTTCCAGAAAGGCAGTGGACTGGGGCGGCCGATGACAATGTGCCCCACACGGTATTCCCTGGCAAAGTGCAGAATCGTATCCGCGATGTCTTCGCCTTTGTAGGTAAATACCATTGCGCCAAGGGCATTGGCCAGTGTAAGGGTATCCAGCAGGTAGCGCTGCGTTGTCGCATCAATAACGGTAGGCGCTTCACTCGGCGTCTGGATATAAACGGCATACCAGTCACGGTTCAGGCGTCCGGCAAGCCGGGACCCATAGCGAAGCAGCATGGCGCTGTTGGGTCCTCGCGAGCTCAGACACACCATCACCTGATCGGGCGCGGCGCGCTGCTCCTCTTTGGGGGCGCTGCGGCGTTTGATATCGATCTGTGAAGCCAGTTCCCGAAGCGTCAGTTCCCGAAGCTCATCCAGGTTGGCAGGCTGAAAGAAATTCTCAAGGGCTGAGGACACCCGCTCTTTCGGATATACCTTGCCTTCGCGCAGGCGTTGCAGCAGGTCCTGAGGCGCCAGGTCCACATTCACGATTTCATCTGCGTCAAAAAGCACGGAATCCGGCAGCCGTTCGTGTACTTTTACGCCCACAAGGGTTTCTACCGTGTCGTAGAGGCTTTCCAGATGCTGGATATTGAGTGTGCTGATCACATGAATGCCAGCATCCAGAAGAATCTGAACATCCTGGTAGCGTTTCAGATTTTTTCCGCCTGGAGCATTGGTATGCGCCAGTTCGTCAACCAGAGCCACTTTGGGCTGACGCGCCAGAACCGTATCCAGATCCATCTCATCAATCGTGATTCCGTGATACTGAATCCGGCGACGCGCAATGACTTCAAGGCCTTCAACGAGCCCGGCTGTTTCAAGGCGGCCGTGGGTTTCCACCAGTCCCACGACAACATCAATTCCCTCCTGCCTGATACGGTGACCTTCGAGGAGCATCTGCCATGTTTTCCCAACACCCGGTCCATACCCCAGGTAAATCTTCAGCTTGCCTCTCTGAGAGCGGCGGATCAACCTGAGAAAACTGAGAGCCTTGTCGTCGGATGTCATGGGACTTGCTTACCCCTTACTTGCATCCAGTGCAAGATTAAGTTCAAAAACGTTAACACCGGGCTCGCCAAGAAAGCCAAGATCGGGTCCATCGGTATGACTGCGGATCAGGCTTCGAACCGCGGCTTCGGATATTCCTCTGACACTGGCGACGCGAGCGGACTGGAGCTCTGCATTTCTGACGCTGATGTGTGGATCCAGGCCGCTGGCGGATGAGGTTACGGCATCTGCCGGGATGTTAACGGATAGGGCAATGCTGTTCTCGGCGCGATATGCGGCAACACGTTCTTTTACCTGATCCACAAGCTTTTGAGAAAGCGGCCCCAAATTACTGCCGCCTGAATTTGCTGCATCGTACCCATCACTCGCAGCCGATGGGCGCGGGTGGAAATACTGTGTTCCGGTAAATCCCTGGGCAATCAAGCGGCTGCCAAGAACATGGCCATTCTGAAGGACCAGCGATCCGTTTGCACGGAAAGAAAAACCGATTTGTGCAATACTCCAGACAATCGCAGGATAAACGCCGCATAATAAAATGATCAGAGTCAGCGTGGTCATCATGGCAAGCTTTACTTCCTTTATAAAAGTCTTGGTATTCATGCGCATTTCCTTTAGGCCAAATGAAGCCATGCAATGGCGATATCAATCAATTTGATTCCAACGAACGGCGCAATGACGCCGCCAAGTCCATAGATCAGAAGATTCCGCCGCAGAATCGCCACTGCGCCCCTGGGACGGAAGGTAACGCCCTTCAGGGCGATCGGGATCAGCGCCACGATGATGAGCGCATTGAAGATAATGGCGCTTAATATGGCGCTCTGGGAAGAATGCAGCTTCATCACGTTCAGCGCAGCAATTTGCGGGAACGTGGCGACGAGCATGGCCGGGATAATGGCAAAGTACTTGGCCACATCGTTGGAGACACTGAACGTCGTCAGGGCGCCGCGGGTCATGAGGAGCTGCTTGCCGATTTCAACGATTTCAATGAGCTTTGTTGGATTCGAATCCAGGTCCACCATGTTTCCCGCTTCCTTGGCCGCCTGAGTCCCACTGTTCATGGCGACACCGACATCCGCCTGGGCAAGGGCTGGCGCATCATTGGTTCCATCGCCTGTCATGGCCACCAGATGCCCTGCGGCCTGCTCGCGGCGAATGAGTGCGAGTTTATCCTCTGGCCTCGCCTCAGCCAGAAAGTCATCCAGACCGGCCTCTTTGGCGATGGTCGCCGCAGTTAAAGGATTGTCCCCGGTAATCATGATCGTACGGATACCCATGGCCCGAAACCGCTTGAAACGATCCGGAAGCCCCCCCTTCACAATATCCTTGAGATAAACGACGCCAAAGACTTTTTGAGAATTAGCCACAACAAGGGGGGTACCGCCCATCTGGGATATCCGGTCGACATCGGCCTCGACTTCGGCAGGCAGGTCAGCGCCAATAAATCCGCGAATGGCATCTGCAGCGCCTTTACGGTATTGCTGACCCGCCATGTCAACGCCGCTCATCCGGGTCTTTGCCGTAAATGGGACGAACTCGGCATGACTTAGGTCATGAAGTTCCCGTCCCCTAAGCCCGAACTCCTTTGCCAGAACAACAATACTCTTTCCTTCCGGAGTTTCATCGGCAAATGAGGCCAATTGTGCAACGACCGCCAGTTCTTCCGCCTTCACCCCGCGCGCGGGGAAAAATTCGGCGGCCTGGCGATTGCCCATGGTGATCGTGCCGGTTTTATCGAGCAACAGCACATCCACGTCACCGGCCGCTTCCACGGCGCGGCCGCTCATGGCCAGCACGTTTTTCTGAACCAACCGGTCAATTCCCGCAATGCCGATCGCACTGAGGAGCCCGCCGATCGTGGTGGGAATGAGGCAAACAAGCAGCGCAACCAGAACCGGGATGGAGAATACCACATGGGAATATACCCCAAAAGGCTTCAGGGTCATAATCACGATGAGAAAGATAATCGTCAGAGCGGCCAGCAGGATGGTCAATGCAATCTCGTTGGGCGTTTTCTGGCGGTTTGCGCCTTCGACAAGGGCAATCATGTGATCCATGAAGCTCTCACCGGGATTGGCGGTAACGCGCACGACTATTTCATCGGAAAGCACCCGGGTCCCTCCAGTTACAGCGCTCCGGTCGCCGCCCGACTCGCGGATCACCGGCGCGGATTCGCCCGTGATGGCGGATTCGTCAACCGTTGCCGCGCCTTCGATCACTTCCCCATCGGTCGGAATCACCTCTCCGGCTTTTATGACCATGACATCGTTTTTTCTAAGAAACTCAGCGGAAACGGATTCCAAAAGTCCGTCGCTACGCCTACGATTGGCAAGGGTCTGCGTGCGCGACTTGCGCAGCGTAGCGGCCTGGGCCTTGCCCCGTCCTTCGGCCATGGCTTCCGCGAAATTGGCGAACAACACGGTAAACCACAGCCAGATAGCGATTTGGAGGATAAACCCCACGGGTTCACCGCGCAAGGGCGCTGCCGCCAGTTCCGCGGTTGTCACAACGGCGCCGACAAGGGTCACAAACATCACAGGGTTTCGCACCATACCTCGCGGATTGAGCTTGCGAAAAGCGTCCGCTACCGCAGGAACCAGAATGGATTTATCAAAAATGGAACGCGCCTTGGTTGACATCTTTGCTCCTTAAAACAGGTTGTTGGAATTCATCATCAGGAAATGTTCCACGACGGGGCCGAGATTCAGCGCCGGCAGAAACGTCAGCGCTCCGACAAGCAGTATTGTTCCGACAAGAAGCAGTGTAAATGTCGGGCCAAAAGCAGGAAAGCTGCCGGCGCTCTGGGGAACGATCTTTTTACGCGCCAGGTTGCCGGCAAGCGCCAGCACGGGGATAATGACAAAAAATCGCCCGCTGAGCATGGCCAGCCCCAGTGTCGTGTTGTACCAGGGGGTGTTGGTGGAAAGACCAGCGAAGGCACTGCCGTTGTTATTGATCGCGGAAGTAAATGCGTAGAGGATTTCGCTGAAGCCGTGCGGGCCGCTATTGTTTAAGCCCGCAATGCTCCACTGGCTGATTGTGGCCCAGGCGGTAAATCCGAGCAGGAGCGCGGCAGGGATCAAAATGGCAAGAGCTGCGGCCTTGACATCAAAGGCTTCGATTTTCTTTCCCAGATACTCCGGCGTACGGCCGATCATCAGCCCCGCCAGAAAAATCGCCAGCACCACAAAGATCAACATTCCGTAAAGCCCTGAGCCGACCCCTCCGAACACCACCTCTCCCAACTGGATATTGAACAGTGGAACCAGTCCCCCCAACGGCGTGAAGGAATCGTGCATCGCGTTGACCGCGCCGCAGGATGCATCGGTTGTAATGGTTGCAAACAAGGCGGAATTGAAGATCCCGAACCTGACTTCCTTTCCTTCCATGTTGCTATAAGCCGCATCAACGCCAAGCGCCGTAAGACGGGGATTTCCCTGTGATTCGGCCCACCAGCACACCAGAGCGCCTGCAAGAAAAAGCATGAACATTGCGGACCAGACAGACCAGCCATGCTTCTGGTTTTTCACCATTCGCCCCATATAATAGGTGAGGCCGCTCGGAATCGCAAAAATCGTCAGCATTTGCAGAAAGTTTGAAAGCGGTGTCGGATTTTCATAAGGATGAGATGCGTTGGCATTCATGAAGCCGCCGCCGTTGGTTCCCAGCATTTTTATTGCGACCTGGGAAGCAACCGGACCCTGTGCAATGGATTGCGCTGCGCCGGTATCGAGTGTTTTTACCGCTGCATAAGGTGAGAAATTCTGGATCATTCCCTGCGAAACCAGAAACACCGCAAGCAGCAGACAAATGGGAAGATACAGGTAGAGGCACTGACGAATCAGATCCACCCAGAAGTTGCCGATGCTGGCAATCTTGTCGCGGGAAATACCGCGCACAAGCGCCGCGGCTACCGCGCATCCCACGGCGGCCGAGGCAAAGTTATGAAAGGTGAGTGCAACCATCTGTGAAAAATATGACAGCGTACTCTCGCCAACATAGCTCTGCCAGTTTGTGTTTGTTGTAAAACTGGCGCTCGTATTAAACGCCAAGTCAGGTGATACGGGTCCGAATCCCTGGGGATTAAACGGCAGCAATTGCTGAAGTCTCAAAATACCGTATGTAAACAGCATTCCGACAACACTAAAGATCAGAAGGGAAGCCGCATAGCTTTTCCAGTCCTGCTCCTCAGTGGGATTGATGCCAAGAAAACGATAAAGCAGCCGTTCAACGGGTTTTAAAACAGGATCAAGAAATGTTCTGTCGCCCGGATCGAATACGCGCACCAGGTAAAGGCCCAGAGGCTTTGTTAAAGCCGCCAGCGCTATGATGAAGACGGATAGTTGAAGCCAGCCTATCAGGTTCATAAAAAACTCCTTTTTCAGAATTTGTCAGGCCTTAAAAGCGCTGCAAAGAGATAGACGATCAGACAAACAGCCACGACACCCACGAGAATATCTTCCATCACGGTCTCTCCTCAGACAGGAAAATAACGTAAACGGCGCACAGAACAAAAAACAGCACTGTGATAACGACATAGACAGCATCCATCTTGAATCTCCTTTAACAACTCATATAAAAATCTGAAGAATTTGAAACACACTTCAGCGCTTTCAGCCTTTTGCCATGAAAATAGATTTCCCCCCTTTGGAAAGGGGGGGCAGGGGGATTTCAGATGCCGATTCCACAGAAAAATCCCCCTCGATCCCCCTTTTCCAAAGGGGGAAGGTATCATTTGCTTTGTCGAGGGTGAACTCCTGAAGCAATTCATGAATGCTTACGGGTTAAATGACAGCCTGCAACGTAAACGAAAACCGGGTGCCTTTTCCCACCTGGCTCGCGACATCAATATGCCCGCCGTGGGCTTCGACAATTTCCCTGGCAATGGCAAGACCTAACCCGGTGTCGCTACGATGTTCCTGTTCCGGAACACGGAAGAATTTTTCAAAGATATGCGGCAGGTATTCTTCTGGAATACCCGAGCCTGTATCCTCAACGATAAAGCGGACAAAACGCTCCTCGGATTGAGCGGTTACGACCACCTGACCGCCCGCTGACGTGTATTTAAGCGCATTGCTGAGCAGATTTTCAAATACATATCGAAGACGCAGCTCGTCAGCCATAACGGGAGGCGTGCCCGGCGGCACATCAATCACAAGAGCGACTCCGCGATCCATAAAAGCGGTTCGCATCTCATCAACGGGCTGCAAAACCAGTTGTTCGGCGGCCATGGGATGAAGTTGCATCCGGGATTGCCCCGATTCTATTCGGCTGATATCCAGCAGGTTTTCAATGATCCGGTAAAGCCGGTCGCTGTCTTCCCGCGCCGTAGCCAGGATTTCTGTCTGTTTGGGCGTCAGCGGACCAAGTTTTTCGTTTAACAGCACATGCATTGCCAGACGAATGGAAGTGAGCGGCGTTTTAAGCTGATGCGAAACCGTTGAAATCAAGCCGTGCTTCAATTCATCCAACTGGCGCATACACGTAAAATCTCTGAGAATGAGCGTCACGCCGGCCAATCGGTTCTCTTTATCAAGAATCGGAATGGCTTCCGGCAGATAAAAACGCTCTTCGCCATCCTGAAAGACCTGAATAACAGCGTCCGGGTCTTTGGACCGAGTGAAGCGCAAATCGCTGGATGCGCGCGAGAAGATTTCCTTGATCTTCTCGTTTCCCGACGCATCAACAGTGGCTTCCGGCTTCAGACCAAACAGTCTCTGCGCCGCATCATTAGCCAGCTCGATTTCTCCGTTCGGGCTGCAGATGGCAACCGCATCTGAAAGGCTCTCGAGCGCCAGTTGCGTGGAATGCTGTGTGCGCAGAAGGCGCGCATGATCCTTTCGCCGCAATTTGCGCAGACTGAGGGCCATTTCATTAAACGCTTCAGCCAATTGTCCCATCTCGTCCTGCGAATGCACGTTGACAACAAGATCCAGATTCCCCTGTTGAATTTCATGCACGGAACGCGTCAGGCCGGCGATGGGTCGAAAGATAGACGGCCAGAGCAAAGCGATGAAGACAACCGCCAGCGCAAAGCCCGAGAACACCAGAAGCAACAGGGTCCGCCGAGTCTCAAGGGCGCGAAGGCGGGTCTGGCCATCTACGGCAACCATATTGTTCAGGTTCAGATCAATGATTTTCTGAGCCGAGTCGCGGAGTTCATCCGATCGGATCAGGATGTGATTGCGAAAAAAGTCCAGGCGCTCAATTTCCGAATCCAATGACTTCAGAAGACTTACAAAATCCTCCCGGTAAGTCTTCCACTGTTCGGTCATGCGATCGGTCAACGCCTGCTCCCCCAAAACGGTCACATTCTGTTGCTGAAATTGAAGCCTTTTTTCAAAATCGAGGAGTATGGCCTCGCTTTGGGCATGCGCACCCTGAGGCATTTCCCAGAGGGAAGTCATCGCGATGCGATCCAGCCGTTCAACGGCGCCCTTCATTTTATAGCAGGCGACCACACTGTCATAGTTCTCCCGAAGAATCCGTTCTATGGATTTACTGAAATCATTCGCGGTGCGAATGCTCATCATGCCGACGACCAGCAAAATCGCCAGTAGGCCGCAGAAACCGATGATCAATTTGGTCTTCAGGCTCATCGTTATTATTTCTCCTTTATGGGATATCGGAGATGGTAGATGCAAACCAAATGCCAGCGAGGAATGGGCATTAAAATAACTAATAATCAGATAGTTAGATTGCATGACCCATCAGAAGTCAGAGGTGGGGATTTCAAATTTCAGGGAATGGCATTCCCGGACATTGCAAAATGAAAGGGCTCGGAAAGATAGACTGAGTCTTAAATCCCGTATTGCTTCCGGCGACGCCAGAGCGTCACCGAATCCATACTTGGCGACGGATTTGACATCTGCGATGGGAAAACCGGGATTCCAGCTCACATAAGACATTTTCCGTGAAAACATCAAGCTGGATTTCTTCGGAAACAGATTCCACCGGCCCGAACAATTCATGAATCCGGTTTCGAATTTTCTGCGAGGCTGTCCCCTGTTCGCATACTTCATCAGCAAGGGTTTCAAGAACATACGAGCAGCTTTCCATGAGCGCAGAAAGCAGGTTATAGGTCCGGTAATTCCGCTGCCGGAGAATATCCTGGACTTGATACTGGATGTCCAGTATCCGCGTGAGACTGCGCTGCGCCCGTTCCAGAATTCGCCGGGTTCCAGTATCTTCATTTTGACCGCGAACCTTTTGTTCAGAAACCATAACTCCTTTTATTTTAAACTTATTTTTATAGCAATATTATGCAAGATATGGTACTGACCGTGAATTAATAAGTGATGTTTTGTTTTATCTTGCTGCAAAAGGATATAATGCTTACACCAAGATGAAATGAGGTAGTTACATGTCAATTTGTTCAACTTGGGGGGCTTGATGAAGAAACTGGTATCATCGGACTTCCTTTTCATGAGGCTGCTGGTCGGCTACCTTGGTGAAAAAGACCAGTTCAACTGGTGGCCCACGACATTCATCTGCTCGTTCTCGAACCTCTTTCTATCGCCCGTTTTCCCCAGAACAACCCTTTTATCCCAATATCATGGCATCCTGGAAGCCGCCCGCAGGCTTCACGATGAGCGGATCGGTGTCGGTAGCGTTTTTCACCTTTTCCGCCTTCCGGAGGTGCACGAGCAAGAACTCCACGGCATCCTCAGCGACGACGGCCCCTCGTTGTCGATGGAATCCTTTGCAAGCAGGGATTCTGCACTTGCAGCTCTTCAGAAGATTGCTGATGGCGACACTTCAGCAAGCGAGGGGCCTGTGAAGCTTGGCGGCGCTCAGGATATAATGATGCCTGATGGCATTCGCGATATTGCCCGCAGCTATACTGCCGCGTTTGTCCAAGGGGTAAAATGTTATCCCTATTTCGTATCATGACTCAGCGAACTGGATCGATTTATAACGTTCGACTGTCCGCTGGTCTTGGGCTTCTGGACGAAACCCGCAGTTTGCTTGATCTCTGGGAACCAGGGATAAGTCCATCAACTTTGCATGAGGTTGCATTGGCCTCTGGACGATTTCCAACCATTACATCCAGGCGTTTATTGAACATAGTGAAAGATTGCTTTGCTCCGCGTTATCTGGTTAATGGCGGCAAACCAGCGGCGCAGTTAAAAAATCTGATGAACCTGATGCCGACCAGTGAACTCAGCCAGTTTTATCTGCTTTTTACCTGCCGCGCAAACGCTATTCTGAATGACTTTGTTCGGGAGATATATTGGGAACGGTATGCAAGCGGGTTCGCCGAAATCAGCAATCTTGATGCGGAAAAGTTCGT
>SESG01007884.1_pt1 | contig 12045 bp, 15 predicted proteins | sample 3171421 | NCBI WGS metagenome assembly SESG01 (sample SAMN10866946, study PRJNA518727) | freshwater metagenome | biome: subpolar coniferous forest; feature: holomictic lake; material: water; isolation source: holomictic Lake 227, 6 m and 8 m depth | place: Canada: near Kenora, Ontario | collected... | reverse complement strand
CGCAGCGCTATGAAAACAGCGAAAACCGCATCGGCTAAAAACGATGTCATTTCAAAACAGAAAATCGCTATTACCGCCGCAAGTGATGCCAGGGATTCTGCAATTGCCACTCTTGGGGCTTTGCCTACCCCACCAGTAAAACCAGTTAAGCAGGTCGAGCCTCAACCTATTAGTAAAACAAAGGTCGAATCTCAACCTGGATCTAAATCAAAAGAAAAGAAAAGTTCTCCTACGCCAACGAGTGAATCGGAACATTGAGTATCGTTAGGGTATGAAGAAGTTCAATTTGTGGCTAGCAGGAAAAATAACTGATGGTGTTGCAACAATGTGGTGCGCATATCTTTTTGCCGCTATCGCCCTTATTTCACTTCCCAAGGCGATTAGTTCTGGTGACTCAATCATCATAGTTTCCTGGGTCGCACAGACTTTCCTTCAATTAGTTTTACTTTCAATAATCATGGTCGGTCAAAAAGTTCAGTCTCAAAACGTTGAAGAGACTATTAATGAGACACACACAGCTTCACTGGCTGAGTTTGAATTAGCGAAGGAAGCACGCGGAATTGCACACACTGAACTTGCCGAGCTACATCAGCTCTCTAAAGATATGCATAAATTAATGCGCGAGGTGGAAGCTAAACTCAATAGTTAAATTGTTATAAAAGCGAGACATTCCTGTGGCGGCTTTCAGGTTTCTTGCATTGCTCTCAGGATGGGCCTTGTCCTAGGTTCGCATCATGAAATTCTCACCCTGGTGGAAAGAAGCCACGATCTACCAGATTTATCCGCGATCCTTTTTCGATAGCAACGGTGACGGTGAAGGCGACCTACCTGGAATTACTGCCAATCTTGAATATGTGCAGCAGCTCGGTGTAGATGCGATTTGGTTAAGCCCGTTTTATACATCTCCAAATAAAGATGGAGGATACGACGTTGCCGACCCAAGGGATGTTGATCCACGATTTGGAAATCTTGGAGATGCCAAGAAATTAATTGACTGCGCACATGAGCTTGGTTTGCGAGTTCTCGCAGACATCGTTCCTAACCATTTTTCTGACCAGCACATCTGGTTTCAAGCTGCTTTAAAAGCTGGCCGCGGCTCTGCAGAGAGAGCACGCTTTCATTTTTATGATCCCAACCCAGATGGAACTCCACCAAATAACTGGATTTCACTTTTTGGTGGACCGTCATGGACTCAAGTCGAGGATGGCCAGTACTACCTGCATTTATTTGACTCGTCACAGCCAGATTTGAACTGGGAAAACCCAGATGTAAATGAAGATTTTGAAAAGACACTTCGTTTTTGGATTGATTTAGGTGTCGATGGTTTCCGCATTGATGTGGCACACGGGCTAGTAAAAGAAGATGTGCTAAAAAATCATCCAGACCCACATGGCCTGAGCAATGCACTGCGCCTTGATGTAGATATGGATCCTGAAAAGCGAAACTCTCTCTTGCAGAGTGTCCCGTACTTTGATCGTCAGGGTGTGCATGAAATTTATCGTAAATGGCGATTACTTTTTGACTCTTATGGTGATCGCGAAATTATGGCCGTTGCCGAAGCTTGGGTACACCCACCGGTAAATGCAACGCGTTACGTTCGCCCCGATGAGCTTCACCAGGTTTTTAATTTTGACTTACTAACAGCAGAGTTCGATGCATCAGTTCTCTATGATGTCATTGATAGATCAATCAAACTCAACGCGACCGTTAATGCACTTCCCACTTGGGCATTAAGTAATCATGACTCTCCAAGAGTTTCATCAAGAATCGGCTCCGATCAAGCTCGTGCTTTAGCACTTTTCGTCTTTGGTCTTCCTGGTTCAACATATATATTTGCCGGCCAAGAACTAGGTTTACCCGATGGCGAATTAGCTGATTCCGATCGCCAAGATCCATCTTTTTTTAGAACAAATGGTGAGATAAAAGGACGTGATGGTGCACGCGTACCTCTTCCATGGAGCGGAGAAAGAGCGCCATTCGGCTTCACTTCTGGAAAGCCATGGCTGCCAATTTCACAATCTTGGGCTCAGATGACTGTAGAGAGTGAATCAAAGGATCCAAAGAGCTCGCTTCACCTTTACAGAACTGCTCTTGCTCTTCGCCAAACACATTTAACAGGCCAAGGTGATATTAGTTGGAGAGAATCCCTGCATCACGGCTCAAAATCTGATTCATTACTTTCTTATCAGCGTGGACCAATTACAGTCGTCATGAATTTAAGTAATGAGTCCCAGGAGTGTGATGTAGTCGGCAGGCCCATTGTTGTAAGTTCTGGAACAGTTGATGCGCATAGCGGGAAAAAGGTAATTCCAGCACGGTCTTGTGCTTGGTTCATCGCATAAATGGCAGACTACGGCCATGGAATCTACGTCAACATGGATCATCACTATTGCGGTACTTGCTGGAATCATTCTTTTTGATTTAGGAATAGCGGTTATTCGGCGCAACAAAGTGACTTCGATGTTTGAGGCATCTTTTTGGACTGTTTTCTATATTGGAACAGCCATTGTCTTCGGAACTTTGCTTCCACATTGGGCAAGTGAACAAGGCCAAAAAGAATTCTTCGCAGGTTGGCTCACTGAATATGCACTTTCAGTCGACAACATCTTTGTTTTCATCATTATTTTGGCAAGTCTAAAAGTTCAAAAAGAGATGCAGCAGTTAGTTCTGCTTCTAGGCATCATGCTGACAATTGCTATTCGCGGACTATTAATTCCTCTTGGCGCCGCCTTGATTTCTCGATTTGCAAGCATATTTTTCCTGTTCGGCATCTTCTTGATCTATACGGCTTGGCAGCTCGCAAAAGAGAGTGAAGATGACGAATGGAAGGAAGGAAAGGTTGTCGCTCTTCTTAAGAGACGAGGATTTAGTACGTTTGCAATTGCACTTGTTGCATTGGGCTTAACAAATTTAGTATTTTCACTGGATTCAATACCTGCAATCTTTGGTTTAACAAAAGATCCTTATATTGTCACAACTGCAAACGTATTTGCGCTTATGGGTTTACGCCAACTTTATTTCTTACTTGAAGCTTTGCTCGCACGCTTGGTGTATCTATCAAAGGGCCTCTCGTTTATCCTTGGGTTTATCGGCATCAAAATGATCATGGAAGCTTTCCACGGCATTGGTATCGATGACATCGCTGGCATGCATATCCCGGAAGTGAGCCTAGAGGTCAGTCTCGGGGTAATAATCGCCAGCTTAATTATTACAACGGTTGCCAGCCTTACTGCCACCCGTAAAGATGGAAGCGAAATAATCTAAATAACTTCTTTATTTCGCAAAGTTTCGCGATCGTGATCCTTACTTTTCTCGTGAAGTTTTCGTATCTGCAATTCAAAGGTTTGCATCGCAGTGTCAAATGCTGCGACATCATTAGACTCTGAGGCGTCTGCGCGAAGTAAGGGTCCAGCTCCGTGTGATGTGAGAATTACACGGTGCGAATGTTTTCCTTGTCTTGGGTTATTTTCATGGAGAACTTCAACTTCAACTCGGTCTATGACAACACCAAAGCGCTCCATAGTATTTAATTTCTCTTCTACGATTTCTCTGAAATCTTCGGCTAAAACTGAATTGCGAGTATGAACATGTATCTTCATGTTTATAAGGGTAGTACTAAAACCACCGCTGTCGCTATGATTGCAAGGACTAATGATTTTGCAAGAATTTTTAGCGCCGTTGCACGATCTGCAGCCTTGCTTGCTGGATCGCTGACTCGTGACAATTGGCCAAGTTTTCCAAAGTTAAATGTTCCTGCAAATCCAAATGCAAGACAAAATTTACTGCGAGCCTGAACATAACCAACAGCGGCGATCATGAGTGGAATGAAAATACCAAATCGAGCCGCTCTTGGAGCATTAACTATAATCAATGCCGCTAAAGTAATGATTGAGAAAAATAATCCAATAATCGCAGCAGACTGCCTTCGGCGAATTTCTTTCTCACCAATGTTGCAGGTTCCGGCAATATAGGTTGAATCAGGCATCTTCAAATTCATCTTCGTCAATCCATGTATCTGCCGCGGAATCTTCTTGATGTTCGATCCATGACAAGAATGAACCAACGGCCCGGAAAGCCAAAACAGCAACAGTTACTGCTGCGATGACTCGACGAAATGCTTTAACCATGAGATAAAAATACTCTCTATTGGTCGATTGCGCTTTAGATAGAAGCCAAAGCCGATGTGATGTCGTTCCAAATATCATCAACATGTTCGCATCCGACTGACAGGCGAATCAACTGTTCGGGTACAGATGGACTCTCAATCGGCCAGCGACGTCTGCGCTCCCATAGAGATTCAACCCCGCCCAAGCTAGTTGCATGAGCAATCATTGTTGATGAGTCGCATACTTTTTGAGTTTGCTCAGGTGTTCCATCTACCTCAAAAGAGACAATGGCACCGAAACCCGGATAACGCACACGTGTAATCTTTGGATGGGCCTGAAGTCGAACTACCAATTCTTTGGCGCTTTCCTGAGATTTATTGAACCGCAATGGGAAAGTTCGTAAACCACGAAGTGCCAGCCAGGCTTCCAGTGGGCCAGGAATTGAGCCATTGAAACTACGCGAATCCTGAAGGCGTTTAAAAAGTGCTGGATCATTGGTTGAAAGTGAGCCCATTAATACATCGCTGTGACCTGATAAAAACTTAGTAACAGAGTGCATAACAATGTCTGCTCCCATTGCCAATGGATTTTGCACAAGTGGAGTTGCAAATGTGTTGTCGACTGCAACACCGATTCCTAATCTTTTTGCTGCCGAGATTAACGCAGGCAAATCTGCAACATCTAGACATGGGTTCGTTGGAGATTCAAGCCACACTAACGCTGCGCCCGACATTGCATCTATAACTTCTTTGGTATTTACAACATCAACAAATCTAACTTCTAATCGACCACTTGCGTGAAATGAGTTCAGTAAACTCATAACTCCGCTATAGCCTTGATTAGATGCAACTATTGGTGCACCAATTGGCAGGATTGAAAAGACAGCACTAATCGCTGCCATCCCTGATGAAAAGGCTAGAGTCTGACCACCTTCTAATTCACTTATTGCCTCTTCTAGAGCGCTCCATGTTTGGTTTCCATACCGCCCATATCCGATCGGGCCGCCTGAATGGAAAGTAGATGTGAGAACAACTGATGGGTTTAGTGGTGCATCAGGTTCGACAGGTGGACGGCCTGCAGTGATCGCCGTGGTCTCAGGATTTTTGTTCATTGCATTATTCTATTTGTAAAGCTTGTATTACTGCCATCGCAGCGTTGTGGCCTGGGATTCCACTGACTCCCCCACCTCGGATTGCCCCTGCACCACAAATAAAGATTCGTGGGTCATCGGTTTCAACACCCCAACTTAGCGCATCTGAATCTTCGCGAAATGGGAAACTCAAATCCTTATGGAAGATATTTCCACGCGGCAATCCAACATCTCCCTCAATATCTAGTGGAGATTTGACCTCGACGGCAGCTATAACAGTTTCAATCGGTTCGACAAGGAGCTCATTTAATGATGCCAAGGCAGCTTTTAATGCCGCTGCCTTTGCGCCCTCGTTGTCAGATTCAAAAAGTGAAGCAGGGGTATGAAAACCAAAAAGCGTAAGTGTTTGATAACCAGCTGCCTGAAGTTCGGGGCTTAATATCGACGGATCGGTCAATGTGTGGCAATACATTTCAATGGGAAGTTTTCCAGCCAATTTACCGGCTTGAGCTTCTGCAAATGTTGACTCGAAAACTGAAAAAGACTCATTTGCATGGAATGTTCCTGCAAATGCAAGGCGCGGGTCAATTCCAGATTTCAATTTTGGCAATGCTTTGAGCAAAATATTAATCTTGATTTGTGCGCCTTCAAGACTATCGGGAGCTGGTTTCCCGCGAAGTTTTGCAAGAGTTTGAGGAGCAGCGTTGCTCAAGAGATATTTGGAAGTGATTTCGGTGCCGTCTTCAAGATCAATGGCGGCGTTGGTTTGCGTTGACTTAACTGCAATTACTCTTGAATTAACTCTGATTGTTACACCTGCAGCTTTTGCAACGCGTTCAAGCTCTTTAACGAGTGCGCCCATTCCCCCGCGAGGAACTTTCCATTCTCCAGTGCCATTTCCTATTAAATGATAGAGAAAACATATGTTTGCCTGTAGGTCGAAGGCTGAAGCAAAAGTTCCAACAAGTGCATCGGTAAGAATAACTCCTCGAACAATGTCATCTTTAAAGCGTTTTTCGATAACTTCGCCAATAGGTCGCTCCATTAAATAATCCCAAACTTCTGGCATATTTATTAAAGCTTTGAGTTCGCTGCGCGTTTGTAACGGTTCGAGCATTGTTGGAGCAATTTTTTGGGCAAATATTGCAATCTCATTATAGAAATCCTGCCATGCTCGCCACTCAGCACCTGTTGGATCTATCTGAAGAAAAGAATCTTCAGTCTCTTGATCCCATTGTCTGGCAACGTAGAGACCTAATTCTTTGCCTTCGCGCGAGTACGGTGTATAGCTCGAAACTTTGCGAGATAGAGTTTCAAAATTAAGCCCAAGGTCACTAACAATTTGATCTGGTAATAGTGATACCAGATACGCATATCGCGATAAGTGAGCCTCATACTCGGGAAAAGCCCTAACACTTGTAGTTGCTCCGCCAACTTCGGCATTGGCTTCAAGAATTACTACTGATTTGCCTGCTTTGGCTAAGTAGGTCGCTGCCACCAAACCATTGTGGCCTCCACCAATAATCGCTACGTCGAAAGTTGAATCAGCCACTAAAGGCATTTCACAATTCGATCAATTGCTTCAGTGATGATTGCAGGACTAGTAGCAAAATTTAAACGGATAAATTGATGGCACTGAGCGCCGTATGTCTGCCCCGCGTTAAATGCCACTTTCCCATGTTCGAGAAGTTTTTGAGAAGGATTTTCACCAAGCTTTAATTCAGTTAGATCCAACCAAGCAACATAACTGCTGTGCGGAAGGTGGTATTTTACCGAAGGAAGTTTGGCAGCTAATAAATCTTTAATTAAATATCGATTTTGATCTAGATGATTAATTACTGAGTCGAGCCAAATTCCTCCATCTTTGAAGGCGGCAGCTGAAGCAAAAGCACCGAGAATAGATGAACGGAAGTGGACTGCTGGCGGGATTAATTTAAGTTTCTCGTTGATTGCTTCATCTTGTGAAATTATTATTGCCGATTTTAATCCAGCGATATTCCAACCTTTTGAGGCAGAAGTTACTGTCACCCCGACCTGGCGGGCTGTTTCATTTAAATTTAAGAAGGGGATAAATTGATGTTGCTTATAGGTAAGTGGAGAGTGAATCTCATCGCTAACTATAATAACTCCATATTTCTTAGCCATTTCCGCAATTCGAGTGAGTTCAGAGCTTGAGTAAACGCGACCTAAAGGATTATGCGGAGAGCACAGTAAATGGACTTTAATTCCAGATGCATAAACTTTCTCTACTTCATCTAAATCAATTGTCCACGGATTAATTTCATCACTATCTGATCCCGTGTTCACGAAAGGAACATCGACTTTTTCCAGGCCAGTTTCATTAATCCAGTTATAGAAATTGTGATAAACCGGAGAGTTAATAAGAATGCGGTCCCCAGGATGAGTAAATACCCGCAAAGTTTCAACCACGCCAACACCAACATCGGCGGCAACATGAAGTTGAGTTTTATCAATAACCCAACCCCAACGCTCCTGACAAAATGAGGCGAAACCATCAGCCAGCTCAGGAACCGTGCTTATGTATCCAAGATCTGAGTGAGAGACCATCTCTATGAGCACATCTTTAATAGGTTGGGCGATCGGAAAGTCCATCTCCATCACGGGTAATGGCAATACATCGGCGGAAAATCCACGCCATTTTTCGGAGTGATGAGTAAGCAATTCACTTAAAGCTGGAGCAACAACATTGTTATCAGGCATGGCTGCAAGGTTACCCTGAGCCACTCATATTGTGAAAGAGGTGATGACTAGGCCTCGTCGGCAGCTAATCGGCGAGTGGAATTTCGAACTACTAAAGTTGTTGGTAGAACTAATGAAGGCGGTTCGATATTTGGTTTACGTAAACGTTCCATAATCGACCATGCTGCCATCTCACCCATTAACTGCACTGGCTGTTCAATAGTAGTTAATTCGGAAAACTCTGCCATCTCGTGTCCATCAAAACCAACGATAGAAATGTCATCTGGTGCCTTAAGTCCATGTCGTCGTAATGCTTGCATCGCACCCATTGCCATTTCATCCGATTCACAAAAAATCGCAGTGGGCCTATTTGGGCGCGCTAATAAATCATCCATAGCACGGGCAGCGGTATGCATTGTAAAATCACCATGGACTTCGCGTTGCGGCAACCACTCCAATCCATTTTCAGCTAAAACCTGCATAAAACCTTTGCGCCGATCTTGAGGAACACTAAAGTTAAATGGATCGTCCGGGCGACCAGACATGAGACCAATTTTTTTGTGCCCTTGATTCACTAAATGCTGTGTTGCAGATCTAGCACCAGCAATATCATCGATTTTTATTGAAGCACACTTAGGATTTTCCATGCCCACAAGTGCAATAGGAATTCCTAAGCTGAGCATGGAATCAAACTCTTCAATGGTTGGTGGCAAACTAATAACAATTAATGCATCCACTCGCCCTTTTAACAATTGATGCTGAAAAAGTCTTTCTCGACCCTTCATCTGACTGAAGTTATAAAGTAATAAATCCAGACCTGCTTCTCGCAACGCTTGTTCAGCACCACTGATAACTTGTGAGAAATACCAGCGAGAGATGTAAGGCGCTACGACTCCTACGCTATTTGTACGTCCGGATTGAGAAGCGTTTTTTACTGGCGTTAATGGATATTCAAGTTTCTCCGCCGCTGCCATAATTCGCGAACGAGTAGCGGCATTTACATGGTGCAGGCCGCGAAGGGCGCGTGAAACCGTTGCCGTAGAAACTCCTGCTTCTTCTGCAACTTCCTTAATTCCCGCCATCTGACTCCTCCATAGACTGCAAAACCTGCAAATTCCTCTGCAATAGACTGCAAAATACGGCATGTTCGCTGTAATAAGCAATAGTCCAGAGAAAGTGCGGGTAAATTGAGCGCTATGAGCAATCAAATTGAAACCCAGATCGATGTATCTCTCACCGAGCGAAATCGCGTGAGCGCCTTATTTCGCATCATTCTTGTCGTGCCTATGGCCATCTTCATCGCATCTTTTACTCCAACGCAAATTGATTCAAACAACACTGCATGGGCGATGGGGTTTTTCATTCTTCCAGTAGCTCTATCAATTGTTTTTCGACAGGCTTATCCATCCTATTTATTAGCTTTTAATGAAGCTTTCATGTCACTCTCTACTCGCGTTGATGCTTATGTACTTGTGCTTACCGATGAATATCCATCGTTAGAAGAAAATGATGTTGTTAGTGTGACTTTTCCTGAAGTAGATCCAAAAACTCTCAATCGATACCTGCCTCTTGTTAAATGGTTCTTGGCGATCCCTTTATTCATTGTCGGAATTATTTATGGTGTGTACGCATTTTTTCTTACCGTATTTGCATGGGCCAGTGTGGTCTTAACTGGCAACTATCCTGAATGGTGTGCCGAAGGAGTAGTTGGAACGATCGCTTACTGGAACCGCCTCGCCGGTTACGCACTTCTCATGGTTACGGATGAATATCCAACTTTCTCGCTCTAATTAATGGCTACACACTCGGCTCAAAAGATGCGACGCATCGTCGCAGAGGTTGGCCAGTTAGATCGCAAATTTGCACCTCTTATCGAACGGCGCCCTCTCTGCACGATTGGTCGAAATTCTCCTACTGAGTCGCACTTTGAATCTCTCGTTAGTTCAGTTATTTCCCAACAACTGGCAACAAAAGCGGCAGAAACAATTCACAACCGTTTAGTTGTACTTTGCAAAGGATCCATAAGCGCAAAGAAATTAATTCGACTCGATGATCTTGCTCTCCGTGAAATTGGTGTTTCAGGAGCTAAATCAAGAACTATTAAGGGTCTAGCCGCAGCAGTCGTAGAGAAAACAATCCCCATTGACACAATCGATGAGATCCACGATGACCAAGAGATTTATGACAAGTTAACTGCTTTATGGGGCATCGGTCGATGGACAGTAGAGATGTTCATGATGTTTCAACTTGGCCGCCTGGACATTTGGCCAACTGGAGATCTTGCAGTTCGCCGCGGTTGGGACATTGTTCATAAGAATAAAGAGGAAACTTTGGCAAAGGCCCTAGACCTTAAAGGTGAAAAACTACATCCCTATCGCAGTGTTGTTGCCTGGTATTGCTACCAGGCAGTTCATGAAAGCCGTGGATTGGATTACTAAATATCCTCGAGGATTAATGAAACGGAGTTAATGCACCAACGTTCATCCGTTGGTACGTCATAACCTTCGCCTTTAAAAATATGACCAAGGTGGGACCCACAACCTGCACATCGAACTTCGGTGCGAACACGTGGAAACAGCGAATGATCTTCAATCAATTCAACTGCATCGTCGGTTGTTGGCGCATAAAAAGATGGCCACCCACAACCTGAATGGAACTTAGTTTCACTTCTAAATAGTTCGGCGTTGCAGGCCTTACATTTATAAACTCCCACCTTGTCGGTGTCGGTATATTCACCAGTAAAGGGACGTTCAGTTGCAGCATTGCGCAACACTTCATAAGAAAGTGGATCTAGCTTTGCTTTCAATTCAGCTTCATCAATGGTTACTGGATATTCCTTCTCGCTCATGCGTTTGCACTTTCTATTGGATAAGCGACACCAGTACTTGAGTGGCAGTCATAGCCATTTGGGTTCTTTTGCAAATATTTTTGGTGGTACTCCTCTGCCAAGTAGTACTCGACACCTTCGGCACTAATAATTTCCGTAACAATTTCATCTAAACCTGCGTGTGTTAAAACGCTTTGATATACATTGCGCGAATTAACTGCCGTTACATATTGCTCTGGGGTGCTCGTGTAGATGGAACTACGATATTGACTTCCAATATCACCGCCCTGTTGATTGAGTGATGTTGGATCATGCATTGTCCAAAACTCCTCAAGCAAGCGCTGGTAAGTAACTTTCGATTCATCAAAAATAACTTTCACCATTTCCGCATGGCCAGTAACCCCAGTGCACACTTGCTCATATGAAGGGTTGGCTCGGGTGCCACCCATGTAGCCAACTGATGTTTCTTTGACGCCATCCATCTGCCAAAATCGACGCTCTGCGCCCCAAAAACATCCCGTTGCGAAATATGCGATTGAATTCATGCCCGTAATTCTGGCAGTATCACGCCAGATGCGCACCCGCTGATAACCTTGCCAGTGTTCATGAGCCCCCGTAGCTCAGGGGATAGAGCACCGCCCTCCGGAGGCGGGTGCACAGGTTCGAATCCTGTCGGGGGCACACTTGATTTATATCACCCTGAATCGGGAAATCTCTTTCCATTCATCCTTGTGCATCACTGCATAAGCAGGGAGAATTAACTCCTTGCGCAACATCGATGTGCGTATAACCACTTTTGATTTTTACCGGATTTGGGTACGCCCAAATTTCTTGTCTAAAGGAGACTACTTATGGATTGGCGACATCAATCGGCTTGCCGCGACGAAGATCCAGAGCTCTTCTTTCCAGTCGGAAATACTGGGCCGGCAATTACTCAAATTGAAGAAGCGAAAAAGGTCTGCAATCGCTGCATTGTGAAAGAGCCTTGCTTAGCATGGGCATTGGAAAGCGGCCAGGATGCTGGCGTTTGGGGCGGTCTGTCAGAGGATGAACGCCGTGCACTCAAGCGTCGCGCAGCACGCAATCGAGCCCGCCTGCTAGAGCAGCAGAACCAGTTCTAAATAGGGAACCGTAGGTTTGCTTGCGTTCCCGATTCTGTTGACTGTAATTTCAAAACACCTTTTAGTTCGTTTTCAGTAAGGGTTCGCACAATTTGTAAACCTAAATTTGATGACGTTGTTAGATCAAATCCATTTGGTAAGCCAATTCCATCATCAACAATATTTATCACGCATTCATTACTGTAACGGGCGAGTTCAATT
>SESG01009905.1_pt1 | contig 12051 bp, 9 predicted proteins | sample 3171421 | NCBI WGS metagenome assembly SESG01 (sample SAMN10866946, study PRJNA518727) | freshwater metagenome | biome: subpolar coniferous forest; feature: holomictic lake; material: water; isolation source: holomictic Lake 227, 6 m and 8 m depth | place: Canada: near Kenora, Ontario | collected... | reverse complement strand
TACCGGACTCCCGGATGCGAAAAAATGGAGCTTTGATGTAGAGGGCAATTCATCGGGCTGGGGAAATAACGAATCTCAGTATTATACCAAAGAGCGTATTCAAAATGCGGAGGTCAAGGATGGTCAACTATCGATTACCGCCATCAGGGAAGATTTTCAGGGACGGAAATATACTTCGGCGCGGCTGATAACCAAAACCAAAGGAGACTGGTTGTACGGACGTCTGGAGATAAAGGCAAAATTGCCCGATGGGAGAGGCATGTGGCCTGCCATCTGGATGCTTCCCACGGATTGGTCTTATGGCGGATGGCCTGCATCCGGCGAGATTGATGTGATGGAGAATGTGGGTTATGATCCCTTCGTCATTGTTGCCTCCGCCCATACGCAATCGTACAACCATGTTAGGAAAACCCAGAAAAGCAACAAGATCTCGATTCCGGATTGCTATACAGGTTTCCATGTATATGCCCTCGAATGGGAAGTAAATGAATACAGGGTTTTCGTTGATGACCAGCTTTTTTTTACCTTTAGAAACGAAGGTACAGGATACAAGGCATGGCCTTTCGACCAAAGATTTCATCTGTTGCTTAATGTAGCCGTTGGCGGAAATTGGGGCGGAACGAAGGGGATTGATGACACCATTTTCCCGAAAACAATGGTGGTAGATTATGTCAGGGTCTACCAGAAAACCAATTGAATTGGCATTTAGGTTTTGGGAGGGGTGAAAACAAGATTTAATTTTCAGGTTGGAGGAACCGAATATTTCGATGAAACATCCAATCATAATCAGAAATAAGTCTTTAAATAATTGATTGATATGAATTTGAAAAGTTTCAATGCGTTAATATTTACTCTGCTAATTTCAGTTTTGTGTTCCAATCCAGCGGAATCAAAAGACAAAACCTCTACCAAAAGAGTTAAAACGGATGTTCAGTTCTGGCTTTCATCACCGGCTTCCAAAATCCTTTTTCAAAGACAGAATGTCAGTTTGAAATTCGGTGCACCCATGCAGGCAGATCCTTTGATTGAAGTCGATGAATCACAGACTTTTCAGTCGATGGATGGATTTGGCAATTGTCTGACTGATGGAAGTGCCGAATTGATTCACAAAATGAGTCCGGAATCCCGCAAAGCCTTGTTGAATGAGGTATTTGCCAAGGATGGAAACAATATTGGAATCAGCTATTTGCGGATTTCGCTGGGTGCCTCTGATTTAAGCCGGGAATGTTATTCCTACGATGACCTTTCAGTCGGGACCACTGATTTTGACTTGAAGAACTTCAGCATTGACCCGGCAAGGAAGGATCTTATACCTGTATTAAAAGAGATCCTCAAAATTAATCCTGCCATCAGGATTCTTGCTTCTCCGTGGTCTGCCCCGACCTGGATGAAGACCAACAATAGTTTCAAGGGAGGAAGCCTGAAATTGGAGTGTTTTGAGGTATATGCCAACTATTTCGTCAGGTACATTCAGGAAATGAAGAAGGAGGGCATATCCATCGACGCGATTACCATTCAGAATGAGCCGTTGCATCCCGGAAATACGCCGAGTATGCTGATGGTGGCAGAGGACCAGGGATTGTTTGTCAGGCAAAATCTCGGACCTGTCTTTAAGGCTGCCGGACTTACCACCAAAATCATTGTTTACGACCACAATGCGGATAAAATCATTTATCCGCTCACCATTCTCAGGGATCCGGAGGCTGCAAAATACGTGGATGGATCTGCCTTTCACCTTTATGCGGGGAAGATCGAGGCCTTATCGGAGGTGCACAACGAGTTTCCTGATAAGAACCTTTATTTTACGGAGCAATGGGTTGGAGCACCCGGAAATCTTCCCGCTGATCTTGCCTGGCATACCAGAGTATTGATTATCGGGGCAACGCGCAACTGGTGCCGAAATGTAATCGAATGGAATATGGCTTCTGATCCGGCATGGGATCCTCATACGGTCGGTGGCTGTGACAGATGCCTCGGAGCGGTTACTTTGAGCGGTGACAGTATTACAAGAAATCCGGCCTATTATATTCTGGCACATGCCGCAAAGTTTGTGAGGCCTGGTTCAGTGAGAATTTCTTCCAATCTGGTGGATGGTTTGCCCAATGTAGCCTTCAAAACAGAAAAGGGCAAAATAGTACTGATCGTCCAGAATGACTCCAAAAAACCGGCGAAATTCAATATCAGTTACAAGTCCAAGGCTGTTCAGGTCATGATGGACAAGGACGCAGTAGGGACTTTTGTTTGGTAAAGAATAATTTCCCGGAATTGAAGGGTCGAAAAATCAACCCCTGCAAATGTGAAGTTAATTCATATTTGCAGGGGTTTTAGCACACCATCATCATTCTGATATCAAAACATGATGCATGGCCTGATGTACAAGATAGTAGCTCAGGAACAAAGAGAATTTTGCTCTTCTTATTGATCGCTTTTACTTTACTGCAGGCTTCGGAGCATTTACTTTTCTTGTCAGTGACGCTGTTTCTACGACCTGTTCCTGACCATCAACTGTTATCACAAGATTCATATTCAATTTATCCGTACCATCAAAGATGACATCGATGAGCTCTTTAAAGGCTTTGTTATCTTTGGTTTTTATCTCATATACCATTTGAAAATGGTTCTTGTCCACGAGTTTTCCGAGGTGATCGTGTGTAGTACCCATGTTGTCAATGGTGTACCAGTGAATCAGTCCTTCTTCCGAATTGTAACCGGCAATATTGGTGCCGATCATTTTCCCCATTCCGGGAATGTCGGCTTCTTCAAGGGCCAGAATTCCTGTTCCGGCTGCAGTTTTTTTAACGTTAAGGATATAGGGAAAATTGGTGGTGTTTCCTCCTTCTTTCATCGTGCCGGTACCTTCCCAGTTTCCTGTCATGGCAAGAATTTTTTTCAGTACTTCGGGTTTTTCAGGTGTTCCTGTCTGAGCATTTACAGAATACGAAAGCATCACAATTGCAGCAACACCAAAAAAGGTTTTCATTTTTTTCATGGTTGGGTTTTTTTAATGAATGGTAAGAAAAATAATTGTGAACAATATGTCGTTTCCGACATAATTTTAGTTGGTTGAAACTAGCACTGGCAAAGTCTACACAAGGGAATGTAAATTCATTTGCGATTTTCAGGAGTTCAGGTCAGATTCGGTAATTTTCCAATGATCAAGTATAGTGGAATGTTCCGTAAATCTTTTTTGTTAAAATTATTGAATGAATTGAACGCTGTTACATTTAGACAGTTGAAAAATGGTATAAATCCCCGGAAAATGAATAATTAATTGGTTTTTGACGTAAAATAATTGAAAAATGGAATCATTACTAAAAATATTCCATTGATATTTAGGTGTTTATGAGCAAATATCTGGTGATTTCAGCAGTTATTCATGTTCATGGGGATGTGGTCAATCTTTTATTCCCTTAAATTTGGTTCAAACAAATCATAGATAACATGAATGAAGATAATCGAATTTCACAGGAATACTCTTCTATGAAGGGGCTTCGTTTGGGGGCCAGGATTACCGGTACTCTTTGGATTTTATTCTGTCTCCTGTTTATGATTGGTTATATGATGGAGGGGATTCAAAGGAATGGAGGTGGATTTGGGAAGCCAACCGATTGGCTCGGGGTGGCTACTGAAGTACTTATTTTTATCGGATTGGGAGGTCTCTTTATCGCCTATTGGAGGGAAGGTGCCGGAGGATTGATTTCATTGATTGCATTCTTTTTATCCACAGTATTCTTGATAGCGGATCCGAAACTGACCTTCAGTTTCATTTTTCTGTTTATTTACCTGCCAACAATATTGTACCTGGCTTACTGGTGGGGAAATAGAAATTTGAAAGTGTAAACGGTTTGTGGCTGAGAGCCAGCTTCAATTACAACTCATAATTCATCTTGTAACTTTGCGCCAGATCGTTGCGAAGTTTGAGCAGTTTTTCTGAGATACCTACCTTGAAAATATGCGGCATCACGAAACGCTTGTGTTCTTCAGGCAGAAGACTGGCACGTTCCGTAAGATACCTATTGCATTCAGCGGGTGAAGGCATCTGAAACAAAACTGAACCGTTTTCAAAGACTGGTTGAAGCAATTGTTCCTTTCGTAAATGGCAAACCTGCGTCCTTTTATCCAGTTGGGTTGGATGATAAAGCCAGGTGCAATCATCGGGTGTTTCACTGTCCAATAAAATTCCATCCCGGTAGATATTTCCCTCCTCATCAAAAAAGCGCCAAACCATTTTTTTTCCCGGAAGGGTGTTTTTCTCAATGTTTTCAGAGATCTTCATGTTTGGTATTCCACCGTTTTCGCACAATTTGTAGACTCCATCGAGTGAAGCATCCGGTTTGCCGGTTACCAGTTCTGTGCCAACTCCAAATCCGTCTATGGGCGCGTTTTGATCTTCAAGGCTGGAGATGACATTTTCGTTTAACTGGTTGGAAGCAAATATCTTCACATAAGAGAGTCCTTCCTGGTCCATCATCTTACGTGCTTTTTTGCTGAGGTAGGCGAGGTCGCCACTATCGAGGCGAATACCCACCAGCCGTTCACCCTGCTGCTCCAGTTCTTTTGCCGCCAGAATCGCATTGGGAACACCGCTACGCAGGGTATTGTAAGTGTCTACGAGCAGGATGGAGTTTTTTGGGTTGATGGCCGTGTAAGCCTTAAATGCTTTCAGTTCGTCGCCAAAACTTTGCACCCAGCTATGTGCCATGGTACCGGAAACCGGAAGGTCATACATGAATGCCGCCTGTACGTTGGATGTGGAGGAGGCACCTCCGATGATGGCCGCCCGGCTGGCTTGCAGGCTTCCAAAGCCGTGCGCCCTTCGCAAACCGAAATCAGCAAAGGATTTTCCATTGGCAGCCAGCACAACGCGGTAGGCTTTTGTCGCTACCAAAGACTGAAAATTCAGGATATTCAGAAGCAGGGTTTCAATTAACTGTGCCTCAATCAGGTTCGCCTCAATTCTGACAATGGGTTCATTGGGGAAAACAAGTTCCCCCTCCCTGACGGAAAGAATTTTTCCCTGGAAACTAAAATGTCTTAAATAATTTAGAAATTCGGGTTTAAGTCCGATTTTGCCCAGGTAAGAGATCGCTTCCTCATCGTAGGTAAATGATTGAAGTTGTTCGAGAAAATCAGCCAGTCCGGCAAATACCAAAAATCCGCCATGAAAAGGATTGGTGCGGAAAAAATACTCGAAAACTGCAGTTTCCTGTTGTTTGCCGGCATAAAAATAGCCCTGAGCCATCGACAGCTCATAAAAATCGGTATACAATCCGTTGATATGAACAGGATGGGTTGCCATGTTATCTTTCTATGGTCTGTGACCTGTTTGGACCTACCGAGACGATGGTAATCGGGATTTTTAAATCCTCCTCGATAAAACGGATGTAGTCGTTCAGTGCTTCAGGAAACATAGAAGTACTGTCCACTCCGGTCAGATCGGTTTTCCAGCCTTTCAACTCTACATATTCAGGAATAACCAGATCATCAATCTCATTCGGAAAATCTTTTGTGGAGACACCGGCGATATTGTAGGATGTACAGATTTTAATGGTTTCGAACTGATCCATCACATCAGCTTTCATCATGATCAGATCGGTCACTCCGTCGATCATGATGGCATACCGAAGCGCTACCAGGTCGAGCCAGCCGCAGCGCCTTGGCCTGCCTGTGGTAGAGCCGTATTCATTTCCAATCTTGCGCAGGGTTTCGCCGGTTTCATCCAATAATTCGGTAGGGAAGGGGCCACTTCCCACACGGGTGCAATAGGCCTTGAAGATGCCATAAACCTTGCCGATCTTGTTGGGAGCAATACCCAGACCTGTGCAGGCACCTGCCGTAATGGTGTTGGAAGAGGTTACGTAAGGATATGAGCCGAAATCTATGTCAAGCATGGTTCCCTGTGCACCTTCGGCTATAATAGACTTTCCTGCCAGGAGTTGCTCGTTGATAAAATGTTCGCTGTCAATCAGCTGGAATTGTTTGATCACTTCAATACCTTCGAACCACTCTTTTTCGTAATCTTCCAGGGCCTGCTTGTAATCGAAATGATAGAATTTGGTGAGCATCTCAATGTGCTGATCAACCCTGGCTCTGTATTTTTCATTGAAATTATTCAGGATATCGCCCACGCGCAATCCGTCGCGGCCAATTTTATCCCGGTAGGTGGGGCCAATTCCTTTTAGCGTGGATCCAATTTTTGAAGCGCCTTTTGCAGCCTCAGAAGCGGCATCCAGCAGCCTGTGGGTAGGCAGGATCAGGTGCGCTTTTTTTGAGATGTAAAGTGTTTTGGTCAGGTCAAAACCTATGTTCTTCAGGGATTCAATCTCTTTTTTAAAAATGGAGGGATCAATAACAACGCCGTTCCCAATCACATTCATCTTGTCTCCGCGAAAAATGCCGGATGGAATCGTGTGCAACACATGCTTAATATTATTAAACTCAAGGGTATGACCTGCATTTGGACCACCCTGGAATCTTGTGATTACGTCGTACCTTGGTGTGAGTACATCCACTACTTTTCCTTTACCTTCGTCTCCCCATTGAAGACCTAACAATACATCAACTTGCATCTGATTTATTTTATTTACACATTAGAAAAACCTCACAAAATTACCCATTTTTTTAGGATTTAGGCATAAAAAAAACCTCCTTTAACAGAGGTTTTGATTTATTTTTCAGTACTTACTTCGTCTCTTCAGATTCACCGTAAAGATAAAGTGAGTGATGCGACAACTTGAAATTATGAAGTGCGCAGGCATCTTCAATAATTTGTCGGATACGTTCATCATGAAATTCTGTTACTTTGCCTGTACGGATATCAATGAGATGGTCGTGCTGGGTTGTAGCCAAAGTTTTCTCAAACTGAGCTATATTTTTCCCAAACTGGTGCTTAACTACCAGCTTGCAATCGAGCAATATCTCAATGGTATTGTACAAAGTTGCCCTGCTGACACGGTAATTTTTGTTTTTCATCGAGATATAAAGCGTCTCAATGTCAAAATGCCCATCGCGGGAATAGATTTCATCCAAAATGGCATACCGCTCAGGCGTCTTGCGATGCCCGTTCCTTTCAAGGTACTCCGTGAAGATATTCTTGACTGTTTCTTTGTTTTTCTGAATACTATTCATACTTAAACTAAGTTAAAATAGAGTGTAAAGATAATTTTTTTTTATAGATCTATACACTTTAAATAAAATCTTTACAGCCATCTTTAAGTTAAATTAAAAGAAGGTTTGTGTCAGGCATGGAATACCTCACTGAGCGACAATTTTGATGATAAAGCAAAACGCGTGGATAATGTCTAATACTCCGTTTATCTCATTTTTCTTTATACTTAAAACCGGATTATATGTCGTTTTACCCTTCATGACAAAACAATCGCAGGTTTATTTTTGTCTGAGCACCTCATTTTCAATCATCTCTCCAAGTCTTGAATATTTTTCATACAAAAGCTCATATTTTTTGGCATTGACCGGGTTCGGGATAAATTCAGTTTCAAACCCGCTGCCCATGGCTTGCTGAGCTTCAGAGACGGATGAATATAGACCGCCAACCACGGCTGCGCACATGGCAGAACCCAGGGCACAGGCTTGTTCGCTTCGTGCCACCAGAATTGGTTTGTTGATCACATCAGCGACTACCTGCATCACAAAAGGCGATTTTTTGGCAACTCCGCCGAGTGCGATGATGCCTTCAATCGGTATTCCTTCACCGATAAATCGATCGATTATTTTCTTAGAACCGAAGGCAGTTGCTTCTACCAGCGCGCGGAAAATGCCCGGAGCATCAGCGCCCAGGTTGAGTCCTGAGATGGCACCTTTAAGTAGTTGGTTGGCATCAGGTGTTCGTCGGCCATTGAGCCAGTCGAGGGCCACGATACCTGTTTCGCCAATATTAATTTTTTCAGCTTCGCTGGTCAGCCACGGAATCATTTCATTTTCCATTTCTTCCAGCAGCGCAACTTTTTGGGCTTCATCCAAATGTTTGGATGATTTGATCAACTCCGCCGCCGGGCCGAGCAGAAGATTCTTGAACCAGGCATAGACATCGCCGAATGCAGACTGACCGGCCTCCAAACCAAGCATGCCAGGAACTACCGAGCCATCGACCTGACCGCAAATGCCCCTGATGAATTTATTGCCAACCTCTTCAGTGGGCGCGATCAGGATATCGCAGGTTGATGTACCCATAATCTTGCTCAGGTAATAGGGTTTGATTTCACCTCCCAAGGCACCGATGTGTGCATCGAATGAGCCGGCGCCGATGGCCACCGTTTCATTCAAACCAAGCCGTTTGGCCCATTCAGAACTTAAATGGCCAACCTTGACTTCGCAAGTGTAAGTATCTTTGTACAATCTGTGTCTCAGACCTTCGAGTACCGGATCCAGTTGTGTGAGGAATTCTTCGGATGGCAACCCTTCGAATTCGGCATGCCACATGGCTTTATGGCCTGCCGCACAACGGCTTCTCTTTATTTTGACAGGGTCTGTGTTTCCGGTGAGTAAGGCCGGAATCCAGTCGCAATGCTCCACCCATGAAAATGCAGCTTTCTGTACAGCTTCATCTTCGCGCAAGACATGGAGAATTTTGGCCCAAAACCACTCTGATGAATAAATGCCTCCCTCGAATAGGGTGTAATCGATCCCTCCCCAGTTTCTGGCCAGGTGGTTGATCTCTTCGGCTTCAGAGGTAGCCGTGTGGTCTTTCCATAAAACAAACATGGCATTGGGATTCTCGGCAAACTCCGGAAGAAGGGAAAGGGGGGTGCCATTTTTATCGACTGCTACAGGCGTAGATCCCGTAGTGTCGACCGAAATCGCCACGATATCTTCCGCAACCCCTGCGGGAGCTTTTGCGATGGCTTCCCTGATTGTATTTTCTATTCCTTCAAGGTAATCCAGCGGGTGCTGGCGATACCTGTTGTTGGCCGGATCGCAGTATTTTCCTGCTTTCCAACGCGGATAGTAATAAACACTGTGGGAAATTTCCTTTCCGTTAGAAGCATCCACCAAAACAGTGCGAACGGAATCGGTTCCGTAATCCACACCTAAAGTATACTTTGACATGATTTGAATAGTTATTGTTGTTTATGTTGTTTGATATATTTTCAAATCCCTTGATTTTCGGATGGTTGGGCAAAGTTGCCAGGTAATAATTGTCCAATATTTCTTATTGGCCATAATAGGCATCTTTGCCGTGCTTGCGCAGATAATGCTTGTCCAGTAGAAACTGATCAATGCCAGAGACTTTGTTCATGGTCAAAGCATGGTGTGCCATCTTGGAAACCTGTTCCAGTACGACGGCATTGTGTACCGCATCCATTGCATTCTTTCCCCAGGCAAATGGGCCATGTCCCGAAACCAATACGGCCGGTACGGCGACAGGGTCGATGTTTTGTGCTTTGAAGGTCTCCGTGATGACGTTTCCCGTCTCTATTTCATACTGAAGGTTCACTTCCTCTTTGGTGAGTTTTCGGGTACAGGGAATATCTCCATAGAAATAATCTGCATGGGTAGTTCCCAGTGCCGGAATAGCCAGACCCATCTGCGCCCAGCTGGTGGCCCACTCCGAATGGGTGTGGACAACACCTCCTGTGGCCCCAAACTCCCTGTAAAGAATCAGGTGCGTCGGGGTGTCGGATGATGGTTTCCGTTTTGAGTCAACAGTCTTGCCATCCATGTCAACAAGGACCATATCCTCCCATGTCATGGCAGCATAAGGTACACCACTCGGCTTGATGGCAAAAATGCCCTGATCCCTGTCGATCTCTGAAACATTCCCCCATGTAAAAATGACCAATCCATGTTTTACAAGCTCCAGGTTTGCTTCGAACGCACGCTTTTTTAGATCGTTGTACATTGGTTTGTATTTAGCGGATAGCAATTAGCTGTTAGCTGTTAGCTTTTTGAAAATTGTTTATTTTATGGTAACTTTATTAGTAGACATCAAATTTAAGTCTTGAAGGTATAATTAATTTAAAGCAAAGATGAGAAATTTCAGAAGTCTTTTAATTTGGCAAAATGCGGTTAAAATTACAGCAGATGTTTGCTTTTTTGCCACAAGTTTGCCCACTGAAGAGAAGTTTGGCATGCGTTCCCAAATCACAAGAGCTGCTGTTTCTATGCCTTCCAATATTGCTGAAGGATGCAGCAGAAAAAGCGATAAAGAACTTGCCTGTTTTCTCGAAATTGCCTTAGGTTCTGCATTTGAGCTTGAAACTCAATTGATCATCTGCCAAACGATTAATATCGGAGATTCTTCAATTGCCAATGAGATTTTCCCTCTTCTTACAGATTTTCAAAAAATGCTTAATGCTTATTATACTAAAATCACTCACAACTAAAAGCTAACAGCCAACACCTTCCTCCTACCAGAAATACGCATAAAACGCCACGCAGGCAGCTACTACACCCAGTGAAGCAATGACATCCCATTTGTTCCAGCTATTCCGGAGAAGTGTTTTGTAATCGCCGTCGAAGGTGATAAACTCAATCTGTTGAGCGGTTGGTTTTGGCGTGAAAAACGATACCACAACCATCATCAACATGATAAAGACAAGCAACCAAACCTCAAAGATAAGCCAATTGGTTCGCCAAAACCATGTTGTGGATTCCCAATGCCAACCTGTCATGATGTCCTTACCTGTATGAGTTATGATGTTAGTGAGCAATCGGACCATACCGAGAATAAAGCCCACGATCATACCTGTCTCACCAGCCTTGGGTGTAATCCGTTTAGAAAATATTCCGAGTACGAATACAGCCACCATCGAAGGCGCAAGCAATGATTGAATGCCTTGTATATAGTCGTAAAGGCTGCCAAGACTCATCATGATTGGTATCCATATAATTCCAAGAAACACAACCACAATTGTTGCAATACGGCCTACCAAAACGTATCTGGCCTCGCTTTTGCCTTTGAACATTGGCTTATAAAAGTCTTCAGTATAGAGTGTCGCGCATGAGTTGAAGAATGCCGCCAAAGAAGCAACCAAGGCCGAAATAAAGCCGATGGTTACTATCCCCTTCACCCCGGCGGGTAATACAAACTTTACCATTGAACCAAAGGCCATATCAGGATTCTCTAATGTAAAACCGCTGCCGGGACGTGCCGCCAATGCTGCTGCAACCATACCCGGAATCAGAAACATAAATACAGGCAACAATTTAAAATAACCTGCAGCAATAGTCCCTCTGCGAGCGCGCATCATTACTACGTCGCTGGCCTCACCTTTTCGCTGTCCGAGTACTCGTTGAACAATGTGCTGGTCGGTGGCCCAATACCAAAGACCAATGATTGACGCTCCGAGAAACACCCAAACACCAGGATATTCATCATACAACGGGTTGCCCGTTTCGAAGTGGAACAAGTGGTTTGTGCCGTATGCAACACCGTTGGCTCCTACATTTAGTGATTTGGTGTAGTCAATCATTGCCGTCCAGCCATGCGCAATACTGCCATCTCCCAGTGCCGACAAGCCCAGGAAAAGCACAAGGAATGAACCAATGATAAGTATAGGCGTCTGAATGGCCGACAGGGTCATCACACCCTTCATGCCACCCAATACTGTAAATATTCCTGTCAATAATATCAAACCAATAGCCCCGTACCAGAAAGGCAAGCCAAGAAGACTCTCCATGAATATACCTCCGGTAAACGCGGTTACACTCACTTTGGTCAGCACGTAGGCAATCAGTGTAATGATAGAAAGCCAGGAACCAGTTCGGGGTGTGTAGCGGTTTTTGAGGAAGTCGGGCATGGTGATAATTTTACCCAACTTATTATTCATCAATTGGTAAAAAGGTACAAAGAGCCATCCCAAAATCAGGATCATCCAGCCGTGCATCTCCCAGTGCGCCATAGCAACACCTGACTTTGCACCTGTGCCGGCAAGTCCCACAAGATGTTCGGAACCGATATTGGCAGCAAAGATAGCCGCACCAATAATGTACCATGGTTCACCCTTGCCAAACAGATAATCTTCACTGTCGGCTCCTTTTTGCAAACGGTTGTGCTTTTGTATGGAACGCCATACAGCCCAGCTGACAGCC
>SESG01016122.1_pt1 | contig 12053 bp, 7 predicted proteins | sample 3171421 | NCBI WGS metagenome assembly SESG01 (sample SAMN10866946, study PRJNA518727) | freshwater metagenome | biome: subpolar coniferous forest; feature: holomictic lake; material: water; isolation source: holomictic Lake 227, 6 m and 8 m depth | place: Canada: near Kenora, Ontario | collected... | reverse complement strand
GCAGCCTCGGGGAGCGTAGATCGGAAACAGTAGGTTCCGGAGCCGACGGCATAGACTGCGGCGTTGTCTTGCAAACGCAGGAACTTTACTCCTGCCGCCTTGGCGACGGGTTTGCCGGATTCGGTTACTCCGGCGGCATCCTTTGCTGGCACAACCACAGTCGCCGTGGCATTGGCGGGAATCGTTACCTCCATCACGAGCTGATCTCCGCGCTTGCGCCAGTTGCTGACGATGCGCCCATGCACGGAGTCGTAGTGGCTTTCCACCCAGTGCAAGTCACCCAGAACACCTGGCTTGATAATGATCTTCTTGAACCCGGGCCCCGCAGGGTCGGGACGGATCCCGCCCAGCGCCTGGGCGTCCCAGGCCACAATGTTCCCGCCGAGCGAAGGCATGAGCGCTTGTCCGCCGGCCCAGGTTTCCTTGAGCAAATCCTGGTCGCTGCCGATGGTCATACCGTACCAGGACGGGTAGTCCCGAGCCGAGGTTATGGTCCTACCGATCTCCGGCGCTTCGTCCGCGAGCAAGGCTAGCAGATAAGGCGTGGATACGAATCCAGTCGAGACTCGATTGCGGTGCGCGGCGATCTCTCGCAGTAACGCCCGCTTGACCGCCGGCCGATGCTCTGCCGGCACCAACCGCAGCGCCAGCGGCAACGCTTGCCCCGCCTCAGTGCAGGGCCGGTCGCCCGTCCACCAAATTTCATGGGGCACTTTGCCGCCGGCCGGTGTGATGGGATAGCCGTTTTGGGCGGCCGTGCCGGGTTGGCCGTAAATGCCGGTAGTCGGATCGAGGAAGCGCCGATTAAATGCAGTGCGGACGGTTGCCGCCAGCTCGGCATAGTGGCGGGCGTCATCGCTGTGGCCGAGCAATTCCGCCGTCTGGCTGAGAATGCTGGCATAGAGGTAATACGCCGGCGTGTTGATGATCGCCCGGGGCGTTTCTTCGACCGGACACCAATCCGCCAGTCCCCAATCCTGCAAGCCCTCTTTGGCGACCTTTCCCAGGAAATCCACGTAACGCTTCATCGCCGGATAGGAGTCCTTGAGCAAGCTGACGTCCCCAAAATACTGATACCAGTGCCACGGCACCCAGACCAGGCAACCGCCCCACCACGTACTGTTGTAATCGTCGAAGTAGGCGCCCGGAGCAACGTTCGGGCTGCTGCCGTCGGGTCGCTGGCCATCAATGATGTCCCACTGCCAACGCTCGTACATGGTTTGGGAGTTGAATAAGTAGGCCGTGGACCAAAACATGTTCTGCGGGTCTTGCATCCACGCTTTCCATTCCCGCACCGGGTCGTTGGGCAGGAAGGTGGTATAGGCGACTACGGTCCGTCGTGTGGCTTCGTGCAGCCAGTTCGCCACGTCATCGGAGCAGCGGAACGAACCGGAAGGCGCCCAACTCATCGATACCAGGCACCCGGTCAGATCCTCGATCCTGGGTGGACGAGCCGCGCCCTTGATGATGACCTGCCGCATGCCCGCATAGAAGAACCGCGGCTCGTAAACCTCATCCCCGCCCGTGCCGGCCAGGATGAACTGGCTGGTCCGCGGCAACGCGACCGTTGGCATGGTGGTGATTGAAATGCTAGTGCCGGCGGGGCCGGCGGTTCGGAATCGCACCCAGCCGCAGAACTCGCGGCCAAAGTCGAAGGTCGCGGTCTTCGTCTGTGGATCGTAGCGCAGGCTTACCGGGCGAACTTCCTCGACGATCTTGCAGGGCGACTCCTTTTGGTGGACCAAGCGGCCCTCGGGCCCCTTCACGACGGCCACGGGACGCCAACCGCGCTCGTCGCAGCCAACCTGGTTCCAACCCGGCCGCGCTTGGCGTCGGTCAACATCTTCCTGGGCGATGCCACTGCCAGTGATCTCGCCTTCCGACCATTTCCAGCTCGCGTCGGAGAGGATCACTGTTTCGGTCCCGTCCGGGTGTTCGAGATGGAGGTCCAGCCGCAGCTTCGGTTTATCCACATAGACGTTCTTCTCGAAGCCATGGCCAAATCCGTTGCCGTACCAGCCGTCCACCAGGATCACTCCCAGGGCTTTTCGGCCTGTTCGCGCGAACTGATCCGTTACATCAAAGGCCAAGTACGGCGCCCGTTTGTTGTAGGTGATAAAGCCCGGCCCGACCACATAGTCGCCGACTTTCCGCCCGTCCAGATACAATTCCGAGAAACCGAGCCCGGAGAAGAAGACCATTGCGCGGCGCACTGGCTTGGCCACTTCGATTTCCTTGCGCAAATAGACGGGTCGGGTGCCGATATTCGCGGTGGTGTGAATGGAGGCGCCGACGCCCTGGCTCGAGTCGGGTGAGGCGGATCGGACAACCTGGTCCGCGCCGATCCATTGGCCCTGCCAGTCCTTCGCGTCCAGCATACCAGTGGTAAATTGCGCCGGCTCACTCCAGGCCGTTGGCTTGCCATCATGATCCCACAGTTTGACCTGCCACCAGCAAGCCTGGCCCGAGCGCAGAGGTTGTCCGCCATAAACCACGGCGATCGAACCATCGCTGAACTGCTTGCCGCTGTCCCACAGATCCCCTTTGGCTCGCTGGAGTATGGCCGGGCTCGACGCCACCCGCACTTGGTAAGCGGTTTGCCGTTGTCCCCGCACCGGCGACTGCAGCCACCATGAGAACCGTGGCTGCTCGGCGTCGATTCCAATCGGATTGTCCCGGTTCTCGCAACGCAGGTGCCCAACCAAGGTTTTCCCATTTGCTGCAGCGGACTTGCGCTCGATAGGCTGACTTGCCACTGCTTCTCCCCAAACTGAGATCTCGGCTAATTGAAAGCGATAAGTCCCTGGTTCGACCGTGCGCAACCGGGTAGCCTCCACCTTCACAAAACGCCCCGCTGCCTTGTTGCATTCAAAAGACTGGGCCTCACCGTTGGTTGGCTCCGGATAGTGCTGCCGGGTTGCGAGCACTCGCCAGGGCTCGCCTTCCCGGCAAACCTGGATAGTGAAGTCCTCGGCGAATCCTCTCCCTGCCAGCGCGCCATCGCCTCGCGGATATAATCTCACGCGGTGGATGGCGCAGTTCGTCCCCAAGTCAACGACTACATACTCAGGGTAGAGTCGGTGGTCCGGATAGGCGGCGAACGCCTTGCTGCTCCAGCCCAGGGCACCCGTTTGTCCGTCGGTGAGTTTCGACACCGACCATCCGTCGGCTTCGTGCGCGGAAAAAGCCTGGCACGGCCGGCCCAGGGCGAGATTGGATTCCTTGGCGCCAGCTAATCCAGCTATGGGTCCGCCGCTGACGGGGAGCAAGTCGCCAGCCTTTTGAGCCGACATACCGGTTGCGGCTCCGGCCGCATTCGCGGCATCGCCGGCCGCAGCCGCTGCCAGCCTGCCGAATGTCAGACTGGTGGCGAGCACCAGCAAAACGACCGTGAACTGAACTGCGACTCTGTTCTCTGTGGTGTTCATGTTTGCTTACTACTGTATTTCTAGTTTACGTGTCAGAATTCCCTCTACGGTCTCGCCGGCATCGCCAGGGCCATGGCCATCCGGTGAATGCCGGTGTTCTCGGTCCCTTTTATCGCCCACTCGGCTCCCTGCCAGTCGTCGGGTGTTCCGAACCGCTTCTCCCCGTGTGCTTGCCCGGCCCAAGCTCAATGCTGGCGAAACGACCTTCGATCCGCACCAGGTCCGCCACGGCTGAGCCCGCGCGCACGTAGTCACGGCCATCCACCACGAGCGCCGCCTTGGCAAACTCGAGCGGGATGCGCACCGTCGCGCGGGCGCCAGAGGGCACCTCGATGGTAAAGGCCAGAACTTTTCTGTCGTCCGATCTGCTCCACGCCACCGCCACCGGGCCATATTCGCACAGCACCGTGCCTTCCGCCCGTTGCAAGTCCGCCAGGCGCGGCTCGATGAGGAGCTGGCGAGCGCTGCGTGGCCCTTCCACGCGCACACCCAGCACGTAGCTGCTCAGGAACCAGGCCGGATGCGCGCCCGATTCGTGGATGAACGAGCCGCCGCGCCATTCCTCGCTCGTGGTGCCAGTCTCGTAGCGCGTCATGTGCGCCCACTGACTCCGCACCAAATCAAGCACTCGCTGATCGTCGGCGGCTGCGCTATGCCGGTAAAGGATGTCAAAGAAGAAGCGGTACGTGTACGGGAAGGCCTGCTCTTTTGGCAAGTGTTCGTTCATAAAATCAAACACCCGCGGACGGCGCTCGGCTGGAACGATGTCATAGAACAGCGCCATGGCTGCGGCGTGGCCGGTCGGCGGCGTCTTCACGCCGTCGAGAATGCCGCCGTGGTAGCTGCCCGCCGCTTCGTCCCACAACTGCGAGTTGACCGCGAGCGACAGTTCTTGCGCCGCTGCCGCAAATCGATCGGCGCTCGCCTGATCCCCCAGCAGCCTTGCCAGGTAAGCCGCATCCTTTAGCGAACGATAGACATAGCCGTTGATCGAGGTGCCTTCACAGACCTTGTAGATGAGCGGATTCTTGAAGTAGATGAACTCCATCGCGCGGACGAGGCCGGTTTGCGTTCGCCGTTCCAGAAAGTAGTTGAGCGTCTTGATGACCACCGGCCAGGACTCGCGGACCAGAGCGTCATCGCCGGTCACGTCGAAGTATTCACGAACGCCCTGGACCCACAGGCAGGAATAGTCGTCGATCACGCCGTGGGTTAAGCCCGGCGGATAGCTCGAGGGCCGCATGGGCTGCAGCCGACCGTCCGGAAGCTGGCTCAACGCCGTGTGCCGCAGCATATTGCGCAGCAGCCGGCTGTCCGCATAGAGATGCCGTCCCGGCTCAGGTCCGGGTCCTGCCAGAGCCATGCGCGAGACGGGCCAGCCCATCATGAGGCCGTCCGCCATCCATTGGGCGCGCTCGCGATCGGCGCAATCCACGTGGGCGTCCTCGCTGCATACCTCCACGGTTCGCACGCCGACCTCCCAGATCTTGTTCAGCAGTTCATCGCTGCAATGGAACCGCCCCAGGCGTGTGAAGGGATACGTGCGATCGATCGCCTTGACTTCGTGCAGCCGGATGCGGCCTGAGCGCACGAGCAGCACGAGATAACGCCCGCCCCAGGTGTCGCCGTTCATGTAGGTCTGCCGACCGGCGCGAGCAACGTATCGATCGCGGAAAGCATCGCCGGTGAAGGTAGCCGCACCGGGCTTACGACCGGTATCGCGATACTGGGCGCAGTGAGCTAATTCCAGCTCGCTCCCCGCCTGAGCTTCGAAGTCGAGAATCGCGTATGCTTGGGCGGCGCGACCCAGATCGAATACCACCTGCTGCCCGGCCTTTAATTCCATCGGCAGGTTGGTGCCGGCCGGTTCGATCATCGTTGGCGCGCTGAGCACCGTCTGCCGCAGGAGGGGAATGCTGCGCGGGTGAATGGCGCCCCAGTCGTCGCCGCTTATCGGCACGGCCGCGTCCCAACGGCCATCGTCGTACTCCGCCAATGTCCAGTCGCCGTCATCCAGCCTGGCGTCGATGTTATCCGGCACCGAGGAATAGGTGCCCGGCGATGGCCGGAATCGGGTTTTGGCATTAAGTCTCCAGGTTGAATCCGTGCCGAGGTGTTGCCGGTTGCCCTTGGGCATTTCCAGGTCGAGCTGTGCCGTCAACCCCGGGCGGTGGTCCATCATGCGAGCGCATTGTTCGTTCCAATTGGTGAAGCTGCCGATCGCGTAAGCATGCACCAGGACCGCGATGACATTGTGGCCGGACTTCAGCAGCGTTCTCACGTCGTGCAGGTCGTATTCCGGTCGGCGGGGATCAAAACGACACGGCCCGAACTCGACTAATTGGCCGTTGATCCATAGCCGATACCGCGTATCGGCGAAGATGGCGAGGTGGGCGGCGAGTGGCGCGTCAACCAGCTCAAAGGTCTTGCGAAAGGCGACATACATCTGTTGCCCCGGCGGGGCGATCGCCGGTGCCGCCCAGACAAAAGAGTGGCCCAACGTGGTGCTTACCGGGTCTGCGGCCGCCCCGGCCACTGCAGTGCGGCTGAAGCCGATTGCCAAACCGAATGCGCAGACAAATGTCCTAATCATCTTAGATCATGTTGCAAGTTCGCCGCCTTGCATGCGAGGAGGGGGATGTGGGAGAGGATAGCTCGAGGCAGCTTGCAGCTTAGCACCAGCAAATGCTTCGGGGACGTTTTGCTCATGAAGGCAAGCTACTCCGGCGCGGGTTTGCAGCAAGACCAAACGTTGCGGTGCGCCCGCTCGCCCGTGTCGGTCGCGCCGCCGCCTGCTTTTGCCCGCCGACTCCAGCGCCGCAACCTGGCTCTCCAGGCGCTCCAGATCACTGATCCCTGACTGCCGACCACCGATTGCTGCTCACGGTCCTCTGTCCTCCGGTTTCAGCTTCTCCCATCCGGCCATCGTCTTGTTCTGCCCCGCTCAAGTGACGACGGAGACGCCGAGGAGATCACAACGGACGATGGTGCCTTCGGGCATTTCGGTGCGGCGGGAGGCGGTCCAGAGCCGGATGGCTTCCTCTGTCCGGGCCTCGGCCTCCAGCGGCAGCTTCAATGGCGCTGTGCTCGGCGCCGTCTGGCCGTTCTCCAGCCGTTCGGCGTCGAAGCCGCTTTCATCCACAGAGCACTGGCCGTTGGCGGAGACGCGGACGACGGACGCGGATGCGCGCCGGGCGAACCATTTGTGCATCTGGTAAATGGGCTTGAACGCATTGCGCTCGGGCGCCGCGAGACGGTTGATCTCGACGATCGGGAAATCTTCTTCGATGGCGCGTTTCATGTGAGCAGTTTATGAGTGAAAGGCGTCGTGTGCAGGTGAAGGGACCACGGCCGATTTTCAATTCTCTGGCGGTCAAGAATTTGCAGGAAATCCGCGAAGTGAATCACCATTTCCCCACGGGTCTTGGCCGGTGCGGTGCTGTCAATAACCACCCGCCCAAGGCAGCAGCGATTTTCGCGTTGCGGCTGATTCAGCAGCGGCAACGAGCTGACTTCCGTGATCCAAATGAAGCGGGGATAATCCAGCCGCAGCAGTCGCTGGCCAATTGTTCGGTCGAAGCGTCCGGCTTTGATGTCTTCACGCAAGTCAGTCTGGAACTCGACGGAGGGGCGCAGGAACGTCCGATATTCCAGGTTCGACAAGCAGGCGGCCAGGTCGGGCCGGAGATTGTCGGTTATCCAGTCACGATAGGTTTTGGGTTGATGATTGTCCCAGGGCCGGGTGAGGAACTTCTCAATGCAGGCGGCAGCCATCGCTTCAGCTTCCTCGCCGCGCAAAGTGACCTCGGGCGGAACGACGGCGAGGATGGATTGCACCTCAAGAAACGACAGATGCGATGGGGACGGCCCGAACAGAGGCATCTCCCCGTACGGGCCGGCGTTGTCGTTGTTCACGAGGAACGCGGGAATGCGCTGGATGGCCACGGTCACGGCCTTGGCCGGATCGTAGGTGTGGCCGATGGCGACCAGGGCATGGTTCGCTGTGCCAAGAATGACGGGAAGGCCGCTTTCAATGTAACGGTAAGTAATGTCCGCCAGCTTGGCGATGCGCTGCACTTCGCGCTGTTGACGCTGCGCGTCCGGGGCCGTCTGGGGATCCACCGGAAAAGCGCGCGCGATGTGCGGCGAGCAGTCATCCACCGCGGTTCGCGAATAGCTCAGAGCTGAGAAGCCCATGCCTTGCAGCGCATCCAGCATCTGAATGGAGTTCAGTCCGCGGTCGGCCGGCATAGGGCGCCCCATCGCCAAATGGGCTTTGGCGAGTTGGTTGATCTCCGCGGGCAGGAATTCGCGGTAGCCGAAGCGGCGGCTCATGTAGCGCGCCAGCATCCAAAGCGAGGCTTGGGCGCACGCCCCGACCTGTGTGTCCTGCTGCGTGAAGGGCATGCCCTTCACCCGGAATTCCTCGCCCAGGATGTGGGTCGTGAATACCGTCTGGCAATGAACGAATTGCGTGTGCGGATCGGTGATTGGCGGGGTCAGGATTGTGCGGCCCATGCGCTGGAGGTCTGTAGGCCGAATCACTATGAAGCCGAGGTAACGTTTCCGGTATTGGCCAAAACCCGTCTTCGTTTTCTGAGGAATCTTCACCGAGAAGAAATGGAGCCGCACACAACGCTGCGGGTAGCTCTTGAAGGCCTTGCTGTAAAATGCTGAGAACTCATGCTGATAGTCCTGGTCCACATAGTCATTTTCAAACACCACGGTTTGGCACGATAAAGGGGGTTGCTGCAGTGCCTTGAGCGTTGAGTTGATCGGTTTCAAATTGCCGGTATAGGGCAGGGCGACTCCTCGCAAGCGAGCTTTGAATCCGTCGGTGCCGGGATAGTCGATGTCGAAGGTCTTGTTCATGGAAAAAAGCAGCCACCCTTGCGGGTTGGCTGCTGCCGGAAGCTGAGCTCAGCTATGGAAAGTTCGGGGGCTACAGAAAAACTTGATGGGCGACCTCTTCCAACGACCGAGCGCGCGCGGCTTCGTAAGCCTCGACCTCCCTCGTTACGCGATCCGACACCTCCTCCCAGTACTTTTCCCAATCGGTCCGCGCCAGAATAGCATTGGCCTGCGCCTCCGTTGCCCGGATCGTTGCCGTTTCGCGGGCTGATTTGTTCCCGCCTTTTTCACGTGGTGTTGGCATACCGTGATGAAAGGTTGTGTAAAACTTTGCTTTGCTTACAGCAGTTTATAAAACAGGCAAGGCCCATTTTCGACACTTTGCCCAGATTTGCAACTTTCACCCAAACAAATACTACACCAGCGGGCACATTTCGCAATCGGGTTTATACCCGGCACGGGCTGGCTAAAGAATAGGTCCGCTTGCGTGTCCAAATTGTGGGCAGTTAGTGGTCAATACTGGGAGGGGCGTTTTTCTTCATGGCGCAAGCCATTGGCTAATGCAGTCCTGCGGAGGCTTGGCTTTGGCGAACTCGGCGAGGTCCAGTTTTTTCAGCGTTATTGGCGAGCGCCGTGGCCGGAGTTTGCGGCGCGCCCGTCGCCGGGGCTCCAGCTTCTTCCAGAGCCGTTCATCGGCGCTGAACTGCTCCACCAGTTTGGCCCCGGAAACCAATCCGGCCCCTTTGGCTTCGTTGACCATGCGGCGATGGCAGACCTCGGCCAGGACTATTGAGCTGGAGAAAGCGCGCACGGCTTCCCCATCAATCCGGTCCAGAAGCTGGCGGCACTGCGGCGACCTTCTTTCCACCGCGTAAATGGAGATGTTCGCGTCCACAAAAACCGTGGCTCCGTTGAAAATGTCTGGCAGGTTCACTGGTCGTAAAAGTCCGCCGCCATCGTCTCGCGGAATTGCTCGTCCGTCAGGTTAAAGGCAGGGCTGGCGAGAAGTCTCTTCAGTCCGGAGCGATGCCCGGGCTTGCGTTTCTTCTGGTTCAGATAATCCGTTACCGCTACCTGAATGACTTCGCTGATCGGCCGGCGCTCCTGCGCTGCCGCCAGCTTGAGAGCCTGAAAGACCTCATCTTCCAACTGGGTTCCAATTTTTGCTTTCATAAATCTGCTCCAGTATTCTCGTGTTCTTCAAGAATCCATCAGTCCACCAATCCAATAATCCATTCATCCATCAACCCCGTCATCAGCGGGGTTCGATTTCGATCCATGGAACGAGGACTTCCATGAGGGAGAAGCCGCCGTGGTGGCAAAGTTCGCGCGAACTGAGGTGTCATGTCCAAGCCAGGTCTTGATGGCGGGCGCGGAGCGACTTTCCGCCGCCAGTTCGCCCCAAATCTCCTGGGCGGCGGTGGCGATCAGTTCTTCGAGGCCATAGACGGCTTCTTCACCGCCACGAAAAGCTGCTCCGGCTCGGAGTTCTGGTAGTGGGAGCGGGTCCAGACGATCTCCATCTGCCACGATTTGATCGCCGACAGGCGGGCATTGCCCGCGAACAGGAGTTCGGGTTTGAAGGCAAGTTTCTGCTGAGAACTACATCTTTCGGTTCGAGTAGCTGCTTTAGCATGAGTTCATGTTGCTACACATTTCTAGCGCGTCAAGAATTCCCGTCGCTGCTTGACGGTGATTGCTGGTAGTGGCCAAGGGTTGCGCGCAGGGCTATGGCACGGAAGGAGATGACACCGCAGGCATGCCCTACCCGTCAGCAAGGGTTTTGATCTCGCCATGATGCCGTCGGTCTGCCATCCTCCCGTATCGGACACCCTGAAGGGCGAACCATAAGCCAGGCCATCACCGTCTGGTCACCGCACCTCAGATGGCCGCGCAAAAGAAAAGAATATTATTATGGAAAAGCAACGACTGGTAGAAAAAGATCCAAAGCTTAATAAGGACGATTTGATTGTAATCGGTGGCGCCGGGGGATTCATTGGAGGGGCCCTGGCCCGCCATTTCTCCAACCAGGGCTTTACGCGCATTCGCGCCGCGGACAAGAAGCCGCTGCCGGAATGGTACCAGCGCGTGCCGGGTGTGGAATGCCTGTGCCTGGATCTGAGCGTCGAAGGCAACTGCAAGCGCCTCTGCGACGGGGCGGCCGAGGTCTATAACCTGGCGGCAGACATGGGCGGCATGGGTTTCATCGAACGTTTTCGCGTGGAATGCCTGCGCAGCGTGCTCATTAACACGCACATGATCGAGGCCGCGTACCGCGCCGGTGCGCGGCGTTATTTCTTCTCCTCGTCGGCCTGCGCCTACAACACGCTGCTCCAGCGGGATCCGCAGGTGCGCGCGCTCAAGGAGTCCGACGCCTACCCGGCGATGGCCGAGCGCGGCTACGGCTGGGAAAAGCTCATCTCGGAGATGTTCTGCGAGGAATACTGGGCCGAACGCGGCATGAAGACCGCCATCGCCCGGTTCCACAATGTCTATGGCCCCTGGGGCACCTGGGATGGCGGTCGCGAGAAGGCGCCGGCGGCCATGTGCCGGAAAGCCATCGCCGCCATCGACACCGGCGACCATTCCATCAGTATATGGGGCGATGGCCACCAGACCCGCAGCTTCATGTATATCGATGATTGCGTGAAGGGCATCGACATGATCATGCACACCGACGCGCTGATCGCCACCCCCATCAACCTCGGCACGAGCGAGTTGGTCAGTATCAATGAACTGGTGTCGAAGGTGGAAAAGATCGCCGGGGTCACGTTCAAGCGCGAATACGATCTGGACGCCCCCCGGGGCGTAGCCGGCCGCAACAGCGACAACACCTTCATCAAGAAGATGCTCAAGTGGGAACCCGGCACCCCGCTGGATGCGGGCCTCCGCGCCACCTACAAGTGGATCAAGACCCAGTACCTGGCCAAGAAGGCCGGCAAACGTGTAGTGGATTGAGGGGGGCGCGCTGCCATCAGAAGTGAGTCAGCCGCGAACACGATAGGAGCGCAGCCTTCGGGCTGGCGCGACAGACCCTTAGCGCGAGCCCGGGACCACCCCAGGACGAACCGACGGCCAAAAGTGCGTCACCCCCTCGATTAGCTCCCAGCCGGCAGGCCCACGGACCACACTTTAGCGCTGCACCGGCTTCCTTGCCCCCTCCACGAAGCAAATCCCAACCGCTCCAGCTACCGCGCATCGCCAAAATGAGAACTGCTGCAAGCAATTTATTTTGGCGGGTGTTGATTTTCTGCTTGAGAAAGTTGGCTGGAGGGCGGACAGTTTCCCCAGATGAGCGCGCGGGAAAGTGATTGAGCCAGTTAGAAGCCGCAGCGCCGGTTCTTTGGAAAGCAGATTTGTATAGGATTTACCCTGCCTATGCTCGTGATTAGAAACTATGTCCTTGAACCAGAGTAACTAAGTTAGGGGGCTTTAGCCGTGGTTGTGGCCGACAGGCCTTTACTGGAAGTCGTAAGCAACTTGGCGGGTCCTTTCTGTTTCTAATAAGTTCAATGGAACTGTTATACACGGCACTGGCGGGGTTTTTGTTGTGCGGAGATAAAGCTCGCCGAGGGGCGAGCTTTTTGTTTTGGGCAAAACTGGCGCGGGCTGTTATTCTGGTTCCATGTCGCGGGAAGAACTGTTTTCAACCTCGCCCGAGCCGCCACCGGCAACTACGGGCGCATCCGGGGCGCAGCTTCTTCGGCATCAGCCGCTGGCGGCGCGCATGCGGCCGCGCGGCTTGAGCGAGTTTGTCGGACAATCGCATATCCT
>SESG01036117.1_pt1 | contig 12061 bp, 14 predicted proteins | sample 3171421 | NCBI WGS metagenome assembly SESG01 (sample SAMN10866946, study PRJNA518727) | freshwater metagenome | biome: subpolar coniferous forest; feature: holomictic lake; material: water; isolation source: holomictic Lake 227, 6 m and 8 m depth | place: Canada: near Kenora, Ontario | collected... | reverse complement strand
TTTTGAGAGATGCTCTAAAGCGGCTCTCCCTGCGCTTCCGTCTCGGCGGCTTCCAGGAAGGCCAGTAAAACGCGCACGCGCGGCTCCGCTTGCTCTCTGGCCTGCGGGAGGATCAGTTTTCCCGGCAACTCCCGGGCACTGCGCCGCAGCAGCGCCACGGCATCCGCGAACGTGTGAAAGCGCGTATCCCGGCCCACCTTGCTCACGGTGCGCAGGATGCACACCGCGCCGAGTTGTTCCAAAATATCCGCATCCCGCAGGAGCGTCGCTTCGGTGGAATGCGGCGAGGCGGAAGGCTGGTGCTCGCCAATCACCTCAACGACCGCAGCGATTTTCTCCTCCGGGAAACCGAACTCACGCAAGAGCGCGGGCGCTCGCTCCATCGCATACGCCACATTATCCCATGCAGCAAGAGCCACCAAGTCTTCCGGACGATGCCCAATAAAGACACCAATGTCGTGCAACCAAACGGCGGCGTAGAGCACATCGTCATCGAAGGTCATCCCCTCGCCGAGCTGCTTCGCCATCGCATAAAGCCGGGGCTGATGGCTGAACTTATCGACCGGGCGGGCATTGGCGCGGACATACTCTGCAATCGCACTGCGGTAATCGGCGGAGGGCATGAACGAGATTAAAACGGCGCACGCGGAATGGGAAGTGCAAAAAGCCCCGGCTCTCGCAGGGAGAACCGGGGCAGGAAGTCGAAACGGGTCTGGCTTAGCAGCGCGGCGCGCGTCAGCCGCCGCAACGCGCGGAAGCGCGAAACGCAACTGGCCTCAGGCCAGCTTGGGCAAATAACGGGCTCATCATGATCTCAAGAGCAGATGTGCTCGAACTCTCGAATTACTGTTTCCCCCGGGACAAGCTTCAGGCCCTTGGGGATGCCTTTGTGGGAATCGTGATACTGGTGGCTGTGATGCCACAGATTGAAAGCCTCCCGGTCGGACCAGAATGTGAGGAGCCAAATTTCCTCTGGTCGGTCCAGTGGGCTGATGACATCCATTTTCAAGTAGCCGGGGACGCCGTCCACCAAGTGCATGCGGTTGCGAAACGCCTCCCTTACTTCCTCCAGCATCTTGTTCGCGATCACAAATTTACTGACGGTACAAAATGCACTCATTATGCCCCCCCTTTCTGCAACCGGTGCTTGCCCCTGTTCTCCTTTGGCAAAAATTACCTTCCTCCCGTTAAATACTACGCTTTGAAGGCATTCGTAGGCCGGGCTCAAAAGGGCCCGACAAGAGCGGTTTTCGGTTTTATTGTTTACACGCCCTGTGGCGGCGTGGGTCGTTGCACAGCTTTCCAAGCTCGGGCAGTATGGCAAATACAGCCGCTTCGCTTAAAAAGCTGTGCACAAACCCACGGCGCTCCCAGCTCATTGTAAACACTCAAACCGAAAACGCTCTATCAGATTCCCGTTTGCACGCGATGCCTCAGCAGAAAGATTTCTCCCGAAGGAAATGCGCCGAACGCCTCCCCTTTTGAGTGTGTCGGTTGCCGTTCTGATGAAGTCCACCAAGGACTCCCCTGCCCTATTTCTTGCGCCGTTTGAGGTGAAGCTGCACGAGGGATTTTTCCAGTGCGGCTTCTGTGGTGGCGATCTCTTCCGCGTTCATTGCTTCGGAATGGTGCAGCGCGGCTTGCGCCCGCTCAATCGCCCGCTCCACGGCATGCACGTCGATGGCGGATTCCGCGATGGCCATGTCGGTCAACACGGTGACGCTGGTTTGCGTGATCTCCACAAAGCCTTCGCCGACGGCGAAATCGCTCTCCTGGCCGTCCTTGAGGATGCGCAGCTCGCCCGGCTTGATCTCTGTCATCACCGGGATGTGCATGGGATAGATGCCCATTTCCCCCTCGACTCCGGGGATGACGACCATGGCGACGTCTTCCGAGTACGCCTTCTCCAGCGGGGTCACGATTTCGAGCCGTAGTGTGTTGGCCATAAGCGCGGGGCTAGATTTGCACCATGTCGATGCCGCCCTTCATGTAGAAGTTCGTCTCGGGGATGTCGTCGTGTTTGCCTTCCAGGATTTCCTTGAAGCCGCGCACGGTCTCCGCGATGGAGACGTACTGGCCCTTGGTGCCGGTGAAGATTTCCGCGACGTGGAAGGGCTGGCTGAGGAAGCGCTGGATTTTGCGGGCGCGATAGACGGTGAGCTTGTCCTCGGGGGAAAGCTCGTCCATGCCCAGGATGGCGATGATGTCCTGGAGATCCTTGTATTTCTGAAGCACACGCTGCACGCCGCGCGCGACGTTGTAGTGTTCCTCGCCCACGATCTCCGGCGCGAGCGCCTTGGAGGTGGAGGCAAGCGGATCAACGGCGGGGTAGATGCCCAACTCGGCGATGGCGCGCTCGAGCACGATGGTGGAATCCAGGTGCGCGAAGGTGTTGGCGGGAGCCGGGTCGGTCAAGTCGTCCGCCGGAACATACACGGCTTGGAATGAAGTCACTGAGCCGCTCTTGGTGGAGGTGATGCGTTCCTGCAAGTCGCCCATTTCCGCCGCGAGGGTCGGCTGGTAGCCGACGGCGGACGGGGTGCGCCCGAGCAGCGCGGAGACCTCGGCTCCGGCTTGCGAGAAGCGGAAGATGTTGTCGATGAAGAGGAGCACGTCCTGGTTCTTTTCGTCGCGGAAATACTCAGCCATGGAGAGGGCCGAGAGCGCCACGCGCAGACGCGCGCCGGGAGGCTCGTTCATCTGGCCGTAGACGAGGGCGACCTTGGATTTGCTCAAGTCTTTCTGGTTGATGACGCCCGCCTCGCTCATTTCGGCGTAGAGATCGTTCCCCTCACGGGTGCGCTCGCCGACGCCTGCGAAGACGGAGTAGCCGCCGTGGCCCTTGGCGATGTTGTTGATCAACTCCATGATGACGACCGTTTTACCGACGCCCGCGCCGCCGAATGCGCCCACTTTGCCGCCTTTGGTGAAGGGGCAGATCAGGTCGATGACTTTGATGCCGGTTTCGAGCACGCTCGATTTGGTTTCCTGATCCACCAGCGCCGGGGCTTTGCGGTGAATGGGGTAGCGTTTGGTGAAAGGAACGGGGCCGCGCTCGTCCACGGCGTCGCCGGTGACGTTGAAGACCCGGCCCAGCACGCCCTCGCCCACGGGGACGGAGATCGGCGCGCCGGTGTCGGTGACTTTCAGGCCGCGCTTGAGGCCCTCTGTCGTGGACATGGCGATGGCGCGCACCCAGCCTTCGCCAAGGTGCTGCTGGACTTCAAGGACGACCTTGTGGTTGCCGCCGTTGACGACGTAGTCAATTTCCAGCGCGGTGTAGATGGCCGGCAGGTTGCCGGTTGCGGAGAAATCGACGTCCACAACGGGGCCGATGACTTGGACGATGGTGCCTGTGTTCATTTAGAAAAAGGATGAAGGATGAATGATGAATGATGAAACGCTTCGCCGATGGGGAGCTTTGCTGCGGAGAGGGCGCGTTTTGTTTTTTTGGTGATCGTGGTGAAAATCGCCAGAAGCTGTTCGGTTTCGTTTTTCAAGGGTTCGAGTTTGCTCGCGGCCATGATACCGCTTTCAGAGAGGAGTTCGAGCCAGTAAATTGTCTCATCCAGTTCTTTGAGGCTGTCGCCTATTTTGGCGACGAACTCTGCCTTGCTGCGCGCGCGGCGCGCTTCGCGGTAATTCGCCCCAACAGATGTTCCGCTGCGCAGGACTTGTTTTCCAAGCACCTGCGCCAGGGTGTTCTTTGGCAAAGCGCAGAACAAGCGCACCACGCGAAGTGCAAACGCCTTCGTCCGCTGGGCCAAATCAACTTTATTGTCTGTATCCTGCATCAAAAAATTCAGTGGTTGGACTTTGGTGGAAGCAAAACTTCATTCTGAAATGGAGGCTTGCCCGTGCGCCAGCGTTTCATCATTCATAATTCATCCTTCATAATTTCCCTAACCGAGCGCCATCTGGGCGGTGGCGATTTCGAGCAGTTCGGTGGTGATGCTGGCCTGGCGCACTTTGTTGTATTCCAGGGTGAGGTCTTTGATGAGTTGCTGGGCGTTGTCGGTGGCGCTCTTCATGGCGACCATCCGCGCGCTGTGTTCGCTGGCCCGCGCATCCAATACCATCTGGTAAATCTGGAAATGGATGTAGTGCGGGAGGATGCCGCCCAGAACTTCCGCGGGGCTCGGCTCGTAAAGGTATTCGCCTTGGGCTTGTGCCGCGGGGGGCACGGCGCCTTCCGCTTTCCCGGCGGTGGGAAGATCAAAGGGGCTGATGGGCAACAGCGTCCGCGCGGTCGGCTTTTGCATCAGCGTGTTGAGGAATTTGGTGTAAAGGACGGTCACTTTGTCCACCTCGCCGGAGAGAAATTTGTCGATGCAGAACTTGGAGATGGTTTTGGTATCGCGGAGGGCCGGGGCGTCGGGGAGGCGGAAATCGGCGATGAGTTTGCGCTTCATCCGCGCGAGGTGCTGCTGCGCCTTGCGTCCGGCGGCGACAAACTCGGTTTTTCCCGCGTCGAAGGCGTTGGCTTCGCGCAGGAGGTTGGTGTTGAGCGCGCCGCAGAGCCCTTTATCCGTGGAAATGACCACGACCAGTTCGCGGTTCACCTGGCGCACTTCCAGCAACGGGTGGAGGGTCACGTCCGCATGCTGCTGCACGGAGACGAGCACGCGGTTGATCAACTCGGAATAGGGACGCCCGGCCAGCGCCGCGCCCTGCGCCTTGCGCATCTTGGCGGAGGCGACCATCTGCATCGCCTTGGTGATCTGCGCCGTGTTTTTGATCGACTTGATCCGGCGCCGAATATCGCGTGTGTTAGCGGCCATTGAAGAAAATTATGAATTATGAGTTATGAGAAGCTTCGCCGGTTGAGAGCTTTGCCGTGGGGATCGCGCGCTTTGTTTTTTGGCGATTGTGGTGAAGATTGCGAGGAGAGTTTTAGAATTTAACGGGGGTTATTTCGAAATTGCGATCGGCCCGTGTGCCAACATTTCATAATTCATCATTCATAATTCATCATTCCCCCTACCGCCAGGTGGATTTGAATTCGACGAGCGTTGCGGCGAGTTGGTCGTTGAGCTCTTTGCTGATCGCGCCCGCGTCGCGGATTGCGTCCAGCAGCGCCCGTTTGCGGGTGGTCAGGAATTCTTGCAGTTTGGTTTGCAGTTCTTTGATGCGATCCACCGGCACGTCATCCATGTGGCCGTTTTGGATGGCCCACAACACGGCGACCTGTTCCTCCACGGGCATCGGGTTGTATTGGCGCTGCTTGAAGAGTTCGACGATGCGCGAGCCGCGGTCGAGCTTGGCCTTGGTGCCTGCGTCGAGGTCGCTGCCGAATTGCGCGAAGGCGGCCAGTTCGCGGAACTGTGCCAGCTCGCCCTTGATCTTGCCTGCCACTTGCTTGATGGCCTTGATCTGCGCGGCGCTGCCCACGCGGCTCACCGAGAGGCCCACGGAGATGGCCGGGCGCACGCCTTGGTAGAAGAGGTCGGTCTCCAAATAAATCTGGCCGTCGGTGATGGAGATGACGTTGGTGGGGATGTAGGCCGAAACGTCGCCCGCCTGCGTTTCGATGATGGGCAGGGCGGTAAGCGAGCCGTTGCCGTTCTTTTCGTTCACGCGCGCGGAGCGTTCCAGCAAGCGGCTGTGGAGGTAGAAGACGTCGCCGGGATAGGCTTCGCGGCCCGAGGGACGCTTGAGCACCAGCGAGACCTGCCGGTAGGCGACGGCGTGTTTGGAGAGGTCGTCAAAGATGATGAGCGCGTCCATGCCGTTGTCCATGAACCACTCGCCCATCGCCGCGCCTGCAAACGGGGCGAGGTATTGGTTGGTGGCCGAATCGGAGGCGGCTGCCGCAACGATGATCGTGTATTCGAGCGCGCCGGTTTCCTGGAGCACGCCGAGGGTGCGGGCGATGTTGGAGTTCTTTTGGCCGACCGCGACGTAGATGCTGTAAATCGGGCGGAATCCCTCTTTCCCCGCGTTGGCTTTGTTGATGCGGGCCTGATTGATGATGGTGTCAATGGCGATGGTCGTCTTGCCGGTGGCGCGGTCGCCGATGATCAATTCGCGCTGGCCGCGGCCGATCGGAATCATCGCGTCGATGGCCATGATGCCGGTCTGCACGGGCTGGTTGACGCCTTTGCGCTTGATGATGCCGGGAGCGATTTTTTCCACCGGATAAAGCACATCGGATTTGATCGGCCCCTTGCCGTCGAGCGGCTGGCCCAGCGAATCCACCACGCGGCCCAGGAGGCCCTTACCGACAGGCACGGAGAGCAGACGACCGGTGGTCTTGACGATGTCGCCTTCCTTCACCTGGGTGGAATCGCCCAACAGGATGCAGCCCACTTCGTTTTCTTCGAGGTTCAGCGCGAGACCAAAAAGGCCGCCGGGGAATTCGATCATTTCGTTGAGCATCACTTCGCTCAACCCCTCGATCTTCGCGACGCCGTCGCCGGATTCACGGACGACGCCGGTATTGGTCTGAACGGTGGTGGTTTTGAGGCCCGCGATTTGGGTTTCGATGTCTTGCAGAATGGTGCTCATGGGAAAGTATGAATGATGAATTATGAATGATGAGGCGCTGGCGCAATCTTGGCCCGCCATTTGTAAACGACGGTTTGGGAAGGCGGTGTGTGCATCAAAAAATGAAGCGGTTAAACGTAGAGGAAGATAGAAATTTCATTTCAAAATGGGTGTATGCCCGTGCGCAAGCGTTTCATAATTCATCATTCATCATTCATAATTTGCTGCGCAGCAGTTCCAGGCGGCCGCTCACGCTGCCGTCCCATACGTCGCTGCCTAGTTGGATGCGGACGCCGCCGATCAGGACGGGGTTTACTTTGAATTCGTGGGTGATGTCAGCGCCAAACCGGGTGCGCAGGTCATTGAGAATCCCATCAGCAGCAACAGCCTCCAGAGGCGCGGCGCTTTCGATCATTGCGTGCCGACGGGCCAACTCCATGCGGATGAGCCTCTGGTAATCCTTCAGCGCGCTCAAGGTGTGGCGCGGCTTGCGGGCCGCCACCGCCTGCAACACGGCGTTCACCTTGGAGCGGTCGAGGCGTCCATTGGTGAAGCTGCTCCGGAAAAGGGAGCGGGAAAGTTTGCGGGCTTCCTTGGGGATTTTCATCTTCTAAAAACTATGCGGCGATCTCCCGGGCGGCTTCTTCGCTCAGGCGACGCTGGTCTTCGGCGGTGAGCACCTTGCCGGTGACTTTGCCGGTGGTGTCGACCACGAGGCGGGCCACTTCGCGGCGCAGTTCGGCAAGCATCCGGTCACGCTCCAGCACAATGGCTTCGCGGGCTTGGGTGATGATGCCCTCGGCCTCGGCGATGGCCTGTTGCTGGCGGACTTGCCCCAGGGCGTCGGCGGACGCGCGGGCTTCGTTGATCATCTTTTGGGCTTCCCCATTGGCGCGCTCCAGAATCTTGGCGTGCTTCGCCTCGGCGTCGGCAAGCTGGGCTTTGATCTTCTCGGCATTTGCAAGGCTCTCGGCGATCCGCTGGCGGCGCATTTCCAAGGCGAGCAAAATGGGCTTGTAGGCGAAATGGTGCAGCGCCGCGCAGACGAGCAGAAAGCTGATGACGTTGGAGAGGAACAGCGGCCAGTTGACGCCGAACTGCTCGCCCGTCTGGCGAGCCGTATCGAGCAAGCCACTCAGAACGCCGACATTGGCTTCAGCTAAAACGGGATGAATGAACATAAATGGGAAAAACAAAATTCCAGGCGCGGAGCCGTGAAAGGCTCCACGCCCAGTCAATTTACTGGCCCTTCGCGAGAATAATCGCGTAGAACACAATGGCTTCAGCCAGTGCCATTCCCACGAGGGATTGCACGAGAACGAGGGTGAATGCGCCGGGATTGCGGCCCACCGCTTCAGAAGCCTTCATGCCGATAAAGCCCACGCCGATGGCTGCGCCGAGCGCCGCAAGACCGATGTGAAGGTTGCCGGTCAATTCTGCAAGGATTGGAATCATAGTTTGTTCAGTGTTGTGTATTTCCCGCCCGCTCCCGCAGTTTGCCCACGGTCCAGCGTGCGAAAGGGTTCAAAGGTTAATGATGCTGACCCTCCTCGTGAGGCATGATCAACAGGGTGAAGATGGACGTCAGCAGCATGAATACGAGAGCCTGGACAAAGCCGACGAAAAGCTCCAGGAAGTAAAAGGGAATGGGGAATAGCCAACCCAGCCACTGGCCTCCCAAATGTGTCATAGTCTCCAGCATGTTTTCCCCGGCAAAAATGTTTCCGAAAAGACGCAGGCTAAGTGAAACCGGACGGAAAAGGATCGAGATGACTTCCAGCACGCCAACGCACAGGAAAATAACCACCATCAGCGTTTTCAGGAAAATCCCCTTCACCTCCCCTTTCGGTGCAAAAAGGTGCATGATCAAACCGCCAGGCCCATTGGCTTGCAGTGCCCAGACCGTCCAGAAGAAAAAGAACACCATGGCCAGCGCCAGCGTCATGTTTAGGTCGGCATTCGCCCCGCGCAGCAGAGGGCGGCTGATGTGATCCAGTGCCCCTGCCTCGTTGGGAATACCCCATCCAATCGTCCCAACAAAGGGGATCAAGCTGAACCAGTTCAGGGCGAGGATGAAAATGAAGATGGTGGCGAAAAACCAGAAGGTCTTCTTTACCAGCGTGGGGCCGATGATGCTCTGTAGAAAATTGTAGAGGCTCTCCACCAGCCACTCCCAAAAGTTTTGCGCCCCGTCCGGCACGTCCTTGATGCGCCAGGTGGCGATCTGAGCGGAAAGAATCAACGCCAGCGCCACCACCCAGGTGATGAGCATGGAGCTGTTGAACTTGAAATACCTGGTGTCGATCAACAATGGCGCGTTTTGGGTCAACCCCTCCGCCTTTCCTTCATGCGCCGCCACATGCGCGCCCACCGTTCCCGCCTCACCCACAACCTCCGCCTGCGCGGCTTCTTTGATCTGAACAGGTGCGTTGGCCCGCGCCGTGCCGCCCGCAAAAAGGAGGGTGCACAACCCAAGCAAGAGCCCGAACAGAAAATGGCGGGCGAACCGGGTTAGAACTGGAAAACTCGTAATCATGAAAATAACAACGCTTCTTCCAAAAAGCGGAAGAAAAATCCTGCCTTATGGGAAGGGGATGATCAATGAAAATCCCCCGTGGTTTGGCTTCGGGCAGTGCGCGGAGCAAATACAAGCAGCCGATTTTCCCGTAGGCAAGCTCTTTGTGAAATTTTTCACAAGGAGAACAATGATTTGCCTGAAACCCTCTCCTCGCCATAGAGTCCCCCCCGTTATGCATTCTTTTGAGTACCGCAACGGCTCCCTTTTTTGTGAAAACGTCGATCTGGCGCGGCTTGCCGCCCAGACGGGCACGCCCACTTATGTTTATTCGGCGTCCACCATCCTCGACCACTACCGGCGGCTGGACCAAGCGCTTGCCGGGGTGCCGCACGCGATCTGCTACGCCGTCAAAGCCAACTCCAACATCGGCATCCTGAGCCTGCTGGCTGGAGAAAATGCCGGGTTTGATATTGTCTCCGCCGGGGAACTTTTCCGCGTTCGCAAAGCGGGCGGCAATCCCGCCCAATGCACGTTCGCCGGAGTCGGCAAGACAGAGTCGGAAATCCGCGACGCCATTCAACAGGGCGTTCTAGCCTTCAATGTGGAGAGCGAAGGCGAACTGGCCCGCATCAATGCTGTTGCGGGAACCCTGGGCGTGCGCGCCCCCATCGCCCTGCGGGTGAACCCAAACGTGGACGCCCACACGCACAAATACGTCTCCACCGGCAAGAGCGAGAACAAGTTTGGCATCGCCTTTGAGCGCGTGCTGGACGTGTATGCAGCCGCTGCGCAGATGAGCCACATCACCCTTCGCGGCGTGCAGATGCACATCGGCTCGCAGATCACCCAGGCCGGCCCCTTTGCCGAGGCGGTGGACAAAATGTTGCCGCTCGTGGCGGAGTTGAAGGCGCTCTACGGCATTGAGTATTTCTCCATCGGCGGCGGCATGGGCATTGTCTATGAGCCGTCGCTTGCCTCCGGCACGTCGGACTGGTGGACGACGGATGCCTCCGAGGGGCGCATGACCCTTGAAGCCTATGCGGAAGCCATTGTGCCAAAGCTCAAGACGCTGGGATTGAAAATCCTCGTCGAACCGGGCCGCCTGCTGGTCGGCAATGCGGGCGTGCTCTTGACGCGCGCCCAATACGTGAAGAAAACCGCCTCCAAGAAATTTGTGATTGTGGACGCCGGGATGAACGACCTCATTCGCCCCGCGCTCTACCAAAGCTTTCACGAGATTGTGCCGGTCGGCGAACGCCCCGGCGCTCTGGAGAAGGTGGACATCGTCGGCCCCGTTTGTGAAAGCGGCGATTTCTTTGCGCAAGACCGCGAACTGCCGCCGCTGGAGCAGGGCGACCTGCTCGCCGTGATGAGCGCGGGAGCCTACGGCGCCACCATGTCGAGCAACTACAACTCGCGTCCCCTGCCCGCAGAGGTGCTTGTCAAGGGAGACCGTGCGGTCACTATTCGCAAACGCCAGGGGCTCGAAGACCTTGTGCAAAACGAATCCCTCCCGCAGTGGTGAGCGCGTTTGCGCTTGCCTCGCAATCCTACTTTGAGAGACTTGAGTCATGAAGCTCCTGCGCAATCTTGTCATCCTTGTTGTCCTCCTGTGCATCATCGGCGTGGGCGTCGCGTTTTTCTCCATCAACGCCCTCGTCAAGAAGGGGTTTGAAACCGCAGGCCCGGCTGTCGCCAAAGTGGAGACCCGCCTCGGCAGCGCCAACATCCTGCCTTTTTCCGGCACCGGAAAACTGAGCGACATCTTTGTGGGAAATCCCCAGGGATGCAAAACGCCCCACGCCATCAAGGTGGCGTCCGTCAGCGTGGGCGTGAATCTCCCCTCTCTGAAAACGGACACCGTCACCCTCCATTCCGTTAAGATCGAAGCGCCGGATATCTGCATCGAAGGCGGGCTGACCGACAAGAACAACCTGACCGCCATCGTTCACAATATCGATTCGTTCGCGGGCAACTCCAGCAAGCCGAAAGCGGACGAGGCAAAGAAGAGCGCGGATTCCGGGAAGAAAGTCATCGTGAAAGACCTGCTCATCACCGGCGCAAAAGTCCACTGGGTCTCGCCCATGACCCTCGGCCAGGAAGTGCTGCTGCAACTGCCGGACATTCATCTGCAAAACATCGGCGAGGAAAAGAAGGGCATCACCCTGGGCGCGCTCTCCAAGCTCATCATGGATGAAATTTTCAAGGCCTCCGGCGCGGTCTCCAAGCAGAACCTCAACAAGGCGGTGGATCAGATCAAGGAACTCGGCAAGGGGAACCTCAACAACGCGGCGGATAAACTCAAAGGGTTGTTCCACTAATCATTGCAATGAAACTCCTGCTCGCCTGTTTTTTGCTCGTGCTCGCGGCTGTGGACGGCTGTTTTGCAGCACAATCTGCACCCGCAGCAAACCGCGAGTACATCCTGCTCAGTGGCGGGCCGTCGATTCTCGTCTGGGAGAAATGGAAAAGCCAGCCGCACGACCTTTGGTGGCAGAATTTCATCCGCGCGGCGGAGATCCGCATCACGGAGCTGAAAAGCCAGGGCGTGCCCGCCTCACAGATCACCTGGTTTGTGTACCGGCCCGCCTATGAAACGCGCTCCAAGCAGGAAGGGCAAAACCTCGTTGCCAACATCAACACGCTGAACGCCACCCTTGGCGTGAAGCTCAAATACTTCAGCCGCTCCGCGCAAGTCATTGACTACCTGAACGCGGGGCAGCCGCGCAGCCTGGTTCCCATCGCGGATCTCGAATATTTCGGCCACTCCAACAAAGCGTGCTGGCTGTTCGACTATTCCAACACGATTGACAGCGCCTCCAAGGTCTGGATTCACGAGGATGAACTCAACAAGCTCGCGCCGGGCATTTTCGCACGCGACGCCTTCATCAAAAGCTGGGGCTGCCACACGGGTGAAAGCATGAGCCAGAAATTCCGCCGCGCCACCGGGATGAAGATGTGGGGAGCCACAGGCCGCAGCCAATACATGACGCACGAGTTGCCCGTGCTGGCCGATCCGTCAAACAGCCGCTGGCGCTACTAGAGCAATTTACCAAA
>SESG01009707.1_pt1 | contig 12061 bp, 10 predicted proteins | sample 3171421 | NCBI WGS metagenome assembly SESG01 (sample SAMN10866946, study PRJNA518727) | freshwater metagenome | biome: subpolar coniferous forest; feature: holomictic lake; material: water; isolation source: holomictic Lake 227, 6 m and 8 m depth | place: Canada: near Kenora, Ontario | collected... | reverse complement strand
AGGATATCCCGGAAATTCTCGCCTTGCAGAAGATCGCGTATCGCAGTCAAGCCGAGATTTACGGCGATGACAGCGTTCCGGCTTTGGGGCAGACCATGGAAGATATCACCGCTGCCTTCGACCGGATGATTTTCCTCAAGGCGGTCGTCAACGGCAAGATTATCGGCTCGATTCGTGGCTACCGCGATGGTGACACCGCGTATATCAGCCGCGTCATTGTGCATCCTTATTTCCAGGGCAGAGGACTGGCAACCCGCTTGATTCGCCAGATCGAGCAGGAGGTCGGCGACGTTCGTATTTTTGAGGCTTTCACGGGACATCAGAGCGCCCAGAATCTTCACCTCTACGGGAAGCTGGGGTACCGTCAGGTTCGCACCGAACCGTTTACCCCGACCGTGAATTGGGTTTACTTGCAGAAGGAGCGGAAATGATTGAAGAACAGACTATTATAGCCGTCATGCCGGAAACGCTGGTGGCCGAAACGCGCAAAATGCGCGATCAAGGTTATCGGCTCGTTCAAATCTGTGTCACACGTCTGGGTGAAGAACTCCAGTTGGACTACAGCTTTGACCTCAATCGCAAGTTCGTGAACTTCCGTTTCCTCCAGCCCAAAATAGGAGCGCGTGTTCCGAGCGTCAGCGGTATCTACTGGTGCGCCTTCACCTACGAGAATGAGATCAGCGATCTCTTCGGCGTTCAGGTAGATGGCAATGCCCTCGATTTCAAAGGCACGTTCTACAAGACCGCTATGAAGCATCCGTTTATTCAAGACGCCGCGCCGGCATCCGTTCCTGCCCCGGCCAAACCGGAGGTCAAATAATTATGGGTACCCGTACTATCATTCCATTCGGTCCGCAGCATCCGGTGCTTCCGGAACCGATCCATATTGACTTGGTGGTCGAAGATGAAAAGGTCGTCGAGGCCGTTCCATCCATCGGCTTTATCCACCGCGGACTGGAAAGGCTGGTCGAGAAGAAAGACTTCATCGAGTACGTCTATGTCGCTGAACGCATCTGCGGTATCTGCAGCTTCATCCATGGCCAGACCTATTGCCAGGGTATTGAAGAGATCATGAAGATTGAGGTCCCGACGCGCGCCAAGTATCTGCGTACGATCTGGGGCGAGCTTTCCCGCATTCACAGCCATCTGCTGTGGGCTGGTCTGATGGCAGATGCCTTCGGTTTCGAATCCCTGTTCATGCATAGCTGGCGCGTTCGCGAACAGGTTCTGGATATCATCGAAGCAACGACTGGCGGACGCGTCATCTTTGGGTCCTGTCGAGTAGGCGGCGCCCGTCGCGACATTTCACCGGAACAGATGACTTGGTTGCTGAAGCAGATGGACGTGATCGAGAAGGAGATGCGCCTGATCGTCGATATCTTCATGAACGACAACTCGGTCAAGCACCGTCTCTGTGGCGTCGGTGTTATTTCCAAAGAAGATGCTATTTCGCTGGGCGCTGTGGGTCCGACCTTGCGTGGTAGCGGCGTAGCAGATGATATGCGGCTGTTGAAGTACGCTGCTTTTGGCGAGCTTGAGTTTGCGCCGATTACGAGAACCGAAGGCGATTCCTATAGCCGTTGCGCAGTGCGCTGTGCCGAGCTGTTCCAGTCTGTTGACCTGATCCGTCAGGCAGCGGCGAAAATACCTGCAGGCGAAATTGCTGTCAAAGTCACCGGTAACCCCAACGGTGAATTTTTCTCGCGCGTTGAACAGCCCCGAGGTGAAGTGGTTTATTACATCAAGGGCAATGGCACCAAGAACCTGACCCGGTTCCGCGCCCGTACGCCGACGTTTGCCAATGTGCCGCCGCTGGTCAAGATGCTGGCAGGCTGCGAGTTGGCCGATGTTCCTGTTCTGGTACTGACCATTGACCCTTGCATCAGCTGCACGGAGAGGTAAACTTATGGCATTTTTCCAAATGAAAAAAATGATTCTGGCGTGGACGTTCCGTACGCCAGTCACGACCAAGTATCCGTTTGAGCCGAGGAAGATATGTCCTGGTTCGCGGGGTCGTCTCGATGTCAAAATTACTGATTGCATCTTCTGCACCTTGTGCGACAAGCGTTGCCCGACTCAGGCGCTGGATGTCGATAAGGCGAACAAGAAGTGGCACATCGATCGTCTGCGCTGCATCTCCTGCGGGTATTGCGTCGAAGTCTGCCCGAAAAAATGTCTGCACCTCACCGGTGATCATGGCATTCCGACTGTGACCAAGGAAATGGAGACCTTCTAAATGCATGAGGACCACTTGATTGACGGCGTCATCGAGGATGTGAAGCTGCGGATCAAAGCCGCTGGAGCGTCGCGTGTCAATCGTATCGTCCTTGAATTGAGCCCTGACTCGCACATGGACGAAATATCAGTGGAAATGCATCTGGAATCGCACCTGGCTGAAGAACCCGCCATGGCCGATGCGAAAATCGAATACCGCCATGTGCCGCCGCGTCTTTTCTGCCCCTCCTGCAATGCTGAATTTGAACGCCAGCCCGGCGTCTTCACCTGTCCGCAATGCGCCAAACCCGGTCGTCCCTGCGGCCACCGTTCCGGCTTGCGGGTGCTTGAGGTGGACTTTAACTAATGTGCTATGCGCTTCCAGGTGTTGTGACAGAGATTAACGGTCGCAACGCCGTCATCAGCTACTTCGGCGAAATCCGGTCAGCCCTCTCCGAACTCACCAACATCCAGCCAGGCGACTATGTCTATGCGCAGGGTGGTTATGTGATCGAAAAAGTCGATCCCGATTTCGCCCGCGAAATGCTCGATACCTGGAACGAACTCTTCGTGGTCTTACAGGAACGCGATAACTCCATGTCGGAACGGCCCACGCCGGAGCCGAATGACCGTCCGCTCCAGGATATTCTTGATAAAGCCGGCGCAGGCCTGCCGATCTCCCGTGAGGATTTGCGCTATCTGCTGACTGTCGAGGAGCCGGATCGTCTCGAACGGCTCTACCGTACAGCCAATGCGGTCCGTCATCTGCATCATCGCAACTCCTGCTGTGTGCATGGCATCCTCGAAATTTCAAACTATTGCTCCAGTGACTGCCTCTATTGCGGACTGGCCGCCAACTCTACGCTGACCCGTCGCTACCGAATGACCCGCGACGAGATTCTTGAAGCAGCTAAAGAGGCGATCGAAGGTTTTGGCTTTAAGTCGCTGGTGCTCCAATCAGGCGAAGATCCTGCTTACACGCCGGCTTTTCTGGCTGAAGTCGTTGCTGAGATCAAACGCCGTCATGGTGTCTTCATCTGTGTCAGCTTTGGCGAAGTCGGCCTTGATGGCCTTGATATGCTTTACGCAGCTGGCGCCCGTGCCCTGCTGATGCGCTTTGAGACATCGGATGCAAAGCTTTATGCCACGCTCCATCCGGGCGCTACACTGGAGTCCCGGCTGAGTCATCTGCGTCACGCACTCAACACGGGTTGGCTGTTGGTGACCGGGGGACTGATCGGCTTGCCCGGGCAGACCGTTGATTCACTGGTCGACGACATTCTGCTGACTGGTGAATTGAGTGCTGAAATGTTTAGCTTTGGTCCGCTCCTGGCCAGTCACCGCCGCCGTGACATTGTTCCTGCGACGGAGACACAGATGCTCCGTCTGCTGGCAGTAGCCCGTATCGCCGCGCCTGCGCAGGCCAAAGTGCTGGTGACCACTGCATTTGAAACCCTGTCGCCAAATGCCCGTGAACGAGGACTCATGGCCGGGGCCAGCTCGGTGATGTTGAATGTGACGCCGCTCCGTTATCGCGCCGACTATGCAATCTACGACGGACGTGCCCATGCCACCGAAAGCATTGCCGACCAGACCCGCGCAATCATCCAGCTCCTCGACCGTCTCGGCCGAGCTCCCAGCGACCTTGGCGTTGCCACTCCTTCGCTCTCTAAGCTGGGGTAGGGGAGACTGAGGCATCACGGTAGCGCTTCGTTTATTCCCTGTCAGTCGCTGGTCTAAAAGTCCGTGTATCCTTCTGGAAGTTTAGCGCAGTTTGCCGCGGACAGCCATGGAGAGGGCTTTGGCGAGTTCGGTCTCGTTCCACGGCAGGCAGAAATAAAATATTCCTTGTTGGCGATAAAGTTCGATGTCTGAACGTGCCAGGACCGCATTTGCATACGCGATAATCGGCAGACGTTTTGTCTTGGGATTCTCGCGAAGCTGCATGACGAGTTCACGGATATCCATATCAGTGATTCTTCCGTCTAGCATCAACAAGGCTGGCGGATGCTCGAAACAGGTGTCGCGCAACAGACTCGACCTTTCAAAGAAGGTCAGGCCATACCCGAGCTTCTGAATATGTTCCGTGAGGAAGACTGTGATGGCAGTATCTTGCGAAAGAGCCATGACCAGTGGAGCCTGTGCAAGGGGGAGCTCGACGTAGACAGCGGTGCCGCAGGTGGTTCCTTTAACAGGACTTTCAAAGGTGATGCCTCCGCCATGAAGGTCGATGATTTCACGTGAGATCGCCAGCCCAAGTCCAGTTCCAGCCACATGGTCTCCGGCGCGGACAAATCGTTGTGCCAGCTTGGGCAGCATCTCGGGGGAGACGCCCATGCCCGTATCACAGACAGACAAGAGCGCTGTGTTGGTTTTTGTTGGCGACCGGCTGAGGGAGATTGTGATGTTTCCCTTTTCCGGAGTGAATTTAATGGCGTTGCCTACGATGTTGAGCACGACGCGTTCCATTTTTTGTGCGTCACAGTGGCAGAACAATTCAGGGGTTGGGATGTTGAGCCGTATATCAATGTGCTTTGCGTCAGCCTGGATTTGAACAGGATTGAGGCCGTCATGAATGAAGGTGCTAATCGGAACGACCTGTTTGGTGAGCACGAGGCTCTTGTTCTCGATCTGGCTGACATCCAGGATGTCATTGATGGTTGCCAGAAGCCGTTGGCAGTCCGCCTGTAGTCGCTCCAGATAGCGCATCGCCTTTTCTGGCATGGCACCGACCACGCCGCGAATCATGTTGTTGACCGCGTAGACCATGGAGGTCAGTGGCGTCCGTAATTCATGGGAGACATTCGAGACGAATTCCAGCCGAGCCCGGTCATGTGCCTGAAGGCGTTCATTCGCATCTTGAAGCGCGCAGATCGCATTGTGGCGGACCGTCATGTCGCGGATAAAAAAGCAGAGTTGCCCATGCGCGTCAAGTTCGACTTTGTTGATGGCGATTTCAGCAGGAAAAGAGGTGTTGTCCGACCGTTTGCAGTACGCATCGACGAGTGTATATTTCTGATCAGCCAGGTTGGTTTGAATTGTGGTGATCAGCGAGGGGGTTGCGCCGGAGATGAGCCTGACGATGGATTGCTCAATAAGGTCGTGAGACGGTTGAAGGAAAAATTCAGATGCGCGTTGATTGCACTCCAGAATTTTTCCTTCAAGGTCTGTAATCAGCACAGCATCATAAACGCTCTCGAGCAGTTTAAAGAATGACGTGCTTCGTTCGGTTGCATGCAGACGCCACGAGCGACGGAAACGGACCTTTGTCGACTTTGTTTGTGTCGTGTGCGTATCGATCTCGCTGGGTGCGATATCGATACGCATGGTTCTGTTATCCTGAAGAATGGCGTCCGAAGACATTACTCGTGTGACTTATTTTTAGCTTCGTTTACGCGAAGCTTTCGACCGAAGATATCCTTATCGTGAAGCGCCTTAATAGCGGCTTCAGCTTCAGGACGGTTCGGCATTTCGATAAAGCCATACCCTTTGGACTTGCTGTTGAAGCGATTGGTAATAATGCGTGAGGACTTGACTGCGCCATAACGCTCGAACTCCTTGCGCATTTGTGCTTCAGTCATGTCGTAGCTTAGGTTGCCGACATAGATTTCGACGCAGGAGCCATCGCCGTAGCTTTCGCTCTCGCCTCTGCTGCTGCGGCGGCCGCCTGATTTGGCGATGATGAGGCCGATGACGAGGCCGAGAAGGCCTGTTGCGACTAAGATGCCTACGGATACGGGATCTGTAACCATGGCGGTTAATTTGGTCATTAGTTGATTCATACTCAAGATTTTTCCTTGATTTATGTGTGTTGGATGAGGAAGGCTATGCTTAACGCGTTTCCAGGAAGCCTTCCAGTTTGCGCATACGGGTGGGATGTCTCAGCTTACGGAGCGCTTTCGCTTCAATCTGACGGATACGTTCGCGCGTCACGTTAAACTGCTTGCCAACCTCCTCCAGCGTACGGGAATAACCATCGGTCAAACCGAAGCGGTAATCCAGCACCTGGCGTTCACGGTCGGCAAGGGTTGTCAGCACTTCCTGCAGACGTTCCTTCAGCATGCTATATGCGGTCATCTCTGAAGGACTCTCTGCGGACTTATCTTCAATGAAATCGCCGAAATAAGCGTCATCACCGTCGCCAACCGGGCTCTGTAAGGAGATCGGTTGCTGTGCCATGCGGTAAACCGCGCGCACACGGTCAACGGGAATATCCATTTCTTCTGCGGCTTCTTCAGGCGTCGGTTCACGTCCCAGTTCCTGCACCAACTTCTTTTGGACGCGGAGCAGCTTGTTGATGGTCTCAATCATGTGAACGGGAATACGAATCGTGCGGGCTTGGTCTGCAATTGCACGGGTCGCTGCCTGACGAATCCACCATGTGGCATACGTGCTGAACTTATAGCCACGGCGATATTCGAACTTCTCAACGGCTTTCATCAGACCTGTGTTTCCTTCTTGAATCAGGTCGAGGAATGAAAGTCCACGGTTCATGTACTTCTTGACGATACTGATCACGAGGCGAAGATTTGCCTCAACCATTTCAGTACGTGCTTTCTGTCCATTGCGCAAGATTTCGCGCAGGGATTCAAACTTCGTCATGAACTCTTGCGGATCCATGGCGAATTCTTGTTCAATCGCGTGAATACGCGTTGAGAGATCCTGGATAATCTGATCACGCTTTTTCGTCTGGCGTTGCTTGGATTGCTTCGTCCGTTCGTTCAGCATGCTCTTGTACGGACGGTAAATTTTTTCATCTGCCTCCGTACAAAGACTCTCCAGGATTTTCTGCTTGAAATTTAAATTGTAGAATACTTCCACCAAGTCATGACGCGACTTTTCAAGGCTCTTCATGGCCTTTTTCTGCTTGTCTTCCTTCTTGCCGGCTGAACAGACGTCCTCATACGCTTTCAGCAATTTTGACTTGGCGGTGTGAAGGCTCTTTTTAACCTTATCAACACCTTCCATGTAGGCGTCACGGCTGTCCACAAACTTATCCGTCACGACACGGTCGAAACGTTCGACGCCTGTTTCCAGACGATCAACCAGTTCGAGATAGAGTCGAGGCGTAAAACCGAACTGATTGAACATTTCGCGTTCTTTGCTTTCAGCATATTCAATGCGCTTGCAGATTGCAACCTCCTGCTCGCGTGTCAGCAAGGGCACTTGCCCCATCTGATGCAGATACATGCGGATGGGGTCATCAAAGAAATCCATCCGGCTGCCGCGTCCTGCGCGTTGACCTTCGCTTTCGAGTTCACTGCGGAAACGTTCGACTTCGGAAGCGTCGATAATTTCGATGTCCATACCACGCAAAATCGCCAGATAAGATTCGATGTCCGTATCGCGGATGAGGGAATTGGGCAAGGCCTCGTTAATATCGTCGTAGGTTAAATAGCCCCCCTGAGTTTCCGCACGCTTAATCAATGATTTAATGCGCTCACTACGTTCTTCGCGTTTTGCTTTTGCATCGGCCGCGTCGGCATCGAGAACAAGCTCGGTCTCATAACCGACAGAAAACTCTGTTCCGTCCGCGACCACAAATCTCATTTCCTCTGATTCGTTCGTGTCGGGCTCAGCAACAAATGCGTCGGCTTCATCCACGTCTCCCTCAAGTGCTAAATCGTCATGGTAGGGACGGACGCGTTCGCTTTCAGTCGCTTGATTATAGAGAGCCTCTGCATCAAAATTCAAATCCTCTGCTGTCGGCTCTTCATTTTCACCCCCTAAATCAGCTTCGTCAGAAGGCAAGGGTTGCAGATTCTTAAGCTTACCCTTTTTGTCAACAACCGTCGTCAGCTTGCCGCTGGGCGCGACGACTTCTTTTTTGGACTTGCCCTGTTTCGACACTTCCTGGACAACCTTTGCAGGCTTGACAGTCTTTGCAGGTTTGGCGATCTTTACAGGTTTGGCTGCCTTTGCGGGCTTAGCTGCCTTTGCGGGCTTAGCTACCTTTGCTGGTTTCGCTACCTTTGCTGGTTTCGCTACCTTTGCTGGTTTCGCTACCTTTGCTGGTTTCGCTACCTTTGCTGGTTTGACGGCTTTTGCAGGTTTCCCAGGTTTCGCTGAGAGGCGAGAATGCTTCACGGCATCCTTCACGGAAGGGTTGGCAGATTTTTTCGTTGCAGGAACGTGAGCCTTTGCAGCCGGCTTGTGAACGGGCATGACCTTTTTAACGATTCTTTTTAATTCTGTCGCCTTCTTCTTTTGAGGTGTCTTTTTTGCTGCCATACGTGCCCTTTTTTTTCTCGTTTTCTGAAACCAAAATTAAATGATATCTGACAATTTTTGACAGATTTCACCTATTATAGAAAGAAAATGGATTTTCAATATATCCGTTTTTAATGGACAAGTCAACGGCAATGGCGGTTTTTTGGGGTTTTTTAAAAACCCAAGCGTTGTCAGGCAAGAGAGGGATGTGATATCATAATGACTAACGTATGAAAGAATCCGAATAATGCTCGAACACGAAATCAGACTTATCCGTGACCTTGTCGAGGCAGGCGGACCTCAACCTTCGCAGTATCCCATCGTTCACTTATGGTTCCACGATATCATGCAACGGTTTCGCTTGGAGGAAATAACGGCGGCGGATATTGATGCGCTGAGGTCATCCTTTGGCGAGGAAGTCTCTCAAAACACCATGCAGGGGTTTGTTGCCCGAAAACCCCATGGCTATCACGGGGATTTTGAGGTGATCGATCGAATCTACACGCAGTGGGTCTCCCCTGATCCCAAGCTTGCAAACTGGGATCTGTTCTTCCATTCGTGTGATGCGTCCACGGCTGTGCGCAATCGGAAGGATTTCCTGCATGCTGTTTTGGACAACATGCAGAAAACAACCTCAGACCGAGACTTACACATTCTCTCCGTGGGGTGTGGTCCTGCCCGCGATGTCGCTGAGTACCTCTCGTCGGACAAGACCGGACGTTTTTCTTTCACCTGTCTGGATCAAGACCCGCGTGCGATCTCACATGCGCAAGCGCTTTGCGAGCCATGGGCAGATCGCGTGTCGTTTATCAAGACAGATGTCATTCGTCGGCTGCCCTCGGAGACCTTTGATCTCGTCTGGGCAGCAGGGCTCTTCGACTACTTCTCTGACCGAATCGTTGTCTTGATGCTGCGGCGCCTTGCTAAACGGGTACGACCGGGCGGGCAATTGATCATCGGAAACTTCGGACCGGAGAACTCCAGTCGCGATTACATGGAGTTTGGAGGCTGGTATCTCATTCACCGGACACCGGCAGAGCTACTTTTACTTGCCACACAAGCTGGTTTGCCAGAGGGATCCTGCATCGTCAAATCCGAATGCCAGGGGGTAAACTTGTTCCTTGAAGTGCAGTACAGCTAAAATATCCATCGAAACCGAAAAACCTCAAAAAACGATGTTTGAGGTTGCGCGGACAACGTCATTTTTGATATCTTTATACTTCCGCAAAAAAACGGACTGTCTGATTTCGAGTAACCGAGTGGTTGCTAACTGAGTAGGACATGAGTGACAAACAACGAACAAACGTCTGATGATTTTCTCACCTTTTAATCATCAGACGACATAAAGTATTATTATGGCAAAGATCAAACCCGCGGCTGCAAAACCAAAGACTGGTGCAATGTATGACGCGATGACAGCAGCATTGAACACCCAGGCAAGCAAGTTCGCAGCAGGATCGATCATCAAGGGGACGATCAGTGGTGTCAAAGGAAACGAAGTTCTCGTTGACATCGGTTACAAATCAGAGGGGTCTGTTCCTCTCAATGAATTCAGCGCTGGCATGGAACCGAAAATCGGTGACGTGATTTCTGTATTGCTCGAACAGCTCGAGAATGATGGCGGCATGGTCATTCTGAGTAAGTCCCGTGCGGACGACAAGATACGTTGGGAGACGGTCTTAAGCAAGTATACGGAAGGCGGTATTGTCACAGGAACAATCCGTAGCAAGGTCCGTGGTGGTCTTATTGTCGACGTAGATGGCGTGGATGCATTCCTTCCCGGTTCGCAAGTGGATGTCGTTCCCGTGCATGATCCGGATCCCTATCTCAATCAAACGTATGATTTCAAGGTTATCAAAATTAGCAACGAGCGTCGCAACATCATCGTTTCACGCCGTGAGTTGATTGAAGAGCGTGTCGCTGACAAGAAACGTTCTCTCTTGGGTACAATTATCAAAGGTCAGCAGCGTCATGGCCGCGTAAAGAACATTACCGACTTCGGTGCCTTTGTGGACTTGGACGGTCTGGATGGCTTGCTCCATATCACGGATATGAGCTGGGGCCGCATCAAGCACCCAAGCGAATTGCTCAAGGTCAATCAGGAAATCGAAGTGGTCATTCTGGACGTCGACATGGAACGCGAACGCGTCTCCTTGGGTCTCAAGCAGTCCACACCCAATCCTTGGGAAAACATCGATAAGTCCTTCCCCGTCGGCAGCCGTCTGCGTGGCAAAGTTGTCAACTTGGTGCCTTATGGCGCATTTGTTGAAATTCAGGCTGGCATCGAAGGTCTTGTGCATGTTTCCGAATTCTCTTGGACAAAGCGTGTTGCTCGCGCCTCAGACATCCTTAATGTCGGCGATGAAGTGGACGTGGTGGTACTCTCGATTGATTCTGCAAACCAGAAGATCGCTCTGGGCATCCGTCAGACCGAAGCCAATCCTTGGGATACTGTTCAGGATCGTTACCCCGTCGGCAGCCGCGTAACGGGCAAGGTGCGCAACTTCACGACATATGGTGCATTCATTGAACTCGAAGAGGGTATTGATGGCATGATTCACGTCTCTGACATGTCGTGGACACGCAAGATCAACCACCCGAGCGAAATGCTCCAGAAGAGTCAGCAGGTTGATGCAGTCGTTCTCGAAGTCAATCCCGCTGATCAGCGCATCAGCCTCGGTCTTAAGCAGGCCTGTAATGATCCGTGGAACACGATCACCAGCCGCTATGCGATTGGCCAGATTGTGAAGGGCAAGGTTTCCAAGATTGCTTCCTTCGGTGCGTTTGTTGAACTCGAGGATGGCGTGGACGGTCTCGTTCACATCTCCCAGATCAGCGATCAGCACGTTGAGAAGGTCAAGGATGCGCTGAAGGCCGGCCAGGAAGTAGAAGCGCGCATCGTGAAGATTGATCGCGATGAGCGTCGTATCGGCTTGAGCATCAAGGCTGTCAGCATGAATGAGACACAGCTCGCTGAGTTGACACGCGACTTGAGCGTGACAGATCTGAAGCCGGGTGAAAACCTGGTGGGTCTCGCAGCCGCCTTTGACGATGCCTTCGCACAGAGCGAAGAGTGGCGTCCAGGGTCAGAATAATCAAATGGGGGCGCCTTCCGGGGCGCCCCTTTTTAATTTAGAGAAGATTATGAACATTCTTGACACCTTTAAAGCACGGTTCCTTTTTGAAGACATGACCAGTCCCGAACTCGCAAAGGCACTGAATAAGCCGCTGACGGTCTATGCCGGGTTTGACCCCACAAGCGATAGTCTTCAGGCGGGCAACTTTGTAACCATCATGGCGCTTGCTCATCTGCAGCGGGCAGGTCATAAGGTCATTGCCTTGGTTGGCGGTGCCACAGGCCTTATCGGCGATCCGTCCGGCAAGTCTAAGGAACGTAACCTCCTAAGTGCGGAGCAGGTTGAAAAAAACCTGGAAGGCATCAAAGAAAATCTCTCCCGTTTTATCGATTTTAATCCAGCATCCTCGAATCCTGCCATCATGGTTAACAACTATGACTGGTTCAAAGACATCATGTTCATCGACTTGTTACGCGATGTGGGACGTTATTTCCGGATGGGTGTCATGCTTGGCAAGGACAGTGTGAAGAAGCGCATGGAGTCTGATGATGGTATGAGCT
>SESG01013415.1_pt1 | contig 12067 bp, 10 predicted proteins | sample 3171421 | NCBI WGS metagenome assembly SESG01 (sample SAMN10866946, study PRJNA518727) | freshwater metagenome | biome: subpolar coniferous forest; feature: holomictic lake; material: water; isolation source: holomictic Lake 227, 6 m and 8 m depth | place: Canada: near Kenora, Ontario | collected... | reverse complement strand
CCCTTCGAAGCTGGCTTTCACCGATGAGAAGTTTGGACTCTCGCTTTCCTTCACCCCCTGGCTGCGTCAGCTGGTGAGCGATGTGAACCTGGCTTATCTCTCGGGCTATATGAAATTGAACTCCCAGCAGACCATCGGGGCCTCGCTGCGCTATTTCTCGATGGGGGAGATTATGCTCACCGACCAGAACGGCACCAGCCTGGCCAATGTCAAGCCCAATGAGTTTGCCCTTGATGTGAGTTATTCGCGCAAATTGTCTGAATATTTCTCGGGCAGTGTGGCCCTGCGCTACATCCACTCTGACCTCTCGGGAGGGATAGGCACCACCTATGTGCCGGGCAATGCCTTTGCCAGTGATGTTTCCTTCTTCTACAACAGGGATATGAGCAAAACTGACAACAAGAAAATACTGGCATGGGGTATCAACCTCTCGAACATCGGTTCGCGGATCTCGTACGACAACGGGAGCAACAAGGAGTACCTTCCGGCCAATCTGAAACTGGGCGGAACCTTTACTACGGAGTTCAGTTCGTCCAACTCACTGGCCTTCTCGCTGGATCTGAACAAGCTGATGGTGCCCACACCGCAGCTCACCGGATCGGGTGATGCCGGCAAGCCGGCGATCAGCTCGATCTTCTCCTCTTTTGGGGATGCCCCGGGCGGGATGAAGGAGGAGCTGCAGGAGATCAACTATTCAATGGGAGCAGAGTACTGGTACGACCGCAAGTTTGCCGTCAGGGCCGGGTATTTCAATGAGAACCAGTACAAGGGCAACCGCAAATTCTTCTCCACCGGACTGGGCGTCAAGATGAATGTCTGCACCATCGACTTTGCCTACCTGATTCCGGTCAATCAGAACAATCCGCTGGCCAACACGGTTCGCTTTACGCTGCATTTCAACCTTGGCAGCCGGGCAGCCAAAGAGACCGTGGAGCCGCAGGCGGTTCCTGCTGCACCGGCAGGGAAGGAAGGGAAATAAGTGACCTGACAGAAATAAAATTCTTGGAGTGAGGACACCCAACATTCCAATCAAAAAACAATAATTCGTAAATCACCGCACAAGGAGTATCCGGTAAAATTCTTTTGGCATTGGGGAAGGATAGCAGACAAAAGGCATAAAAAATCAGGCCTTTGGAATCAATTTTTAAAATAAATTAAACCGTACTCCCCCTATTTCATCAAATTGTAAATATTTTTACTACTTTTGCATCAGAATAAAAGAATACAACGATGATTTCGAACAATGCATCCTATTTTTGGTTTTATTATCCCGTCCTTCAAAAGGAGATCGGCTAGTAAGGCATTGTTTTGAAAAAACGATAATATACAAAAAGGTCTCCCGGGTGGAGACCTTTTTTCGTTACAGATCAAACCAAAATGGTGGTATCTGCGTAATAAAATTAGACAAATAAGTTTCGGGCTTGAGTACTTTTTGCACTTCAGCTCACTTTAGGCACTCTTAGCACATTTTTATGAAATTAACCGTCGTGGGTTTGGGCTTGATAGGGGGATCGATGGCAATTGACCTTCGGAAAAGTCGCTTTGCAACAGAAATCATCGGAGTGGATAACCGGCCGGAACATGCGTCCGAAGCTGTCAGGCTTGGCATTGTGGACAGGGTAACTGACTTTGAGCGTGGTATCAGGGAAGCCGATCTGATTCTTCTGGCGCTGCCGGTCGACCAGATCATTGCGTTGCTTCCCAATGTACTCGACCTTATATCTCCGTCATCAACGGTAGCTGATGTAGGTTCTGCCAAGCGCCAGATTGTTGCCTCCATCGCCAATCATCCGCTACGCGGTAACTTCGTGGCGACCCACCCGATGGCAGGTACAGAAAACAGCGGTCCCGGAGCTGCCATTGCCGGCCTCTTTTCCGGTAAACTCGCCATTGTTTGCGACCATGAGCAGTCGCGTCCGCAACACCTTGCCCTGGTCGAAAAGATGTACCAGTCTTTGGGTATGTCAACAGCCTATATGAGCAGCGACGAGCAGGATCATACCACCGCTTTCGTATCGCACCTTCCTCATGCCGCAGCATTTGCACTGGCCAATGCCGTTCTGACGAAGGAAGACGGAAGCATCATCTTTGACCTCGCATCAGGTGGTTTTCAGTCCACGGTAAGGTTGGCCAAGAGCTCTCCTGAAATGTGGGCACCCATCTTCAGGCAAAACCGCGATTATGTGGTCGAAGCTGTAACGGCTTACATACACCACCTGAAAGAATTCAGGGAAGCACTTAAAAACAACGATGAAGATCAGTTGTTCAATCTGATTCATGAAGCCAATAAAATACGAACGGTTCTGAGCGGTGAAAACACCTCCATGACCAAAAATGAAGAAACTATCGTCAAATTATACACCAAAAAATAGCATCAAATGGTATCAAATTTAAAAGTAATGCCCATCAGCCACTGGTTGCCAAAAATTGACAACCCCTTGCTGATCAGTGGTCCTTGCAGCCTCGAATCGGAAGAGCAGGCACTTTCTACAGCCCGCGAACTGGCCAAGGACAAACGCGTATTCGTTTATCGTGGTGGAATCTGGAAACCTCGCACCCGTCCCGGGATGTTCGAAGGAGTTGGTTCGATCGGACTGGAATGGTTGAAACTGGTCAAGCAGGAAACCGGTTTAATGACCGGCACCGAAGTGGCCAATGCTCAACACGTTGAAGAGTGCCTGAAAGCAGGCGTCGATGTGATGTGGATTGGCGCCCGTTCCACCGCTTCTCCCTTTGTCGTGCAGGAAATAGCGGATGTGCTGAAAGGTACGGATCAGGTCATCATGGTAAAAAATCCGGTAAATCCCGATGTTCAACTGTGGGTGGGTGCATTGGAACGATTGAATCAGGCCGGACTGAAAAATCTGGTAGCCATTCATCGTGGATTCACACCTTTCAGTGATACCAAATACAGGAACTACCCCAACTGGAAAACAGTGATCGAGCTGAAGCGAATTCTTCCCAATATTCCGATCATTTGCGATCCCAGCCATATTGCAGGGAAAAGGGAATATCTTTTCGAAATTTCGCAAAAGGCATTTGACATCGGCATGGACGGATTAATGATTGAATCCCACATTGATCCATCCTGCGCCCTGAGCGACAAGGATCAACAGGTTACTCCGGCTGAACTGGCCAAGATTCTGGATAAACTGGTGATCAGATATGCCAGTTCCGATGACCCGCAGTTTGAGAATAAACTGGAGCTTTTACGTGGACGAATTGATGGCATTGACCATGAAATCATGGAAATTCTGGCGCAAAGAATGAGCATTGTCAGACAAATTGGCCAATACAAGAAAGAAAACAGAGTCACAGCGCTCCAAATCAATCGATGGGCGCAAATCATGGAAGACCGTTCAAGACTTGCTGAGAAACTGAGTCTCGATGACAATTTTATCAAGTCGCTCTTTCAGCTGATCCACGAAGATTCAGTCAGGCAGCAGACTGATATTATGGACAATGAGTAGTAAAAGAGATCGATAAAAGATTAAAAGTGGGCAAGCTCAATTCCTAAGCTTGCCCACTTTTTGTCAAAATGTTGGTAGTCCCCGCTTTCAAGCGGGGGACAGGAAATGGCAGGGGCACGCCGTAACCGTGCAGATGCAGATAAACCAGACACGAAGGAATCGTGCAGAAGGAGAAAATATTGGAAAAGGGAGCTGGAATGGAGAAATATTCCAAAGAATCTGACCTGATTACAATTGACCGATGTCTGTTGACAATTGCTCACTGATCTTGTGAATGGCCTTCGAAATGGCCGGCTCGATTTTATTGAAAGGCAACTCCTCCTTGGCTATGTATATAACCATCAAGGCAATTCTGGAATTGGCTTTGATCAATGCTTCGTACAAAAATGATTTCTGGTGCCGGTACGATTCCCTCAGCAACCTTTTCAGCCGGTTGCGGTCGACGGCATGTTTGAAAAGTCTTTTGGGAGCTGAAAATCCAACCTGGGCCGAAAACGGAGAGGGCAGCTGATCCTGATTTTTCCATACAATCTTTACCGGATAGCACAAAAAGCTATTGCCTGAGAGAAACAATTCCCCCATAATTTTCTGACTGCATAACTTCTCTTCTTTCCGAAAAGTTTGAGAAACCTGATCTGTCAAATTCCTACTTGTGATTTTTGTTGAATTCCGAAATATATTTGTCCAGGGCTGAGGTCATGGAAGGAGTCTCTGGAAGGGGCGCTTCAATGTCCACATTCAGCCCGGCATCTCTTACGGCTTTTGCGGTAGCAAAACCAAATGTGGCTATTTTGGTTTCGTTTTGTTTGAATTCAGGAAAATTGAAAAACAATGATTTGATATCAGAAGGGCTGAAGAAAACAAGCACATCATAGTTAACTTCCTTTAAATCTGACAAATCGCTGCAAAGAGTACGGTACATGACAGCAGGTTTGAAGTTCAAACCGATGGCCTCCATCTTTTCAAGTTCATCCACTTTGTGAATATCAGAAAGTGGCATCAAAAAAATCTCCTCTTTGTGCTTGGTCAAAACCTCGAGTAGTTCGGAAAACTTCCCCGGGGCATAAAATATTTTACGTTTCCTGTAAACGATGTATTTCTGCAAATAATGAGCGGTTGATTCAGAGATACAAAAATATTTCATTGTATCAGGAATAACTGCCCTCATCTCCTGAGCCATACGGAAAAAATGATCAATGGCAGTACGGCTGTTAAAAATTACAGCTGAATAATCCAGGATATTGATTCGTTCTTTTCTAAAATCTTTCGCAGATACACCCTCAACATGAATAAATGGACGAAAATCTATCTTCAAATTGTACTTGCCAGCCAAATCATTGTAAGGGGAATTTTGAAAATTCGGCTCAGGCTGAGTAACTAATATCTTCTTGATTTTCAATTCTTTGTATTTAGTAGTTTCTAATTTCTGCCAATTTTAGCCGTTGGTTGCCAATTTGGCAACCAAAAGTATTGGAAGAATTTCAAGGGCACAAAGGTACAAAATCAAATAGAATATTGAAATACCTTCCCTGAATGCAAAAAATAATGACCTGATAATTGACATCAAATAGAAAAGCACAATCAAACCGGGAACCAGGAAAAGTGATATTAGACCTACAACAGGTACCATCGCATGCATCGTTGCAACCGGCAACATAATCATCCCAAGAACATTATGGTAGAGCATCATATTAAATACGAGTTCCCCGGTAGGCTCTCTTTTGGAAAAAATTGACCCCATTATTTTGTACAGGACTATTTTTAACAGGAAATAAGCATTGATGACAACAAAAACAATGAGGTAAAATTCAATACCTGAAGAACCCATCAGGGATACCCCGTTGTCTCTGGCAATCAGGTAGATAGAAAATGGTACAAACAGATAAAAAATCAGGTTCAGCCAGAATAGTCCAAATTGATTGTTGTACCCCTGCTCCCGGTAAAGTCTGGCTGATGCAGAATAATTAAAAATACTCTGGAAAACCTGAACGATGTACTTGGAAAACCCAAAGCGCAAAGAGGCGAATATCATCCATCCAATTACAACCAGGAAGAAGGACCAGTCCTGTGCGACGACTTTCATCGGTTTTCCTTCAAAGCCGTATGGTTTTCCAGGTTGTTCGGCGACCGTTGCTTTCGCCTTCAATGAATCAACAGGAACAGGTGCAAAACTCCAGAAATTCAGGGTATCTCCCTCCGACTGATAATAGCCGGGATTTCCGGTATAAATATTAACGTTAAGATCCTTGTCAGAATAATTGTCCTTTGATTCGGCTATTTGAGATTTCAGGGGTTTTGAAACCGGAGAAACCTTTTTCACATCGGCAGTTTGAGATTTCAGGGGTTTTGAAACAGTAGAAATCTTTTTCACGATCGCTGGCTCGGTCTTTTTCTTGTTTTCAACCGCAGATTCTGCCTTTTTTCCTGTGATTTGCTGATGGTATTTTTCGGCTGCCTGAATGATCCTTTCTACTTCAGTATCCTGCTTTTCAGTCTTTGGGATCACTTTAGCCGGATGCAATTGTTTTTTGGTATTTTTCTGTGCAGATAATTTGGCTCCCTTTCGAGGAGTTTGCCCGGATTTGGTCACTGAAATAAACAAAAAAGAGGTGGCAGGAAGCAACATCGCACGATTAAATAAGATCGCTGCAAAGATAACAAAAAGTGATGGATACGGTAATTAACCCTCCAATCCAATGAAAAATATCAATTCTACCATTAATCAATATCTTTGTACCATGGAAAGTAAAGCACAACCGCATATCTATTTTGCCCCTCTGCAGGAATCAACGGATTTTATTTATCGCAGGGCACATGCCGTTCATTTTGGGGGCATCGACAAATATTTCTCCCCCTATTTGCTGGTCCAGAAGGATGGCAGTCTGAAAAAATCGCATTTGCGGGATACGATGCCTGAAAATTGTGAAGGGTATAACCTGATTCCGCAAATTATGGCAGGGAACAGTGCTGACTTTATCCACCTTTCAAATCACCTGACCACACTGGGTTATGAAGAGATCAACTGGAACCTGGGGTGTCCCTATCCCATGGTTACCCGCAAGGGGATGGGATCCGGCTTGTTGCCTCAGCCGGAAAAGATCAGGGAAATACTTGAAACAGTGCTCCCTCAGCTCAAATGCAGATTATCCGTCAAAATGAGGTCAGGATTGGATTCTAAGGAGGATATCTTACAAGTAATTCCTGTCATGAACGATTTCCCGCTGACAGAAATCATCTTCCATCCTAGGGTTGCCAAACAGCTTTATTCAGGAACTCCCGACCGGGAACTGTTTCAACAAGTACTTGCATTGAGTAAAAACCCGGTCGTTTACAACGGAGACCTCGTTACTTCAGAAGATTTCAAAATTGTCAGCGATCAGTTTGATGCTGTCACCTCCTGGATGATCGGCAGAGGCATGCTTAAAAATCCTTTCCTCGCTTCGGAAATTAAGGGTATTCAGCTTCCCGGCAGGGAAGCGAAAATCGTACAACTTGAGCGCTTTCACGAGGAGATATATGGAAGCTACACGACTCTACTCAGCGGCCAAAGCCATTTGATTACCAGAATGATCAAGTTTTGGGAGTACTTTTGCTTCAATTTCCCTAATCCGCACAAGAGTTTTAAGCGGGTAAAAAAATCGATCAACCAAACCAAGTATGAAATTGCAGTAAGAGATAATTTTCTCCAACTGAGAAATGAAGAATCAGATTCGACGATTTGACGATTCGACAATGAGTTAATTTGACGATGAGGGAATCCGTTTTGATTCAATCCTCCTGATTCTGAATCCTAATCGCAAAAAATTGTCAAATCGTAGAATTAACTCATTGTCCAATTATCAATGTGCCAGCAGCCAGTTTTCGGCGGCATCCATCTCCACTTCAAGCGGAACAACCAACTCAACGGCATGCTCCATCTCCTCCTTGACGATCTTTTTCACGATTTCGGTCTCCGATATAAGCAGGTCGAAATTTAATTCGTCATGCACCTGCAGATTCATCTTCGAAGCAATGTTTTCCGCATCAAATCTTCGCTGTATCCTCACCATGGCCACTTTGATGATATCAGCCGCTGAACCCTGTATCGGGGCATTGATGGCATTGCGTTCGGCAAAGCCACGAACTGCGGCATTTTCAGAGACAATGTCCTTGAGGTAACGCCTTCTTCCCATGATTGTTTCTACATATCCCCGCTTACGGGCAAGTAAAATCTGTTCGTCCATGTAGAGCTTTACCTGCGGGAAGTTGATAAAATAGTCGTCGATCAACTGCTTGGCTTCATTGCGGGGTATATTGAGCCGCTGTGCCAGTCCAAAGGGCGAGATTCCATAGATGATCCCAAAATTGGCAGTCTTGGCTTTTCGCCGCATATCGGATGTAACATCTTCGAGCGGGACGTTGAAGATTTTGGCGGCTGTGGCTGCATGAATATCCTCGCCATTGGCAAATGCCTGAATCATCACCTTGTCGCCCGACAATGCGGCCATGATCCGCAGTTCAATCTGAGAATAGTCGGCAGACAAAAACAAGTGGTCACGATCGCTTGGCACAAAGGCTTTCCTGATCTCCCTGCCATTTTCGTCACGGATGGGGATATTCTGAAGGTTTGGATTGTTGGAACTCAACCTTCCGGTTACGGCGACTGTCTGGTTGTAGGAAGTATGAATTTTGCCGGTCTTGGGATTAATCAGCTTGGGAAGCGACTCCACGTAAGTGGAAAGTAGTTTTTTCAGTCCGCGGTGTTCAAGCACTTTCCCAATGATCGGATGGCGATCCTGCAAAGTGACCAGCACCTCCTCGTTGGTGGAATATTGCTTGGTTTTGGTCTTTTTTGCCTTGGGGTCAAGCAGTAGTTTATCGAACAGGATGTGCCCCAACTGCTTGGGCGAAGAAATATTAAACGGCTCTCCGGCCAATTCGGTGATATCAGTTTCAAGCGTGATGATTTGTTCCCTCAGGATCACAGCAGATTCCTCCAGTGCCTTCACATCAATTTTCATCCCGGCCAGCTCCATTTCAATCAACACCTTTAAAAGCGGCATCTCCACTTCTTCAAAGAGTTTGGTCACATTGCCTTCAGCCATTTCTTTCTCCAGAAGTGGTTTCAGTTGCAGGGTGATGTCGGCATCTTCACAGGCATACTCTTTGATGATCTGTAGGTCGACTGAACGCATGGTAGTCTGGAATTTTCCTTTCCCGATCAACTCGGAAGTGGCTATTTTCTTATATCCAAGATAGATCTCACTGAGAAAGTCAAGGTTGTGCCGCAACTCGGGTTGAATCAGATAATGAGCCACCATGGTATCAAAGATCGGACCATGCAGTTTGATTCCGTAACCGGAAAGAACCAGTGCGTCAAATTTGATGTTTTGTCCGACTTTGGTAATGGATTCACTGTCGAAGAGCGGCTTGAATTCCGCCACAATCTGTCTGGCAAGTTTTTGATCGGCAGGAACCGGAATATAATAGGCCTCACCTTTTTTAAAGCTGACAGAAATACCTACCAGCTGGTCTGCCAGTGGATCCAGTCCAGTTGTCTCCGTATCGAAACAAAATTCCTTTTGAAGGAACAACTCGCTGATAAGAGCTGCCCGCGCCTCCTCACCCTCGACCAGATGGTATAGGTGTTCATAGGAATGAATCTGTTCCAGGTTGGAAACAGGTGCAGCGAAGGTTTCTTCATTGAAATCAAAGAGTGAGCCCTGGGGATTAACGGGTTTTGCAATGACAGTCTCCGCTTTTGGCAATTTGGAGACCATGTTGCGAAATTCGAGTTCTGAAAAAATATCATTCAGCAACTGATGATCGGGGTCCTGACGGACCAATTCGCCGGGGGTATGGTTCAGCGGTACATCAATGATAATTTCGGCCAGTTTTCTCGAAAGCCTCACCTGCTCCTCAAAATTGACCAGACTCTCTTTCTGTTTTCCTTTCAGCTCGTCGATGTGTTCGTAAACACCATCAATTCCTCCGAACTGAGAAATAAGCAGAGTTGCTCCTTTGGGTCCGATACCCGGGCAACCCGGGATATTGTCGGATGAATCGCCCATCAGGCCGAGCAGATCAATGACCTGATCTGGCCGGCTGATCTGGAAATTTTCGCAAACCTCATTAACCCCCCAGATCTCCATCTCGTTGCCCATTCGTTTGGGCTTGTACATGAAAATATTGGAAGAAACAAGCTGGGCATAATCCTTGTCCGGTGTCACCATATAAACCGTGAAATCCTCTTTCTCCGCGGATTTGGCCATGGTACCTATCACATCATCTGCTTCATATCCTACACATTCGAGTGTAGGAATCCGGTAGGCATCAATCATACTACGGATGTAGGGAATGGCAATTCTGATGCCCTCAGGCATGGCGTCGCGCGTTGCTTTGTAGGCATCAAAAAGTTCATGGCGGAAGGTTGGACCATGCAAATCGAAGGCCACAGCGATATGTGTGGGTTGTTCCAGCTTCAGAATCTGTTCGAGCGTATTGACGAAGCCGAATACAGCCGAGGTGTTCATCCCTTTCGAATTAATTCTGGGATTATTGATAAAGGCGAAATAGGATCGGTATATCAGGGCATAGGCATCTATCAGGAATAGCTTTTTCATGAGTTATCTACATTAAATATTGAATATCCAATCGTACGAATGAACTCGCAATTGTTATACATCGCCATTTGCAGGCCTAAGACATGCAAGTTACACTCGTAAAATTTAATGAACCAAAGCTAATAAGTAATTGACAATAGACAATTGACAGCCGACGATTATGCAAGTTGCTGACTCCCTTCTGAATGCAGAACATTCTCCTGATTCCTGTCAGTCAGGAAAATTTATAAAACAAAAAGCCGGACAAATAGATGACCGGCTCTTTAATTTCTTGAATCAAAATGTGGCGATATGCTGCAATGTCACATGAAAACCTTGATCAATTACCCTTGTGGCGGAAACAGGAAATTGTCATGGATGAACTAATTTTCACACTGACAACTCTCCACGCATCTGAGTATGCCGCTGAGTCCTGAGTGTTTCAGAAAGTAATAAGTGTTTTTTCCATCGCGCGTGGAGGCCAAAACTCCTTTTGATTTTAATATCCCCAAATGGTGCGAAGTGGCCGACTGCTCTATTCCCAATTTCTCATAGATTTCAGTCACCGTTAGCTTTTGATTGCCCTCCAAATAGCTGACAATGGTAATTCTCATGGGGTGAGCAATCGCTTTAAGCATCTCGGCTGCCAGCGTTAACTTTTCCAAAGTCTGTTCGTGCGGGTTCATTGTTAGGATTTATTTAAATAATTGTAATTCAGTAATACAAATATATAGATAACATATAATTAATCAATGGAACGAATCGTTAAAATGTTTAATTTAGAACAGGTACAAACAATCCTGCCATCGATGAAAAATGATTACTTTTGGCATTATAAACGGCTGATTACTGTATGGCATCAAAAAATGAGATAATAGCTCCTGTTGAAGCAGAGTTGAATCATTTCGAACCCTTTTTCAAAAAATCGACCAGAACTTCCATCCCCCTTCTGGATACGATCATGAATTACATATTGCGGAGAAAAGGGAAGCAAATGAGGCCCATCCTGGTTTTCCTTTCAGCCAAGTTGAACGGCGAATTCAATGAACGCACCTATCATGCGGCACTAACGGTTGAACTGCTGCACACGGCTACACTCGTCCACGATGATGTGGTGGATGAATCCTATCAGCGGCGTGGTTTCTTTTCTGTCAATGCCATCTGGAAAAACAAAATTGCGGTACTGGTTGGTGATTTTATCCTCGCCAAAGGTCTGCTATGGTCGATCGAACACAAAGATTACGATATTCTTCAATTTATCTCCGCGGCTGTCAGGGAAATGAGTGAAGGAGAAATCCTCCAAATCCAGAAAGCAAGAAAGTTGGATATTACGGAAGCGGTCTATTTTGAGATTATCCGAAAGAAAACGGCTTCCCTGATGGCCACAAGTGCAGCCGCAGGAACCTGCTCTGTCACGGATGATGCTGAAATCATCGAGCGGATGAGGTTATTCGGGGAGTATGCAGGAATAGCATTTCAGATCAAGGATGATTTATTTGATTTTCAGAAGACGAATCTTGTTGGAAAGCCTACCGGGAATGACCTCCATGAGAAGAAAATCACTTTGCCTTTGATCCATGCCCTCAACAGGGGTAACTCTTCAGAAAAACGCACCATCCTGAACATCGTTCGCAAGAAAACAAAAACCAATTCGGACCTGGCAGAGGTATCTGACTTCATTGCATCGAAAGGCGGATTTGAATACGCTGAAACCATGATGCAGGAATACCACCAGAAGGCGCTTGATCAGTTGACAGCCTACCCCGATTCAGAATACAAGCGTGCCCTGATTGCTTTTGTCGGATACATTACCACGAGGGAGAGCTGAAGAAGAGTGCCTGTATTATAAAATTTTCATGACCGGATTAAAAGTTCCACATCAGCATAATTGCCCATGGATGCAAAATTTTCAATAATTAGAAGGAAACATAAAATCTCCCCTTTATCATCGCATCTCAATTCGGCTAAATGTTGCAGAAAGGATTGTAATGTATTTTTTATTTGATCAGGTATTGG
>SESG01038094.1_pt1 | contig 12071 bp, 8 predicted proteins | sample 3171421 | NCBI WGS metagenome assembly SESG01 (sample SAMN10866946, study PRJNA518727) | freshwater metagenome | biome: subpolar coniferous forest; feature: holomictic lake; material: water; isolation source: holomictic Lake 227, 6 m and 8 m depth | place: Canada: near Kenora, Ontario | collected... | reverse complement strand
CAATTCCCTGGTAATCGCTTTGGCCAGGCGCGCGGCAACTTCATAGCGCGTCCTGGAAAGCGTGCCGCCGGTTTTGGCGAGCCTGGCTCCGACCGTTTTCAACCGGCTGTCGAGGTCCGCGATCCGCTCGTTGCGCGTTTCAAGATCGTGCGCCTGCGTTTTGGCGCGGGCTAGAAAATCCAGAATTCCCTGAACGCTGGGCTTGTACTTTTGCTTAAGCTGGTGATAGAGCGCCATGCGCGTTTCCAGCCATTGCAACCGTCCGGAGTCGGCCTCAATCCGCTGTGCAAACGAGGTCACGCTGCGGGCCAGTTCCTGCATGCGGATCGCGAGGTCGCGGGCCTCGTCGCGCCAGGCGGTGGCTTCGGGGATCAGCGCGGCGAGCTCAGTCAGCGCCTTCTGGGCTGCGGCGAGGCTGTTGAAGGACGAAGCATCGTCCTCCAGCAGCGCGTTGTTTACCACGCCGGTCAATTCAAGAATGCGGGCGGCATTGGCGACCTCAGTCTGCTCGCGCGCGATGACTTCGTCCTCGCCATCCTGTAATTCGGCGGCTTCGATTTCCTTGATCTGGTAGCGCAGCAGGTCCAATTGACGGGCCAGTTCGCCATCGTCCGTTTCGAGCCCGTCGCGTTGCTCACGCAGCACGCGGCGCTCGTCGTAGATTTTCTCGTAGGCCGCACGCGCTTCCCAGAGGTGTCCAAAGGAATCCAGCAGGTCCAGCTGGAAGCCGGGATTCAACAGTGACTGGTGATCGTACGGGCCGTGCATATCCACCAGCCGGTCGCCGAGCGCCTTGAGCAGCTGCACAGTGGCTGGTTGATCGTTGACCCAGTTGCGGCCCGTGCCGGCAGCGGAGACCGTGCGGCGGATAATCAGCTGGCCATCCTCGCAGGGGGCCAGGCCGCTCTCGTCGAGCCGCTGATCTACCGGTCCGGGATCGGCTAGTTGAAAAGTTGCTTCGACCTGACACTGTTCGGCGCCAGAACGCACCAGCGCCCGGTCGGCGCGGTCGCCCAGCAGCAAGCCCAGAGCGCCGACCAGCACGGACTTGCCGGCGCCGGTTTCGCCGGTGATGACATTCAGGCCCGGCTGGAATTCAACCGTGACCTCTTCCACCAGCGCGAGATTCTTAACCCGCAGGGAACGGAGCATGCGGGCAGGATACTAAGCCGCCAGTTTGCATGCAAGCACCTGACAGCGACCGGTTGCCAATCACGAATTCCGGGGCTGAAACCGGGCTGCATGCTTACTTTTGTGATCTTAATGCTGATAGAGCCGCTTGCGGCCCCGCCGCTTGCAGCCGCGCAGCGGCGGCGATTGTCAACGGCGGTAATCTCCCCACGGATGCGAAGAAGCGGTTCCTGGCGGCGCGGTCAGCACCAAACTCAACCTGCGCGGCAGCGCCCAGGTACGGAAAATTCGCGTAGCGTGTGAGGATTGTGTGCCCAACCATGATCTCGGCGCCTTCCCGGAAAATTTCGCGATAAGGGCGCAGCGACTCGCCATCCAGATCGTCGGCGAAAGGCAGCCCGTCGCTGTTCATCTCGGTCCCGATATTGATTGGCAGGTGACGACGCTGGCAGGCTTCCACAAATTCGCGCAATTTTGCTGTTTTCATGCTCTTGACCGCCGGGTCCTGATAGTTCCAGTTGCGCTCGGGAATGACATTGGCGGCCGCGCAACCTTTGGCTTCCAGGCAGTCCAGCATGGCGTCTGCGGAACTTTCACCGCGACTGGTTCCATCCAGCCAGGTCGCCGTCGGGATCGCGTCGCAGGAGCGCACCCATGCCACAAAGTCATCCACCGGCGGAAAGGTCCCGGGCGTCGGTGCCGCATACCCCAGTCCGCCGCGCTTGGCCAGCTTCGTGCGCACACGATTTTCCAACGCCGGGCGCTTCCCCAGCAGGCTGGTTGCTTCGACCACGCTGACGCCTAAAATCTGCGCCCACCATGCGGCCAGCGCCGGTACATCAGGAAAAGCCGCCCGGGCACGGTCCACATAAGCGCGCATCAGGTGCCGTTCAGTCGGACAGCCGCCGGGCGAAAGAGGCACGACGTCGCGCAGATAGTCCACCGCCGCCGGGCCGAGATGCGGATTAATGCGCGCCACCAGCGCCCGGTTGCGTTCCGCCGCCCCCGCACGCAACGCCGCGAGGGTCACGGCTTGCGGCGTGCCGTCTGGAAAAGTCCGCGTAAAGCCCATCCCCATGATGTAGGTCACCCCTGGCTCGCCGGGGGAATTAATTTCGGCGTCGGAGAATTCCCGAAGATAGGCGCGGGTTTCGAGATGCGCCGCCGCGCGCAGACCGGCCGCCGCCGCCGCGTTCAGAAATTCGTCCATTCCGTCGAGCACATCAAAGTCACAGACCGCCGCCGCGTAGAGTCCGCCCTGGCGCGCCTCCCAGGCGATGCGGGTCGGGGACCAGCCCTGTGCGTTAAAGGAAAAGAAGGAGTGCAGATGCATGTTCACATTGCCACCGACCGGCGGCGCTGTGATTCGCGCCATACAATCGGCCAGCGCTGCGCGACGAATAGCGGGGTCAAAGTTATCCAGCAAACTAAGTTCAGGCGTTTTCATAATGTGTCCATTTCTACCATACCGCTGACCCGCATTTTTCGTATATCCAATCGTTCTCGCCCTACAACCACTTCTTAAACCAGGACTTAGCCTCGTTCCACATCTCCACCGGGATGGCGTGCCCCACCCCGGGATAGGAGATCAGCTTTAGCTTTGATCCATCCTGGTAGTGAGGCCGGGCCGCCGCCTCAAACCTCTGATTGCACTCCAACTGCACCATATTGTCGTTCGCCCCGTTCAACATCAACAGGGGCCGGTCGGCAAAGACGGCGGCACGATGCAGAGGATCCCTCGCCCTCACAACGGCGTCCAGCTCCGGCGGAAAGAAGGTGTCAAAATCCTTTGCCGGAGATTGGTTTGCAGCCGCCCGCAGCTCCATCAACCGCCGGAAATCGCCGCTCCCGATCATCGGAACACCCACCCGGATTCTGTGGTCCAGCGCCATGGCCATCAAAGTGGCGTGACCGCCCAGCGAGCCGCCGGTCATGCCAATGCGGTCGGTCGTCAGGCCCAACCGCGCCGGAATCATATCGATCAGAGTGACGACATCCATGGCGGTGCCCAGGAACACGCCATAAATGTCGGCCGCGTGTACCGGGCTCCAGTTGCCATTCACCCGTCCGTCAATCAGGCGGCGGCCGTGATTCCTTTGATCGAGGGCAATGGCGATGAAGCCCATGCCCACCAGCTCACGGCACCAATCATGGCAATGGAGTCCCATTCCGCCACGGCCATGGGTGACGAAAATAATCGGCGCGGTTGACGGCAGGTCAGCGGCGCCAAACACGTCGACCTCAATCCCGGCCACGCAGACCCTGACAAAATCATCCTGATTCAGTTTTACTGCCATGTTGACACCAACCGTGATTTTCAAAAAAGATTTCCGCGATTGAGCCGGCCAGCGGGATCGAACACCGACTTCACTGCGCGCATTTGCGTGATCGCCGTATCGCCGTACATTGCCCGCAACAAGGCGATTTTGGCTTTGCCAATACCATGCTCGGCCGACACTGTTCCGCCCCATCCGATTACATTCCGCGCCCACTCGAGATAAAGCGCCTTGCCAGTTTCATACTCGGCCATCGAGCGCGGCAGAATGTTGACATGCAGGTGGTTATTGCCGATGTGTCCAAAGACCACTGACTCCAGTCCGGACTTCGCAAGACCGGCGCGGTAGAGCGCCACCACCTCTTCTATCCGGGCATCGGGCACCGCCATATCGGTGCCAAGCTTGGTCAGTCCAGGCGTCGCGCGGCGTCGCTCATCAATTGTTAAATTAACGGCTTCCGGCACGGCGTGCCGGAAGCTTTTGAGACGTTCCAGCTCCGCCGGAGTGGACGCCAGCCAGGCCTCTTCCTCACGCCCGCCGGACCTGACCAGCACTCCGGCTGCGTCCGCAACCCGCGCGCTTACCTCGTCCTCGTTGTCGCCATGAAACTCCAGATATACGGCCGCGCCTGCGGCCGGCGGTTCAGGAATATCTTTGAAGGCCGGGGTGGAGGCCTTACGCTGTCGCAACATATCCAGCGCAGCTTGATCGAAAAACTCGATCGCCACAGGCCTGGTCATGCCTGCACGCAGGCGTTCGACAAACTTCAATGCCGCCGCTTCGGACGGCAGGAAGGTCTGCAGCCCCCACATTGCAGCCGGATGCGGAAGCAGACGTAATTCAATCTCGGTGATGATGCCCAGAGTGCCTTCCGAACCAATCAACAGGTCTACGAGATCCATGTCGTCTGCGACAAAATAGCCCGACGCATTCTTGACACCCGGCATCCGGTAGTCCGGCAACTGGCCCGCGCAAAGTTGTCCATCACCGGTCAGCAGAGCAAAGCTGCGCCCGACAGCCCGCTCTATGCCGCGTCGCAATGCCAGACGCCGTCCATCCGCCAGCACCACACGCAACGCCTCAACGTAGCGCCGCGTCGGGCCATAGGCGTATGAACAGGCGCCCGAGGCGTTGCAGGCCAGCATGCCGCCGAGGCTGGCGGAGGTCTCCGTCGGATCGGGCGGAAACCAAACCGGCGGGCCGGACTGCAAAGCGCGCAGCGCTGCAGCGGTCCCGGCGCCAGGACGGGCCACGCCGTCAGGCAGCCGCCGGGCCAGCGCTTCACGCAGCGCTTTTAGCGGCAGGCCCGGCTGCACAGTCAGGCGGTACTCTCCCGCGCTGGCCCCAAGTTGCACATCCAAAATACCTTGCATGCGGCTAAGATTGAGAATCAGCCCGCCGTCAGGGACAGCGCCGCCCGTAATGCCCGTGCGCGCGCCTTGCACCGTCACGCCACAGCCCACCGCTGCTTCCATCAAGCATGCAGCCGTCTCATCTTCGTCATGGGGAAAAGCGATGGCTCCGGCAGAACCGGCGCGGCGCGATTCATCACGCAGGTAATCGGAAAACTCTGCCGCGACGTCACGCCGCCACAGAGAGGCGTGTCCGCGGGTTGTGGCCTGAGGTAAGGCGCTGGTCATGGGCGCGCCTAGAGCGTGACGGCAGCCGCTATGCACGCGCCGATTTCGGCGCTAACGCGGCGTACAATCTCTTCCGAGACCGGTTTATTAACACGCATCAGACACATTGACTGATCGTTCTTCGGATTGTGGGAATGTCGAATATCTTCAATGTTGATTTGCGACACAGCCAGCGCGGCGCTGATCTGGGCCACGACCCCCGGCCGGTCCGGGTACTGGAATAAAACCGTATGTCCGTGCGGCTCAAAATAGAGACGGTCGAAGTCGTTTATCCGCGCCACCATCGGCGTGCCCTCCGCAACCGTTCCGCGCACGCTGGCCTGCTTTAAATTCTCAGCGTCCATCGCTGCCGTCAAATCCACCGTGATCGAACTCGCAAACCTTTTGTGCGGATCGGTCATCCGGTTGCGATACTCGATTCCGCGCTCGCCAAGAAACCGCACCGCCGCCTTGGCGTCCATCGAACGGTCGAATTCCTCCCAAAGCGCGCTCACCATGGGGACAATCAACCAGTCCGCGAAGGGTTGCAACGACCCGTAGCAACTGGTCTCGATGCGCTGCAAACGGGTGCCCGCCCCAAGCATCGCCCGGCACACGCGCGCCAGTGAATAGGCCAGGTTACCGTAGGCCGGATCAAGACCTTCCGGAATATCACGATTGACTACATAAGCCGTGATGCCTTTGTCATCGAAGTCCACGAGCTGCTCCGCAGCCCGCCGTGCGGCGGTAGCGTTGGCCTCCTTCGTGCTGGCTCCGAGGTGCGGCAGCATGATGTCGGCGATGTCGGCCACGGATTTGGCGCCCGCCTCATCTTTGACATACACATCGTTTAAGAAATGCAACCCCTTCTCCGCCTTGACGATACGCAGGGCGGCTTCGTCCACGATTCCGGAGCGGGCGCAGTTGATCAATGTCGCGCCATTTTTCATTAGCGACAGACGTGCGGCATTGACCATATTGCGTGTTTCGTCGTTTTCGGGAACGTGCAGTGTAACGATATCAGACTCACGGAAAATGGTTTCCAGGTCGGTCAAGGTCACATCGAAGTCCGCCGCCCGCTCACGGGAGATCATCGGATCGTAGCCCAGCAAACGGCATTCGAACCCGCTCAAGCGTTTAGCGACCAGGCAGCCGATATTACCCATCCCGACGATACCAACGGTCTTGCCGCTGATCTCGCGCCCCATGAATGCAGTCTTTTCCCAGTTCCCCGCGCGGCAGGAGCTGTCTGCTTTTACGACATGGCGGGCATCTGCCAGCATCAGAGCAACGACCTCCTCAGCAACGGCATTGGCATTAGCGCCAGGGGTGTTCATGACATCAACGCCGCGCTTGCGGGCGTATTTAATATCTATCGTATTGTAACCTGCGCCAGCCCGGATCACGACCTTGAGCTGCGGCAGAGCGTCAATCGTATCAGCCTTGACGGGTTCGCTGCGGACAATCATGGCGTAGGTGTCAGGATGTTCCCTGACCAGCGCGCCCATCCTGGCGCTGTCGTCGTCCTGAACGACGGTGTAACCCTTCTTGCGCAGCAGTTCGACAGCAATTTTGTCGAGCTTGGTTGGGATCAAGACCTTTTTCATGCGAACCTCCCGACGCCATAAGAATGCGTCCTGTGGGATTGAAAGTAGCGCGCCCGGGGTACGAAATCAAGCCAAAGGCAGCACGACATTTCCGGCACTGCAGAGCGGCATGGTCAGTTGCGGCTGATTTACCGGCTTATTTTTCTGGTGGTGTTGGCACGAGAATCTCGTTCCGGCGCAGAAACCACGGCGTAAAGGGCGGGTTGTATCTGGCCCAAACCGGATCGCCGGTGGCCGCCAGACCCTGCGCCTTCATCCATTCCTGCAGGCGGACGAGGTTGCGTTCATAACGCCGCTGGCTCCAGACACCGGAGTATCGCACCACGGCCATACGCCGTGCCGGAATGGCGCGCAGTCGTATATGTCCGTCCGTGGGCTGCGGTAGTTGCTCCAGCGTGCAGTTGGTCGGCATCATGAATGTGACGGCCCACTGTTTGCCTGCGGCTGTTTGCCCGACGGGCGCCGTCATGGCGATTTTCTCGCCTTCCGGCTGCTGCGTGACGGGTGCGGACATGGCGATTTTGCTCTGCGCCTGATTCGCGCCTGAGATGTAGCGGAATAACGGACGAAAGGCCTTATTGCCGGCTTGTTCCAGGCTTCCATCAACTATGATTTCGGCGACCACCTGCGGCGCGTATTGTCGCACCTGAAAGTCTCCGTCCAGCCTCTCCGCAGTGTAGGCAGCTTCCTCAATGCCCATGGCGATTTCTCCTGTAGTGCCTAAGGCCAACCCGGCCAGCAGCATGCTGAAAAATCCTTTTTTATTCATTATTTTCCTGATGCGTGACAAATGGTCCGGTTTGTCACAGAGCGCGTGGAAGCGACTATTTCACATCGAGAATTCTCTGATTTTTGCTGACCTCGCCATCGCGGTCTATAATATAAGGGACCGTGCGGTATTCGGTCATGTCGTTCAATTCGTGCAGCATATGGCGCAGGCTTTCCGCAGCCTCCAACCCTGCATCGATCAATTCGCGGATTAAATCAGGGTCTTTGTCGGCAACCCGGCTCATCGCATCCAGGCTCATCATCAACACCGTCGCCGGCTGTCCGAGGTGATGGCAGGCCGCGCCGAGACTCTCCACCATCACCCGCTGCCGCTCTGCCATACGTTCCGCTTCTTCGGCGCGTTTGTGATCGGAAATATTCATGACGGAAACCACAAACCCAATCAGTTCATTGTCCACGTCACGATTGGCCGATGCCGCAACCCGCACCCATACTTCGCCGTCAGCACCGCAAAGGGCGTGCATTTCCCCTTCCCATGTCCGTCCAGCCTCAGCCGTCTGAAACATTTCGCCAATCAGCCGGGCTTCTGTAAACAAATCCTTCAAGGGGCGTCCCTCAAGTGCCTCGTGGTCAGCGACTCCAAAAACACGTGCGGCGGCTGTATTGGCAAAAGTTATCCTGCCATTCATGTCGGCGATCGCAATCCCGGTGCCGGCGTTTTGAATCGCATTATGCTCGGCGCGCAGCCTTTCCTCATCCTGACGTCTGACCGTAATATCGCGAATGAAGAAACAGAGGCAGGCGCGGTTCTGCACCAGCATCTGGTTCACGGCAATCTCAGCAGGAAAAAGCTTGCCGTTTGCGCGGGCACAGTAGGCCTGAATCAGGATAAAGCGCTCGTCGCAGAGCCCCTTGTTAAGCTCGCGCATGGTTTCCGCATCCGCCCCGGAGATCATGCTGGTTACATTGACACGGCAAAGCGCAGCGCGGGAAAGTTCCAGAAATTCCTCTGCGCGAGGGTTTGCATCCAGCACCTGTCCATTAATGTCAGTGATCAGTGCGGCATCGTAGATGCTCTCTAAAAGCCTTTGAAAATCCAGGCCGCCCAGCCGTTCGGCTTCGCCGCCCGATAAAGCCACAGCCTTGTCCGCTATTGACCGGCCGCGCTCAATTTCCAGCCATACATCCCGCATATCCGGCGGAATGTCGATTCGCATTGTAGTTGATAGCCGCCTGTCCGGCATGCCGCACTCCGTTTCCACACCCGCGCCACTTTCTATTGAAGCCAATCTAAGTTGATTCACCGTTCGCCGCAAGTGAAATCACGGCTTATGTGTAATGGGTCAGTGACGTAGGGGAATTATGGTAGGGCGGCATCGCCGAGGCCGCCGAGCGTGGTGCAAGTACGAGCAAGATTACGATTATGAGCCTTTCACCCCAACGGAACTGCAATGCGCCCCGGGTGCCGCCTTGAGGGGCAGGGAGATGGCCAGCGCAATGGAAACGATGAATGAGCAGAGCGCGAAGTAGATTGAGCAGGTGAATGTCCCTGAGACATCCTTCATCCATCCGCCGATGAAGGAGCCGAGAAAGGGGCCGATGCCCATCACGATCATGGTTGCCAGACCCCAGAGCTTGCCAAGCGTCTTACGCCCGTAGATGGCGCCGGTGTAGCCCACCACGCCACCAGGCACAATGGCCCAATAAACGGCAAAAACAAAGCAGGCCGCGTAGGCGAAGACATCGCTCCGACCGGAGGCCAACAGGAACAGGCATGCGATGACGCCCGTCAAAGGGCCCAGAATGAGCATGCTCTTACGTCCCAATGCCTCATCGCCGATCGCCTGGACGACTTTGTCGGACAGCCTGCCAATAAGCGGCATTGAGACGATGCCGATCAGGCCGATGATGGCGTAGATGTTGGCCGCCTTTTCGAGAGTGAACCCGATATCGGATGTCCAGTAACTCACCACCTGGGTCCATACCAGAAACTCCGCCATCATGCTGGTGAGAAAGGTGAGAATGGCGGCCCAGATGGCCCACTTGGAAAAGGCCTCGCCAACGGACCAAACGTATTCCTCCGGATCTGCGTCTCCGAAGGCGGCAAGCGCACCGAAAGGCTTGACACCATAATGCTCGGGGGACTGTTTTGCTGCCAGAACGGCCACAATAAGCGCGATGAACACGATGATGCCAAGGATGGTCATCTGAGACCGCCAGGCAAGGTCCAGAGCCTGAATGGCGTCCTTGACCGCTGGATTGAGAAGCGTCACGGGCTCCTTCAGTTTGGCGGCCATGGCCACGGCCATCTCCCTGCCATTCAAAGCCGATGCGTTTGGAATAAGCGCCTGGAGGGCCGCGTCCAGCCTGCCCTGAGTGGCGCTCAGGGTTGGCTTGACCACATGGGCCAGAACAAACTGAGCCATGGGGGCGCCGGCAAAGGCAATGCCCCACATCGTCCCATAGCTGCGCCCCACGTACCACTTGCGGACCGAAACGGTGGATGTGACCCAGAGCATGCCCGTGGCCACGCCGCCCAGCAATCCGAAGCTGACAAGATAGGCCAGCTGAGTGCTGATCATGGCCGTCAGCAGGAAACCAAGGGAGCCGAAGATGGCGGCGATGGCATATAAAGGCCTGGTCCCCCATTTATCGAGGATCATTCCGCTAAAGTAGGCGGTCACGGCGTAGCAGACCATCATCAGGGAATAACCGAGCGTAACCTGGGCCGTGGTCCATCCAAGGCTGATGCCCATGGGCCCCTTCAGGATGGCGAAGGTGGCGCGATACCCGAAGAGGCAGAAAACGGCCAGCCACGATGCAAAGACAACCGACCATCCGTAGAATTTTGCCTTGTTATCGTTCACATCGTTCTTCCGATCAAACACGCGATTTGCCCGGCAGCATCCGCCAGCAATGCGCGGCTGTCATCCATCAATTCCCGCAATGACGCCGGCCCGAAGCTCGATGAAAAACAACCATTGAACACTTCGCTCAATGCCGGCAGGGCGGCACGATCCACGCTGCCCGAAAGCAGCGTGACCGGCAAGCCGAGCTGTCTGGCATGCCGGGCAACAATGCACGGTGTTTTACCGTGCAGAGTTTGCATATCGCTGCGCCCTTCGCCAGTTAATGCCCAACCGGCACCTTGCAAAGCCTGATCAAGCTGCAACAGGCCGGCAATAACTTCCGCGCCGGAATGAACCGTGCCGCCCAGCAACCGGCAGGCAAATCCCAACCCGCCCGCCGCGCCTGCGCCGGGTAGATTCTGCGCCGTGCGTTGAAAAGCGCGCTCTGCGGACTCCGCAAACCGCCCGATGGCGGAGTCGTAAACAGCCCGCAAACCGGCAGTCACGCCTTTTTGCGGACCAAACACGGCGGTTGCCCCGAGTGGTCCTGTCAGAGGGTTGTTGACATCGGACAAAATCACCAGCCGGGATTGCCCGAGCCGGGCATCGAGCCCGCTCAGATCAATTTTTGACACGCGCTGCAGCTGATCGGGAATTGGCTCCACCGTTTTTCCTGACGCATCAAGCAACCGCGCACCCAATCCAACCAGCAGTCCCGCGCCGCCATCGTTGGTGGAACTGCCTCCGAGCCCGAGCATGACATCGCGCACGCCGCGATCGAGCACCTGCCGCAGCAGCTCCCCCACGCCAATTGTGGTCCGTTGCCCAACCGGCGCCGCCATGCCGGCGGGGTCCGTAATGCCCACCACTTGCGCAACTTCGATGATGGCAACGGCCTTGCCATCACGCTGCTTAATGCCGAACTGCGCGTCGCAAGGCGTGGACCCGGCGCCCCGCACCTGTGTCCGCAACCGCTCGCCGCTGGCATCCCCGTGCAAACAGGCGTCCAAAGTACCTTCGCCGCCGTCCGCCATCGGCAGCAAACGGCACACGGCATCCGGCCATACGCGCTGCACGCCTTGCGCCATCGCCTGCGCAGCCTCAATGGAGGTCAGCGATCCCTTGAAGGAATCAGGCGCGATCACAATGATGCGAGGTGAGGTCATGGCTGGCTATGCGATCCAACCTTTGCGACGCAACTCATCGGCAAGCGTGGTGGCTGGAACAACCAGCGTTCCGTCTATGGTTTTTCCGTACAAATGACCGAAATGGCTTTTGTCCACAGTCCAAAGATGAGAACATCGGGAGGCCACAGCTCCATTCAAAACCGGTTGATCCTTGTCGGGGAGTTGGGAATCTTTGACAATCGTCAACCGTGAACTGAATTGGAGTTTTGGTTTCAGTTCCTCAAAGCAACTTGCCAAACGTGGCCGTTTAATTTCAATATTGCGCCGGGCCTCTTCCCAAACATGCTCATTGATTACAACGGTTGCATGAAGAAAGAGCGCATTCAGCAAAATCCTTGTGGCACTCTCAGGATCGGCAGCGGAGAACAGGACGTTGGCATCGACAAAAACCTTCATTTTGTCCGGCGTTTCAGGCGTTTCCCAAGCTCCGTCTCGGCGGCGTCAAAATCGGCTACGCGGGCATCGGTGTAGATTTCAATTACACTCATGTTCGAATTCTACATGTTTACTGAAAATCAGTAAACATGAGCCTTTTCCAAGTTCCACCCCGTTGCGGGAACGGTGGTCGTCATGGAACGGTGTTTTTCCAGAAGGATTTGCCCTGATGTGCGGCTAAGCGGCGCTGGTTCCTCCAGAACAGCCACTTTTCAGCCGCAAAGACGGCTCGGCGAGA
>SESG01012979.1_pt1 | contig 12072 bp, 16 predicted proteins | sample 3171421 | NCBI WGS metagenome assembly SESG01 (sample SAMN10866946, study PRJNA518727) | freshwater metagenome | biome: subpolar coniferous forest; feature: holomictic lake; material: water; isolation source: holomictic Lake 227, 6 m and 8 m depth | place: Canada: near Kenora, Ontario | collected... | reverse complement strand
CATAGTCCGGGATGTGCCCTGCCTACCGGCGCACCTGATTGCCAAGGGCGACGGCGCCAATGTGAGTTGGTTTTCGGGCTTGCCGGCAATCACTTTCCACACACCGCTCGTGACGCTCCACTTTCCCGTCCGACTACCTGGGCGGCGGGGGATCGAGTATGAAAACCATGCGCTAAGCTAACCCGAATTTTCGCCGACCCTATCCTGGAGTATGAAAACCATGCCCATCATCACTGGGCCAATGACAGAGAATCAGGGAGTTGGCGGGCTAAGCCAACGAATCGCGTCACCGCGCCGGCCGCTTGTTCGTGTTATATTCTCTTTAGCGCATGGTTTTCATACGCCTGGCCGCCCTGCCCTAGTTTGCATTCCGCCTTCGGGCAGCCTTAGTGCATGGTTTTCATACAGTTAAGATATGGTTTCCATACTCAAACTTTCGTCGATCCCAAACTGACGTTTGCGAACAGCCGCAAGCGATCATACAATCCGGCTATTCGCTGACGAGGGAATAGGCATGTCCAAAGCTGTAGCCAAGACAACGTTGCGGTCGGACCAACCGCATCCGATGCTCCAGCAACTCGACTTGGCACTGGAGAACCAAACTGGCGGCGAAGACTGCCTCGACGTTTCCTACATGAGTCGCAGCTTTTGCCTAAGTGGCCTCCCTCTCCGTCGTCAGTTTATAAAAGATCCGCTCACCGGTAAAGTACTTGAGCCTCGGATTGAAGAAACCGTATTTTCCAGAACCGATGGCGCTGTGTCACTGACAATTGGTTCACAGCCATTTGTCATGCCAGACAAGACAAGAGTAACAGTCGGTGTGCCGTACGGCGCCCGTGCTCGCCTGCTTATCCTTTGGCTCACTACACAGGCCCGCGCAACACAGAGCCGTTTTCTGGAAATTGGAAGAATAGAAGACTGGCTTACTGATGCGGGAATCGCCTTTAATCCCGATAGTGTCGCTTCCGCAAAGGAACAACTCATCAGACTAAGCTTCGCCAACTTCACAATGGTCATGAAGCAAGATGATTTTGAGTTCTTTACCGCCGACCGCCTCATCGACAAAGCCGTGTTCCAGAAAGATGATATCATTAATGCAAAGAGCGGCAAGTTCGCGGCTGTAAGGCTCCCACTTGGGGTTGAGCTGAGTTCAAAGGCATATGAAAGATTTACAGGTCACGGAGTAATTCCGGTCAGCACTGAAGCATTGAGAAAAATTTCCCACAATGCGATGAGCATCGATATCTACCTATACTTGTCGTATAAGCTGCCGCTGATCTCTCTTGGCGACAGTGAGCTGCTTTCATGGTCACGACTGGTTGCGCAATTTGGATCTGGTGAAACTAAGGCGCGCTTTAGGCAAAACTTTGATAACAGCATTGCCCAAGCTCTCTCGGCGTATAGCGGCGCAAATGTTGACATTACCAAAGAAGGCTTGGTTCTTCGGTACAGCGACCCTGTAGAAGTTCGGAAGATGTTTGTAGTCTCAGCGAGTACCAAGAGGGAGGTTCGATCTCTCCAGCGTATCCGAAACCGCATCATCCCGCCGGCCAACCCAATTGATAACCACAACCTGTCGGCCATGCCGGCGGCGATCACCCAACTCGCATTGGAAGTCTGAGCATGAAAGCATGAAGCCCGCAGGTTGTTAACCCACGGGCTTCAAAACTTTGGACGTTGAGACGTCCGAATCGCATGGGAACATCGGTGTGTGCTTGGCGGCTACCCGGAGTCCCCTCTCGACGAATCGGATAGTACATGACTCCGAGTCGGTTAGCAACACTAAAGTGTTGGCCGAACTGAGTATTGTGTCTCTACGTCCGTCAACAAGAACGGATGGAGACCGACATGGCCCGTGTTGCGGTGCTACAAGAAGGTTGGCTGACACATTCCGACGTCGGCGCCGACGAAATCGCTGTTATGGCCGTGCTGGCCCTGCATGCAAATAAGAGCGGCAGTTGCTGGCCGACGCAGGGGCTGATTGCGCGTATGCTCGACAGGAGCAGACCATGGGTTAACAAGGTTATCGGCAGGCTGGTCGCACTGGGCCTTGTCGTCAAGACTAACCGCTCACGAGATGATGGCGGTGATCGTGCCTGTCTGTATCAGCTTGTCGCTCCCGTTAATGCGGGTGTTCATGATGAGAACACCCGGTGTCGTGCCGCTGACTCCATAACAACGAATACCGGAAATAAACAGGACACACACGCCCTGCCCGCTTCAGAAATTATTCGGCTCGATCTAAAAACCCCTGAGACCGACTGGCAGCCAAGCGACGACGACTTGTGCTGGGCTCTGGACAGGTTCCCCAGCGTTGACTTGCAGCCATCGGTGGAACGTTTTGTCATGCGTTGCCAAGCCAAAGGGTACAGATACAGAAATTTAGGGGCTGCATGGCGATGCTGGCTGGCAGAGGACCAACGAAGCGGCGGAAGAGTCGGCGCGACCAAACCGGGTTATGCCGGCAGTCATGGTTCGGCGGCTCAAACCAAGTTCGATACCTGGGCCATCGTGGCAGCCCGCGCTGGAAGTGCTCAACATGGCGCCTAAAGCCCTTCTCTCTCCCGCTCTGGCCTCGGCAATCACTGCTGCCGATCAAGCGCTTGTTCCCATATCAGAACGGGTTGCGTATCTTCTCAAGCCAACACGAACAGTGCCAAAATGTGGCGACTACGGCTATGAGGGCGACCAAGAAATCTGGGAACCATTAGCAGTGACAGCAACCGATGTTCCTGTCCTTCGTCGTCAACTTTCGATGGTATCCGCTGCTCTGGCCCCTGGAGAACCTGGGGCCGTGTTGGCGAGAATCCACGCTCTCCTAGCTCATTATCGTGACCGTGATCCGTTGCCCCCGGCGGTTGAAGCCGCAATAGCCGAGGATTGGCTTGATGACGTCGGCGAATGGCCCGGCTGGGTTGTGACGGCGGCCTGCAAGGCATGGCGGCGACACCCGATTAAGTACCGCTATAAGCCCTTACCAGGTGATATTAGGGCGCTCTGTGTAGAAATTGCCGGCAAGCTCCCTGTCATCCAGAAACGTTTGGAACGGCTGTTGGCCTCGGTGCCAAGCAGCTCAGAGACCACCGACGCTCCTGCCTCGGACGTTCGTGCAAGGGTCGTGGCGTTGGTCGCCGCCCGGAGAATGCCGTAGATACGTAAATGGCGGATGTCGGTTCGGAGCTCATAATTTAAGTGCGACCGGCCATCGCGACGCATCTGCTCAACCCGCCTGCAAGATGGCTCTGCTGGATAGGACAGTAGGAGTGCTCCCCGTTTGGACCGGACGGGCGGCATAGTCTGAGGAGCCAGGGATAGACCTAGGGCTATGCCTATGTCCGCGACGTTTTCGAAGGTGGAAATCATCACCGGTGTCGGCCATCGGTGCCGGTACACGACGGAGCAGAAACTGGCGATCGTCGCCGAGACGATGCAACCTGGCCAGTCGGTGAGCTATGTTGCGCGTTGCCTTGCGCTTGCCCCGAATCTGAGGCATTCGTCAAAACCTTCAAGGGAGATTACGTCTGCGTCAATCCCATCCCCGACGCGGACACAGCCCTTGCCGCCATCAAAGGCTGGATCAACGACTACGACGAAGTTCACCTTCACAGTCGGCTCGGATTCCGCTCCCCGAGGGAGTACATCAGAACCAGTGTCCGACCATCCGCCTGTGCGGTCTGACGGGGAGCACTCCAACTGTAACGATAACCGACACCCCGAATGAAGTCTGGTCCGATAGCCCATTTGACGGTGGGCACAGAGATCGGTGACCGGGGGGCGTGGATCAATGCCTCGCCATTCTGGAACGCCCACCCCAGGGGATGCGCTCTGGACCCCGACCGCGGCCCGAGCTGTCCCGGCAGGTTACTTTGCCATTTTCGGCACTGGGGTGGTTCGCCATGTTTCTATTCGACGGTGGAACGCTCGTAATGGTCCAGCGTCGTCGCTGGTCGCCACAGCCGGTCTTCAAGGTTGACCACACGGTCGGCAAGAGTAACGTTCTCGCACTTCAAATCGTCTACCTGCGTTGAATGCAGATGTCGCCCCGTCGTTTTTGGAGACGGACAAGGCGCTGAGGTCTAGAGCCTGATTCATCCGGTTCGTGAATCGGCGGATTCATCGACAACATGAGATATGCCGTCGATAACCGTTGTCCCAAGTTCGCGGTCAATCTCCCCAAGCCGCCTGTTGAGTTCAGCAATCCGCTCCACCACGCTTGCACGCTCTCTCATCAGGGCTTTGCGCGGCTTTGGCTTTCCGTCAGCCCGCTTCGCGGAGTCGATGTGGGTACGACGAAAAAGGGTGATTTCTTTTCTCGTCAGGGTAGGCTTGACTAGATTTAGCTGCCTTGCCATCTCGAACTTATCGTCAGGCAGGCTGACAAGCTGATAGGCCGTTGCGTAATCGGGCGGGCAGAGATCAAGCGAAATCCGCTGCGTTTCGATGGACTCCGCAACAGTGCGCATCATGAACGCTAACGACCGCGAAAACGGTAGGTTGGTGCGTATCATCTCGTCGTAGTCACCGCGGGGCAGCTTTTCCTTGGCTTGCAACAGGTAGTGGCCAATGGCGATGAAATTGCGCTGGGACCGCTCCCAAAGGGTCCTGATGGCGACGACGCATTCTTCCTTTGTCGTGAAGTCAGCCATCTGCTCAATGCCAGCTGTGCGTTCGTCGGTGTTTTCTCCCGCGGCCTGGAGCGCACGCTTTGAAAACTTGTCGTCTTTGGTTCTGATTGCAATTGCCATGAGGCGATACCTCCGAGACTATATTCCAAGGTGGCCGCTGACATAGCTCCAGACGGCCTCATACTCTTCGGCACCCTTGCCGCGCTTCATCTCGGCCACGCCGATGCCATGCGAGTGCGAAAATGGAATGTCTTCAACACGCGGGATATCAATTGGACATAGCGGATAGCCGCCTTTGACCAGACGCTTCTTTGCGGCCTCAAAGCTCTTTGAACGGCGACTCGTCGCTGTCAACAGGGCAGAATACTGGGAATTACACATCTTTAAAAAGTCCATCCAGCTTTCGGCGCTACTTAGATCTTCGTCTTGCTGTCCAGAGGGCACAATAATGAAATCAGAGACCGACACCAGCTTGCGCAGTTTTCGGAGCTTGTTCTTCTCATCTTCGTCAGTAATCCCGTCCGTGACCAATGGCGGTGTGTCGATAATCATGACATCAAACCCGCCTAGGGCGGCGATGTCGTCGATGTCTGTAAGCAGCGCAGTCACCAATGTAATGTCCGCTGCATTGTCTGGACGGCGATCATGCCACCGGGTCAAGGTTCGCTGCAAGTCGGTGTCAACCAGGGCGACCTTTAGTCCTGCCCTAGCCGCTACAACGCCGAGATTCCGGCATGTCGTCGACTTGGCTACGCCGCCCTTGCTGCTGGCGACAGTGAGCCGCCGTGGACGATTGGGTGATTCAGCCATTGGTTCCTCCTGGAAGTGCAGGTACTAGGACCTTGTATCATGGGTGGATTCCTTAACAAATTGCCTACCCAAGGGCTTGGATGTTAGGGAACATTCAGTCCCAATGTGTGATAAAAATGCATTGGTTTGACCGAGTGGGAGGCCCCCACGGACCAGCGGGATGACCATATTAGATGCAAACGTTCTACATTTAGAACTAAACCCGGTCGACTCGAGATGCTCTGCGCAGCCTTATTCGAGGTAATGGGAGGAGGCGGCGCCGCGGGTTTGTTCTACATGTAGAACGTTCGCCGTCGTCCTACGGCTCCAGACCGTCGAGTTTGGCCGTGCCAACTTTCCTAATGGAGCTTTCACGACTGAGGAATGTTCAATGGGAGCGGGGCGGCGACGACCCCGTCAGAGGGCGGGAATCCGATACCCGGCGCTGCTTCCTCCCGGATGCGGCATGCCCGCAAAGAGTCCAATGCCGGCTCGGCAGAACGCTTTCCGAACAGCCACAATGGAAGCCACGGTTCGTAGGCTTGACTGAGCCAGTAACGAGTTTCTCCTCTGCACCAATGAAACAATCTCCGCCAGGTGGGGACTGAAAGAAACGGACGATCAAACCTTTATTCTCCTGATGGCCGGCTTCGATGGGAGCATCGGCGCGCGACGACAGAAGCCGCTATGAGACAAGGCGGCGTTGGCGTTCGATCTCACTATGCCTTCCGACACTCAGCCGCAAGACAGCGATGAACACGGCTTCAGCATTGAGGGTGTGGACGTTGTCGACTGCCGGCGGTCAGGTGTCAAAGGATGGCGGTTTCGAAGCCATACAATTCAAGCTCGCCCCCAACATGATCGTAGCTCTCAGCGCGCCGAATCTTGCCAAGAATGCTCCGCCGCAAATGCCGAAGCGGCAGCCGGTCCGTGGATGGCGTGTGTGCCGGTCAAAGGCAAGGCCAACGGGTGGTACCGATGCTGGACCGAATCCGTGACTTACCGGTGCGCTGGCGGACATTGATGATCGATGCTTTGAGTCGTAGCATCACAGTTTTCGCTATCCTTGGCGTCCTAGGTCCAATTGACATTCATGATTCCCATCGGCTATCTGGTGTGATTCATAGGTCTCCGCAGTTTGGAAGCGGAGCGGCCGATGGGTATCAAGCGCTACGAGTTGAGCGAGGCGCGGTCGGCTCGGATTGCTGCGCTGTTACCGGGCAAGTCCGGTGATCCGGGGAGGCCGGGTGTCGATAACCGCTTGTTCGTCAACGGATGTCTGTGGGTGCTGCGCTCCGGGGCACACTGGGGCGACCTACCGGAACGCTATGGCAAGTGGAAGACTGTGCACCATCGCTTCAGTCGCTGGTGTCACAGCGGGGCTTGGGAGCGGGTGTTCGAGACGCTGACCACCGATCGCGACAACCAGTATCTGATGATCGACAGCACCATCGTCCGCGCCCGTCAGCAGGCGGCGAACGGAAAAGGGGGGCCAAGAATCAGGCGTTGGGGCGTTCCCGAGGCGGATTGACCACCAAAATCCACATGCTGGCCGACGCCCTCGGCCGTCCTCTGCGTCTCATCGTCACTGCCGGACAGGTTGGCGACGCCACGCAGGCCGAAGCTCTGCTGGAAGGGCAGTCCGGCGCCGCCGTCCTTGCCGACAAAGCTTATGACAGCAATGCCTTACGCGAGACGATGACCGCGATGAAGGCCGAAGCGGTCATTCCGTCCAACCGCACTCGCAAAGTCATCATCCCCATGACGCCGAAGCCTATACGCACCGCAACAGCATCGAACGCTGCTTCAACCGACTCAAGCATTTTCGACGCTTCGCCACACGCTATGACCGCTGGACAATCCATTTTAAAGGCTTCGCCCTCATCGCAGCCGCAATGATCTGGATGGCCTGAATGTCGATTGGACCTAGCCGGAGCGGCTAGGGCGGTCAGGTCGCCATCGCTGCGAATAAGACAGTCTGAAGCCGCCAGTGCGTTGGTTAGTGTTTCGATGTGCCGGGGGCCCGGTCACTGCCGGAAGTAGGGCAGGGGCCGGCGCCGCCGTACTGACGCTATGACAGACTGTGATCGCCCCGACGAAGGAGATGCCCGCCTGAAGACGCTTAAGGTCCTGCCGGAGCTGAAGTCAAGTGGCATTTGAAAAGCCCCGAGTTAAGATTGGCACAGGCGATACCTAATATTGGGCTGTCCCGAGCCGTCTCCACAATGAGCCTCAACCTCCGTCAAACGGTTCAATAGCTATCTGAAAATGACAATTCAAGGCGGCGCTTCAGAAGTCCTGACTTTTGAAACAAAACGACAGGCGTTCCTTGAGCGCCAGCCCATTCTTTGGATGCTGACGGGCGGGGGCATGTCTTGAAACCCATTCGAAGCCCCGGGGCAAGCCAGCGTTCGTCAGAGCCCGCCAAATCCTTAAGCGCATTTTGATAACCGGCAATGATGTCAGTGGTGGTACTGAGCAAGCGGACGATCAAGGGCGACGACGACGCAGTTCTCGATCCGGTTGGCGACTTATAGGCTCAGTCAGGGCCGCCTAAACATGAACAGCCCTGTGATGCGGGAGGCGAGTATAAGGAAGTTTGCGACGATAGATACCTAATGATTTGTTCGTTGAAAATTAACCAGCCAAGGAATCATTGCAGCTAATCAACGGCTTGATGCGAATTAGGCACAATTGACTATAGACACATACCTTACAGTCAAATACCCTATCCGAAGGGGCTTATGCGGTCGCGTCTTTGTCGCCCTATTTTATCACAGTCTCCCTCGGATGAGCATGTGCGATGTTTAACAGAAATGGCGCGATGGGGCTTCGGCTTCGGTGTATTGAGTGGGATGATGACTATAGTATAGGTGATGATATTATCGATCTTGAACATAAACCTCTATTATTTAGCGAGAATATGTTCCTAAACTCCATCCAGCACCGGTTTGGCGCTGAAAGAATGCTCTCATTGCTTGAAAAGTTGACGAAATATGCGAAGGCTCATTTTGTTGAAGGGGAGGTTCTAATGTCAGAAGATTCCTACAGTGGGTCGTTGCACCACAAAACATGTTCTGACGGATTTTTATGCGCAATCAACGCAATTAAGACGCAGGCTACACATGGTGATAACATATTAGAAGAATTGGCGTATTTCATTCGCAATTGGGTTGAAAAGTATGTCTCGAAAGTCGATATCGAGCTGCGACCTTACATAAGGGGGGGGGGTAAAAATATAGGGATGCGCAAAAACAAGCGAGATAAAAGTGTAGATACCATTATTGTGGGTGTAAGAGATGAAGCCTTTAGGGAAATTCGAAGAAGCGCAAATTATGTCTGCGTTGGTCCGCCATAGATTTTTTCTAAAGGGCGATAAGAGAGGGTTACCTGCGGATCTTTCTTTTAGAAATCTTACCGGCCTCGATATTAGCAAACAAGTTCTTACAAATATTGTGTTCAAAGGATCGTGCCTCGCTGGGGCGAATATGTCGGATTGTGATTTAACCGGTGCAGATTTTTTTGGGGCTGATCTCGAAGGGGCTAACTTGCATGGAGCAACGCTAACCGGGGCCGATTTTAGAGGAGCAAACTTAAGTCGGGCAATTTTGTCAAATTGTAAGTTGCAAGGATCTGACTTTAGTTCGAGTGGATCATCTGATAGCGATAACGCAAAACTAACGGATGCAAAACTTGATCACGCGATGATGTGCAACGCAAACTTAAATGGTTGCGACATGTCTGGTGCCGAATTGATTGACGCTGATTTATCTGGGGCAGACCTAAGTAGAGCAGTTCTGATTGGCGATTGGCGCGGAGTTGTCGGGGGCGTCGTTAGATAATGTTAAATTGTGCAATACGGTGTTGGAGTTATCAAGGCTTTCGAGTTCACAACGCGATCAGATGGGATCGTTATCTGGCGTTATCGAAAAAACCTATAGTTATATTCCTGAGGCAATGTTAAAAACAGCAATTGAGAATCATGTTAAGTGGATTGACGCAGGAGGAGAGAACGGAAAGAGGCTTGATTTTGAAGGAGCAGATTTATCGGCTCGTTCGTTACGTGGTGTGAACTTGTCTGGTGCTCGGATACGAAAGTGTTCGCTTAAGGGCGCTGATCTTACAGATGCTGTCTGTGATATGGTGGATATGACGTATTGTGATTTATCTCACGCAAACTTATCTCGGGCCTCTCTTCGAGGAACAACTATGCGTGGTGTGAACTTATCTCACGCTAACATGTTGGGTGCGAGAGTTTCAATCATGCCATTTAAGGGGACAAGGTCTTGGCCTGCTAATCTTGATAGGGCAATATTGCATAACACAGATTTAACGCAGGCTATATTTGAACATGCCATAATGAGTTATGCTGACATGACTGGAAGTATACTAACAGGAACAACTTTTATTGAAGTTGATTTAACAAAGGTAAAAAGGTCAACAGTGGATAAGGGGTTGCCGCATATGGATTGTAAGCGTGCATCGCAGAGATACACGGAACCAAAATTATTCGTAAAAATGCAGCATGGCGTATTCACTACTGCTAATTGGTCGATGTCTGGGATAACACTAACTTATGATGGCGGCAAAGTATTTGCTGAGGACGACGAGATTGTTGCAAAAATTGTTGCCGGTGGTCAGCCACCACCACAGGACGCAAGATTCACCGTAGTTAAGTTCGATGAAAGTCGAGGCATAGTTCTAATGAAATTTGTCAACATGAGCGAGGGGCTGTCAGGGTATTTGCGATCTCTTGTCGAATAGGAGGTTGGCATGGGAAATTTGAGATATGAAGATGAGGCAGATAGGAGGGCTCTTGCAAAGCATTTCTGGGGAACGCAATTCAAACAGAAATGTTTCTATAATTGCGGGTCTTGCGTGATAAAAAAGAGAGCAATCGATTTAGCAAAAAAGTCTGGCACTTTTGATGAAGTTGGGGAGCATATACAAAAAACAGAGGTTTGCGAGATAGTGGCTACTTATTCTAAGCCATATCGTTGGCTTCCGGTATTTGGTAGAATTACATTTATGATAGTTTCCGATAAGGGGCACTATGAATTTTTTAGCGTATGCAAGATGAATATAATGAGCATGTTTAAAAAGCATGACGTTTAGTCGATGCTTATGACGCGCCATCGAATCGGGGTGAAGCATGACCGTAGATATTGAAGTGTTCGAGTGGGATGATATGTATGAGATCGGCTATGCTGATATCGATAATGAGCACAAGAATCTATTTCGTGCAATCAATAGATTTATTCAAGCCGCAACCGGCGATGGTTGCGATGATCTTGATGTGGTTTTGAAGAAGATGGAGGGCTACGCTGCCGAACACTTCGCAAAAGAAGAAAGGCTGATGGAGTTGAGTGGATACAGCGGCGCCAAAGATCACAAGCTACTCCATAAGCAATTTTGGGATGATCTGGAGAAGTTTAAAAGCAATAAAGACGCAGGTAATGATGTGTCTCTGGATGTCGCATTTTATACATCGTCGTGGCTTAGGCATCATATACTTAATGTTGATATGAATATGGGGCTACACCTGCGTAATAATGACCTTTGCATACCACATCAAGATGAAGCGGGTTGCTCGAAATTTGACATAGAAAAGATATAGATATTAATTGACCTTGAGTGGCTCAACTTTATGGGCTCCGCATGTGACTGTTCTCCTTGTATTTGTATTGAAAGAGCTTTTGGAAGTTGACGGTGAGTTTGTGTTGGAAAATCCAAGAGAGCAGGTTAGAAGTGAGCGGCCGGTGAACCCTCTGTTTTCTTCTGTTGGTCTGTTTGGCCCACGGCATTATGGTGGCGTAGTTGGGTGCCGAGGGATTTGAGCGATTCTGCGGAGGACATAGGCCAGCTAGGCGCGCTGCTCTTTGCCGTTGAGCTTTGCGGTCTAGATCACGGTATAGAAGGTGGCGGCGGTGCGTCCGCCGTCGTCGGAACCAGCGAAGAGCCCGTTCGTCCGCTTATATGCAGGTGTCCATAACAGGAACTATGCGCACCCCCAGTTGGCGCCGCTGGTTTCTTCAGTGCCGACTGGGGATTTTCGTTTGGTGGGCTGCGCATAATTACAGGCTGTTGAGAAACGCAATCAGCTCGTCGGGCGGTCGGTACCTCTGCGTGGCGGTGCCCGGCGGCTGCAACCGGCCGAGGGCGCGTTCCTTTATCGCCAGGTCGGCCTCGACGTACATGTGGGTGGTCGCCGGACTCTCGTGGCCGAGCCACAGAGCGATGACGGTGATGTCGCCCCCGGACTTGAGCAGGTGCATGGTCGTGGTGTGGCGTATCGTATGGGGTGATACGGCGCGGTCCAGCAATGCCGGCATCGTCTTACCCGCCGCCTTGACGCACACCGCGAGGCGCCGGGTCACGTTCGAGCGCGTCATCGCATTCCCGTTCCGGGTCGGAAACAGCGCTGCGGCATCGGGCACGGAGCCCAACCGCTGTTTCCACGCGTGGATCAACGCCGCGGTCAGCCGCCACAGTGGAACGGTGCGCTGTTTGCGCCCCTTGCCATGGAGATGGACGCACGGCGCCCCGTCCAGCACGACGTCCCCGGCGCGGACTGAGAGCCCTTCCGACATCCAGGTGTTCCTGACCAGGGACTGCATGGAAGCGGTCGTGGCGTCGTCCGTAAGCGATGTTCGCTCAC
>SESG01035994.1_pt1 | contig 12083 bp, 8 predicted proteins | sample 3171421 | NCBI WGS metagenome assembly SESG01 (sample SAMN10866946, study PRJNA518727) | freshwater metagenome | biome: subpolar coniferous forest; feature: holomictic lake; material: water; isolation source: holomictic Lake 227, 6 m and 8 m depth | place: Canada: near Kenora, Ontario | collected... | reverse complement strand
ACTCATTGCTGAAATGAATAACAGAATAACCCAACAATGTAGCAGAAATTTTGACATGTTGCAAAGATACGAATTTCGGGAAATATACAAAAAAGTGAAGAGTTTATAGTTTATAAAGTTATTCTTTTTGAGTTTCTAAATTACTAAAAAATCCGATACCAACGGCACCGGATTGATTTTCTTGAGATATAAAAGGTAATCTGTTTAGCCAACTATAAACTATCAATTAACAAAGTATTTTTATTAATGCAACTAAACGCAATTATCTTTTGTTAGTTCTATTTTTTACTAAATCCAATGGTCGCACTATCCAAAAGTCCCCCTTTAGGGGGAATTAGGGGGCCGTTATAAACTGTCAACTATTCCACTCTTGATCCGCGTTCCCGTCGTTCGGTGCGTTGTTCTATTATCAGGGGATTGACACTAATTTCCTCTATCCAATTCCGGCTTTGATAGATATCGTAGGCCAGGTACATAGCCTGACGGAAAGATTCTTCAGAGGCAATATTTTGTCCGGCAATGTCGTAGGCTGTTCCGTGATCGGGTGAAGTGCGGATAACCGACAGACCGGCTGTGTAATTCACTCCTGAATCCATCGAAATGGTTTTAAATGGAATAAGTCCCTGGTCGTGATACATGGCGAGCACGGCATCAAACTTAACCACATTTCCCGAACCGAAAAAACCATCAGCCGGATAGGGACCTACGGTTATTATCCCTTTGGCTTCGGCTTGTTTCATGGCCGGAATTATCACATTTTGTTCTTCGTTTCCGATTACGCCATTATCGCCCGAATGGGGATTCAGTCCTAACACGGCAATACGAGGACGAATGATTCGGAAATCTTTTTTCAAGGAATTATTTAAAACAATCAGTTTTTCCACAATCAGTTTTTCAGTCAGTTCTTTCGACACTTTATCCAGCGGAATATGGCCAGTTACCACTGCTACACGCATCACATCGTTAACCAGCATCATCAAAGCAGGGGAGTTTGTTCCAAACTTTTTCTCCAGGTATTCGGTATGTCCGGGAAAATTAAAATCGGCTGACTGTATATTCTTTTTGTTGATAGGTGCTGTTACCAAAGCCTGTAATGCTCCTTTTTTCAGGTCGTCCGTGGCATGTTCAAGGGCAGTCAATGAGGCTTTGCCGGCTTCCTGGGTTGAAGTGCCCAACTCCACTTTGATTTCATCGTCGGCACAATTGATAATATTAACCCGTTTGTGGTTGATTTCCTCAATTGAATTGACAATATTCAGATTCAATCCCTGTATATCGAAATGCTTGCGATAAAATGCCGCTACTTTGGGCGAACCATAAATAACGGGTATAAATGATTCCAGTATCCGGGGTTCTACCAGGGTTTTGAGAATGACTTCGTATCCAATACCATTGATATCGCCGTGCGTTATACCGATAATTATTCTGTTTGATTCCATATTATACTATCATATTTTAAGAGTTAAACACAAAGTCACAGGGAAACGAAAAAATTACCTTGACTTTTTTTGTAAAAAAAAACTACTTTTCTGTATTCAAAAAAGTCAATACCGATTCCATCAGATTCGCCCTGTCTTTTTCTGATTTTATTACTTCAAAAGGAAATCCGAATGAACAGACCCGATACAAGCCCGAATAAGCCACTGCCGCGCTTCGGTTATTTTCGGAATAACGGCAAATGCTGAAACTTTGGTCTCCTACAGGTTCAATGGCATCGGGCGATTCTACAAAATAGGCATCTGAATTTGGTTGATCATAATAAGAAAAATCCATTTTCCGGAATGCTTTGACAGGTGAATTTAGTACGGATATTCCACCGCCAACACTTGCATGTGACGTTTGGAATTTGAATTTCAATACATTTTCCAGAAAGAGTCTGTCGGCTGGCAATGCATTGATTGATTCGCAGCCATCTGATCCAATATAAGCCCCACTAAGCATTAGATTTCCACCTTGCTGACAATATGTTTCAATTGTTTGTTGCAAAGCTAATGGAAAAGTTTTAAAATCGGGTGCTTTTTTTGCATTTCCTACGAAAGTTTGTTTTTGTTTACCCAATATCAAATCCACTGATTTAAATTGATTCAGGCTTATGTCTGCACTCAATACTGCCTTTTCGCTGCACGAAACAAACGAATATCCGGCAGACTTAATCGCTTTTCCATGTAAAAAGGGATAGTCAAAACTGTTGCCGGCTATCACTTTCGTTTCATAATTAGCATTACTTCCTCCAAATCCGGGAGCATCATCGCTTTTCCAACTTGAATTTCGTCTGAAATCAATTTGTTTTCCCACAAATGAGATATCCGACAAATAAGGAACTCCGGCATCAATATCGCTTAAAAAACCGGCGTAGGTGCTGTCGATTACAAAACTGGCCGGAGCACTCAGCCGATTGAATCCGTTGATAATTAATACCTCCGATTTTGAATTGGCCATTCGGCAGGCCGATAATGTTTCAGAAGGAAAACTTTCGCCGCCCTTATTAAGCGCGGTAACTTTGAAACTATAAATTTTTCCGGGCTGAACGGTTAGGATTATTTCATTCGAATTCACCGTCACGCCATTATTAAAATCATTGTCATCCACACGGGTATAAAGCACATAGCTGTCGGGCCGTGCAGTCGGTTCCAATGAATCGGTTAGGGCTTTCCAACGCAATTGCAGCTTATTTTTATCCATAAAATGGCAACAAAACTGTTCTACCGCTAGCGGTTGTACCACATAAGGAGTTTTGTTGGCTGTAGCCAAATAGCGTAATATGCCTTTATAAATGGCACGACTCACAGTGAAGCGGAAGCGTGGATCGAGACCGTAACGCATATCGGCAAAATTCTGATGGGAAAGTAATTCGAGCAACATAGTTGGTACCTCCGGAACTCGGGATTCGCTGTACGATTTATTCCACATTCCCCGCCGACTCCATTCAGGAGCAAAAGTTTTACGTATATCGGCTACAACCTGCGATTGAACAATATCTACCAGATCGCGCGATGCCCAACGTGAAATGCCATTCGTAAAAACGTAATTCCCAAGGGTATTTTTCACCGTACAAATGCCGAGCGTTCCCACAATAGAATCTCCCAGAGTCATTCCGGCATCGCTGTGAATAGCCATGGCTAAGTCAATCGGTACGCCAAGTCCTTTCGTGCCCGGCGAAACAGAAGAACCACCCACTAAATAATTGACCCAGAAACCACGCGACTGAAAATCGTCGGAATAATCGTTCTGCGCTTTGGTTCGACTGTAAATGCTATCAGGCATTCCAGCCCATTGCAGCCAGTACCGTGAGCCTTCGGTGTATCGGGGATGTTGACTAATTTCGGGTTGATATAACAAGGTGGATTGTACCGTAATGGGATTGAATGCAATACTATCCGTTTGTTTAGGATTGGAAATTGAATCGTTGCTATAGGGACTTCGGGCAATATTCCCCATACCGCCACCAAATTTTACGGCATCGGCTGTAATGGTTTTTTCCTCTTCGGAACTTACATTTGTCAGCACGACTTTATTCTGATTGTTTCGTCCTTTATCGAACTGGAAATGTCCCAGATAAAGCCAGGTTCCACCATTCATGGTTTGATTGACCGAAAACTCTGTCTTAATGCCTTTGTGAATAACAGTGTAACGTGCATCAGTTGTGCTGTTTGGCAAGGTTTTATACGAAATATATACAGCATATTTTCCCGATTCGGGGATATTGGGGAACCATTCGGCACGACTTATTTCGTCGGAATTGCTAATAGAAGTAATTTCACGGTAAGTTCCGAAAGTAAACGGATTTTCGCCCTGCAAATAGCTTTTCTTGCTATTGGCAAAACCACTAAAGTCACCTTTACTCCATTTCTTCCATTCGTTTTGTTCCCGGTAACGTGAATTGTTGTTTTTGGAATCATTATCGACAATCACTTCATTCAACTGTGTATCCCGTTCACGGGGCAGCATTACGTTCGCTCCTGCCTTTTCGAGCATCGGAACGAGATAGGGCAACACATAAGATTGTGTATATAAATCTTCGACCGTTGTAAACTCCCTTGGACGCTGCCACTCCCAATGGGCTCTTTTCTGACTGTAATACCAACCATGGCTCTGCCAAAGGGCAATGTGGCGATTTTGTAGTCCTCCAGTAATGTCATAAGGTCGGGAAGAATTTACAACTAAGGGATGGGAAAGAAGAGCTACAGAAAATTGGCGACTTTCGTCGACATTCTCAGTCTTGTAGAAATTCGGGATCAAATCCTCAATTCGCCGGTTTTCGACCAAACAAACGATAGAATAACCCAAAAACTTTTTACTGCCAGCAATTGAGATCGCATTGTAGATACGCTTCACATTATCCGGCCGAAAAGGCATATAACTGAATTTATCACTCGCAGTTACAGTCAATGTATTGTTTTTAGCCGTAAATCCAACCAAAGTAATCCGGCCAACTGTTGTATAACTATTTGCAATGGCTGTTAGCGAATCTGAAATCTGATTCTCGAGGTTCTTTTGACCGTAAACAGTTTGAGTTGTTTCGAAAAGAAACAATACAAGAACCGATAGGATATAAAGAATTCGTCTCATATTTTCAATCTGCTTATTCCGCTTTTTCCTTTTCAACCGTCGACAACATGCCACAGGCAGCCAGAATGTCTTCACCACGGGAACGGCGGATAGTCGTAATCACCCCGTTACTGTTCAAATAATCGCGGAAAAAATTCATTTTTTCAGTAGTAGCAGTTTTTAAATCCACGCCCGGAATGGCATGAAACCGAATCAAATTGACACGACAATCAATTCCCCTGAGCATTTTAGCCAGTTGCACAGCATGTCGCAAACTATCATTCAGGCCTTCGAACATAATATATTCAAAAGAAACTCGTCGTTGTTTGCTGAAATCATATTTACGAAGTATTTCCAGCACGTTAGCAATTGGATAAGCCTTTTCAACCGGCATCAGTTTCTGCCGTTCGTCCGAAAACGGCGAGTGCAGACTCACAGCCAAATGGCAATTAGATTTTTCGAGAAAAATTTTCATGCCGGGAATCAGACCAACTGTCGAAACCGTTATGCGGCGGGGACTCCAGGCGTAACCGTAATCGGCTGTCAGAATTTCCAACGAACGAAGCATAGCCAGGGTATTGTCAAAAGGTTCACCCATTCCCATAAACACCAGGTTTGTGATTTTATCGGACTCCGGAACCGACATAATCTGGTTCAATATTTCGGTGGATGTCAGTTGGGCAATAAAACCCTGCTTGCCTGTCATACAAAACAAACAATCCATTTTGCAGCCAACCTGTGACGATACACAAAGCGTAGCACGATCTTCCTCCGGAATATAAACCGTTTCGATAAAATGACCACCTCCGGTTTTGAACAGGTATTTTTTTGTTCCATCTTCCGATTCCGAAACCTGGACTGCTAAGATGCGACCCACTTCATATTTCTCTTGGAGCAATTCCCTGTTCTTAGCCGAAATATTCGTCATTTCGTCCAGGCTGAAAACCCGTTTTTTATACAGCCATTCCGTAATCTGTTTGGCCGTGAATCCGGGCATACCAAGCTCTGAAACGATTGTTTTTATTTCTTCAAGAGTTTTGCCTGTAAGCGCTGTTTTGGTCATTGGTTTGTTAATTTTGAAGGGATTGAGAGTTTGTAAGGGTTTGAAAAGTTTGAAAGTCTGTAAAGTATGAAAGGTTTGATAAGTTTGTGTTACATTGCTTACTGCTTAAAGTTTACAGTTTACAGTATTCCGCAAAGTTACGCAAACTTGATGAAAAAAGAAAACGGAATGAAATTACTCACTCCGTTTTCGGTAAGGTTGGGTTTCAGTATTGAATTTATCAATAGAAATTTAATCGATTATCTGTAATGTCAGCTTTGTCTTTCAAATCCTGAATAATCATATATGGCAATGAATAACTCATACGGCCATTCAACTGCATAACCTCCATTTTGGCATCAAAGGGTTGTGGATTTTCTTTCTTATTAGCCGTACGAACCACATAAACACCTGAGTTTCCTTTAATTGGGGCAGATACTTTTCCAACAGCCAATGCAGCTATCTTTCCAATTACTGAAGGCTCAAAACCGGCTGTTCCAAACTGATACGAACCGAAATTCACGGCAACTGCAGTTTTTACCGAATCCTTTATAAAGCTCGATAATCCTTCAAGTGCCGGTGTTTTCGCCAACTGAGCATTTATGTTTTTAATCATCATTTCAGCTTTTTTGTCCTTGATAATCTCCGCTTTCAATTGGTCTTTTACTTTATCTACAGCACGATATCCTTTTTTGTTTACTTCCGAAGTCATAACCACCACGAATTTTCCACCACATTCAAACACATCAGAAACATCGCCTTTGCTGCTTTTAAATGCCCAGCGAACAATTTGACGGGATTGAGCTATATCAGCAATTTTATCAGTCGTTTGCATTACATCAGCTGCCGGGCGAACCATATAATTATTTTCCTTCGCTTTCTTTTCGAAGTTATCAGCCTTCAAGTCAACAGCAAATTGTTTTGCATCGTTATAAATCTTGCTGATTGATTTGTTGCTTGGTTCTACCTTACGAACAAGAATGGCCAGTTTCACTTTATGACGAGGAGCAGTTTTGTCCATTACCTGCATAATCTGAGTTCCCTGAGCATTTTTAACTGTAAATACTTCATTCTTAGATTTACTGAATGCCTGTGTGGTAATTTCTTTTTCAACGCCCTGAGCGCCTTCCTGTAACCAACCTATTTCACCACCGTTGGCAGCAGTTTGTTTCACAGCAGAATATTGTTTTGCTAATGCGCCAAAGTCAGCCCCGGCTTTAATAGCAGCAATCAAACTGTCTGCTTTCGCTTCATCTTTGGTTACAAGGAAAATGTGACGCAATTTTACCGAATCAGACTGCATAATACCCGATTGCATTATACGAGCCATGGTATAGGTATCGTTTATAAAAGTTGGACCAAATACATCCCCGGTATTAGCTTTAAAGGCAAAGTCTTTTAGTAAGGCTGGTACTGTTTTTTCTGAATAATTCCGTCCATCATACATTACATCAGAATTTGAGTTCACTACACCCATCACATCGTTGGTAGTTTTAAATTCCGGAGTAATTTTAGTAATCAGCATTTCAACTTCTTTATAATCCTCTTTCAATGGCTTTTTATCAAAAGCAACATAGCTTAACGAGCAGTTAGCTTCTGATTTGTATTGTTCCTTTTGTTTTTTGTAACGGTCGCTGATTTCGCTGTCCGAAACTTTTACAAGTGAGTCAGAAATTGAAAAATAAGGTTGAACTAAATAGGCTACATCAACACTGACTTTGCGATCCTGAAAATTAGCTTTAGCATCTAGGTTGTTAGCTGTTACCGATTTTGAAATCAAGGCATTGTATTTTTCTTGCAAAAGTTGCGTTTTAACTGTCTTTTCCCAGAATTTCCAATAGCTTTTAAGCTTTTCTATTTGTTGTTTCTGATCCTGATTAGATGGTGTTTGCTCCAGGGTGCTTTGGAATTGCATCAATGCTTCACGGCTGAATTGTCCGTTTTCGCCAGCAAAAGCACGACGTTGTGTGATAAGCGGGTGAATGTTATTTCCGATCAACCGATCAGTTAGTTCATCTTTACTTACTGCAAGCCCAAGTTTCTTAGCCTGAACATACAAAATCTTCTCATTTACCATCGTTTCCCACACCGATTGACGCAATTGAGTCATCATATCTTCGCCTAATTCTGTTTTTCCAGTCTCAATTTTGTACACTTCGGTCAATTGATCGATTGCAGCTGCATATTCTTTAATGTTAATATCATCGCCGGCAATTTTTGCAACGGTCTCTTTTGACTTGTTAAAATAGGTCGATCCTTCTTTCAGGAAATCCCCTACAATAAACGATAATAATGCAAGTCCCACTACCACTACAAGTAAAACTCCTTTGCTTCTAATCTTTTCTAATGTTGCCATTTTTTTGAACTAAATTTATATTTTTTGTTATTATTTTTTGAACAAATTTGAGGGCACGAATATACAAAAAAAAAGTAAATGCCCAAGCTTTTTGGCTGAATTTCTGTGTTTTTAGTCTAAAACTATTCGAAACTATCTACGATCAAGCCTCATCAGTTGACTTTTAACCAGCAGTTGTTACTTTTACCAACTCAATGCGGTTATTCGTTACTTTCATGCACTTAATACTAAAACGATCAATTCGAATCACTTCATTTATTTTGGGAAAATGCTGGTGATTGTGTAAAATAAATCCGGCAATTGTCTCATAATCATCAGATTCAGGTATATTCAGATTAAAACGGCTATTAATGCTATCTACTTCTAAGCGTCCGGAAAACAAATATTCATTCTCACCGGTTTTTTCTGCCACATAATCATGTACATCGTGCTCATCCTCAATTTCCCCAAAAATTTCTTCCATAATATCTTCAAGTGTCACAATTCCTGCTGTTCCGCCAAACTCATCCACAACGACTGCTATACTTTTTTTCTCTGTTAAAAACATTTTCATCAGTTTTTGAGCTGCCATTGTTTCAGGTACAATAGGGATTTGATTAATCTGTTTTTTCCAATCCTTCTGGTGCTCAAACATTTCGGAAGTATGAATATAGCCGATAATGTTGTCAATATCCCCTTTGAAAATAGGAATTTTAGAAAATCCGGTTTCAATAAACGTTTCTTTCAAAGCTTCAGTTGTACTTTCGTATTCCAATGCTATGATTTCGGTTCTGGGCACAAAACAGTCCCGCAATTTTACTTTTGAAAAATCAAGTGCATTCTGAAAAATCTTCACTTCATTTTCCAACTCTATCTCACTTTCGGGGTTTTCAAAACTTTCCTGAATTAAATAATTCAAATCAATACGCGAAAAAACATTCTCCTGCGTACTGGAATTGATTTTCAACCCGAAGAGGCGAAGTATTTTAATTGAAATCCAGGTGCTAAAGCGTGAAATTGGATACAATAACACATAAAAGATGAGCAAAAGCCAGGAGAAAAACCGCAAAAAAAGATTCGGATTTACCCGAAAAATGGTTTTGGGCAGAAACTCACCTGTAAACAGTACAATTATAGTAGCGAGAATGGTTTGAGTAAAAGTAATTAAAAACTGACTAGCCATAAAATTAAGCCAGGGAGTCATTATCTGAGCCATCAATAGCCCATAGATTACCAGACATATATTATTCCCAACCAACATGGTGGAGATAAACTGTTGAGGATTGCGGTAAAATATAGAAAGTATCGACGACGTGAGGTTTCGCTGTTTCTTATTCAACTCAAAACGCAATCTGTTTGATGTAACAAATGCAATTTCCAATCCCGAAAAAAATGCGGAAAATATTAAAGTTAAAAGTATGAAGGTAATATTATTCAAAATTCTGATTATTAATCAATTTAAATAGATTTCAAGTTGCAAAGATACAATTTTTTGGAAAGCTTTGAGTGTTGAATTTTGAATTTTTAGTTAGATTCTATCAACTTGATTTAAGATAATCAATTTGAATCAAAACAGAATGAATGAAGAGCTTTTGTTCTAAACGGCTGTTTGCTTGAGACTTATAATGTGGTGTCTAAATATAACAGTTTTTATTTGAAAGAGCATTTGTAATTTTAAAAAAAAGCAGTATCTTTGCAACCGCTTTTAAAAAATGATCTAGTAGCTCAGCAGGTAGAGCACATCCCTTTTAAGGATGGGGTCCTGGGTTCGAGCCCCAGCTGGATCACATTTTTTTTTGAAGCAAAATTACAAAGTATCGATGATCTAGTAGCTCAGCAGGTAGAGCACATCCCTTTTAAGGATGGGGTCCTGGGTTCGAGCCCCAGCTGGATCACTTAAAATAAATCAGCCTTTCAAAATTTTGAAAGGCTGTTTTATTTTTTTGTTATTCTACCAAAAATTTATAGATGCACCATTCGTCATATTTTCCTCCCGGACGGAGCAATGAGCTAGGAAAATGCGCCACGTTAGGCGAATTAGGAAAACCTTGGGTTTCCAAACAAATAGCATCCTGCCGGTCATAAATTTTAGCTTCTTTACCAACTTGATTTTCTATCCAGTTACCCGTATAGATTTGTATTCCGGGTTGTGTTGTGTAAACTTCCAATTTGCGTCCTGAAGTTGGCTCGTAAACAGCACCAGCCAACACACAATCTCCGGCTTGTTCCTTACGAATGCACCAGTTATTGTCAATTCCCCAACCCGGAACAAATTCTTCAGCATCAATCCGCTCAGCAATCAAGGTTGGATTTCGGAAATCGAAAGCAGTTCCTGTTACCGGACGTATTTCGCCAGTAGGGGCAAACGATTCATCTAACACGGTGTAGAAATCCGCATTGATTTGCAGCGTATGGTCCTTTACCGTTCCATTTCCGACACCTTTCAGGTTGAAGTATGAGTGATTGGTCAAACCAATAATCGTTGCTTTGTCGGTTGTAGCTTCGTAGTGCATTTTGATTTCGTTATCGTCACTCAATATATATGTGCAGCTAATCGTCAAATTGCCCGGATAACCTTCTTCCCCATCGGGCGAGAAAAGTTCCAGCACCAATTCCTGTTGAGAAACTGATTTTACGGTCCACACTTTCTCGTTGTATCCGTGAATACCTCCATGTAAAGAGTTAGTTCCGTTGTTGATTGGCAAGTTGTATTTCACCCCGTCGATGCTGAATTTACCATCTTTGATACGGTTTGCAAAACGACCGCAAACTGCTCCGTAGTAAATCTCTTTTTCAATCACTTCGTCCAGTGTATCGAAAGCAAGCACCACATCGTCGAATTTGCCCTTCTTATCAGCAACCATCAGTCTGATAATCTTTGCACCATAGTTTGTGATATCCACCGACATGCCGTTTTTATTGAACAAAGTGTAAAGTGATACCGGTTTACCGTTCAATTCTATTTCTAATTCTTTTACTGTTTTCATATTTTGTATTAATGTATAATTCATAATGCATAATTCATAATTAAGAACTTAATTATGCGTCAACTGATGACAAAATTATGCATTATGAATTACTAATTATGAATTATATTTTACACGCTCCATCACCAATTTCGGCAATATAGAACTCTGGTTTAATGCCAATTTTAGCTTCATAAGCAGCACCAACTTGGCTGATGAAAGTATCGATAGCTTCGTCTTTTACTAATGAAACAGTACATCCACCAAAACCACCACCGGTCATACGTGAACCGATAACGCCATCAATTTTCCAGGCTTCGGCAGCCATACAATCCAATTCAGGACCGGTAACTTCATAGTCGTCGCGCAAGGAAGCGTGAGAAGCATTCATCAATTGACCAAACAATACCAAGTCGCCGGCTTTCAATGCTTTTACAGCATCTGAAGTACGTTGAACTTCACCTACCACGTGGCGGGCACGTTTACGGGCAACAGGATCGGTAATAGCCGATTCGATTGATTTGAATTCTGCTTCAGTTAATTCAGCCAGATATTTCAACGGACGAACAGTGTTCAATTGCTCAACAGCTTTCTTACATTCAGCCACACGTTGGTTGTATGCACCTGAGTCTAATTTGTGAGGGCTGTGAGTATTTGAAATTAGAATTTTTACACCTTCCAATTTTACAGGAACCAATTCGAATTCCAATGTATCACAATTCAGGTGAATAGCGTGATCTTTTGCACCGTTAGCAGAAGCAAACTGATCCATAATACCGCAATTAACCAATGCAAATTCGTGTTCTGATTTCTGACCAATTTGTGCAAGCACTGTACGATTGAAACCTGTTCCCAATTGGTCATTGAATGCAAAAGCAGTAACAACTTCGAGGGCTGCTGATGACGATAGTCCTGCACCGTTAGGTACATTACCCCAAATCAAAATATCATAACCTTCAGTAATAGCAATACCACGTTTTACAAACTGAGCAATAACACCAAGCGGGTAGTTCACCCACGATTTGTCGAGCGGAGTAGTCAACTGGTCAAAACCAAGCGAAATAATTTCAGGTTGGTTCAACGATTTGAAGTTCATTACTTTTTCGTCGTTTTTTGCTAATAGCAAATAGGTGCCAAAACTCAATGCACATGGAAATACGGAACCGCCATTATAGTCGGTATGCTCACCAAT
>SESG01035496.1_pt1 | contig 12090 bp, 9 predicted proteins | sample 3171421 | NCBI WGS metagenome assembly SESG01 (sample SAMN10866946, study PRJNA518727) | freshwater metagenome | biome: subpolar coniferous forest; feature: holomictic lake; material: water; isolation source: holomictic Lake 227, 6 m and 8 m depth | place: Canada: near Kenora, Ontario | collected... | reverse complement strand
GTGAGATTTTGGATATTGCCAATGAAATGGCGAAAGAGCTGTTTAAGGTTGGCGCTATGGATGAAATCACGATGCGTGCGGTTGATGCGCTTTGCTTGCCGAAAAAACGCATGTTTCAACCTGAGGATATTCAACGCATTCGCATGGCGAACCGTATGAGTCAAACCGTTTTTGCCGTTATGCTTGGTGTTGGTAAAACGACGGTGCAGCAGTGGGAGCAAGGACAAAAGAGACCAGGTGGTACGGCGCAACGTCTTCTTGATGTTATTGACCGTAAGGGTGTGACGGTATTGGGCTGACAGGGAGAGGGCGGAATAGCCGTTTTATTTTTATATTATGCTCATAAGGCTCAGTAGAAAAAAACAGTTAATTGAGTAGTTGTAAATGTGAAGGCAGGCGCAACTGGATGAAAACCACATCGTATTTTAACTTTACAAAAAACAGGTCAGACCGTTCCGGAATAAGAGAGGAGTGGATCTGTTTTGTCGTTGAAAATCCTGAGAAAACCGTCATACAATCTGACGGCAGAGTTAAAAAATGGGCTTACATCGAGGATGCCGGTAAAGTTTTAAGAGTCATTCTGCTTGAAGACGGTGAAACGGTTCATAATGCATTTTTTGATCGATCGTATAAGGAGAAGTAATTTATGAAAGTAAAATATTTTGAGGATACGGATACCGCTTTTGTGGAATTACTTGATAAACCGGTATTTGAAACTCGCGAAATCAGTGAAAACATTTTCATTGATCTTGATGATAGAGGAAATCTTGTCAGTATGACCATTGAACATGCCAAAGAAAATGCGGGGCTAAGGGAATTTTCTTATCAGGAAATACCTCGCAGGGAAACAGCATAGATATTTGCGGAAGCATCCGGGTATCGGAGAAAGATGTTTCTGATTGCCCTGTATTCTCTGAGCGTTGAAGCGGTTTGACCAGTCTGGATTACAGGACAAGAGCCCGCACCAAGTCTCCATCCTTCAGTTTGAGTACCTGTGCGGCATTGCCGTTTCTGACGGCGATTTCGATCATGCCGCTACTTCCCGTGTAGGCAAGTGCTTGCTGGTTGGCGACATCTCCGTATGTGTTGCAAACCGGTAACCGCTGAGTTCCGGCACTGATCACCCACTCTTTCGAGCGGTCAAGTATTTCTGAATTGAGTGAGGTGACCAGATTGCCGAAATGGTCGGTGCAGATGATTGTTCCTTCCCATGACGCTCCGTTGTCTGTGCTCTGGCATCCCGGCAGAGTGATTCTTGTGCATGCTGATGGATCAATATTTGGGCCAAGCTCCTGCAGCATTACGCCGGAGGCGAGATGGGCGGCAGCCGGTGAAAAAACGTCACGCCCATGAAAGGTTGAACTGCGGGTCGGGATCAGATAGCGCTCATTGGTGATGGTGACAGAGCGGGAGACCTCTCCTGTCTGAAAAAGAGCCGTGAGCAGGCCGTTATCGGGGGCAAGAAAGGTCTGTTTTCCGCATTCTACGGCAATCGCCCTACGTGATGTGCCGACTCCCGGATCGACCACGGCGACAAAGATTGCCTCTTCAGGGAAAAAGGGGGCTGACTTGCCGAGCAGGAAGGCACCTTGTGCAATGTTCTGTGCGGTTATGGCGTGGGTGAGGTCGATAATCTGTGTCGAAGGAGCAAGTGAGAGGATGACGCCCTTCATTTGGCCTACATAGGTGTCGCTGAGTCCGAAATCGGTCATCAGCACGATAACAGGGTGGTGGCTGGCGTGCATGAGGCTCAGTCGACCGAGGTTTTGTAAATGATATAGCCGATGCCGAGAAAGAGGATATTCGGCAGCCATGCGGCGAGCATGGGGCCTATGATTCCCTGGTATCCGAGGATTGCGCTGGTTTTTTGCAGTCCCAGAAAGAGAAATCCGGCGAAAAGGGTTATGCTTATTTCAGAAGCCAGCCCGCCTCTCTTCTTTTTTGCGGAAAGGGGGACGCCGATGAGAATGATGATGAGTGAGGAGAACGGCAGGGCGATTTTGTTGTGAAATTTTACCATTGAGCGTTCCAGCCCGGAAAAACCGGCGCCTTTTTTTTCTGCAAGGTACCGGTAGTGGCGGATGATGTTCATTTCGTCAGGCTGAAGATTAAGTTCGGCCAGTGATTTCGGCGAAAGGTGAAGTTTAAGCGGTTTTGCCGCAGCAAAATGAAACGTTTCATTCTTCCCGGTAAAGGTGCGGGTTGAGGTGTTCTGCATCAGCCAGACTCTGTTTTTTGGCTCGTAGCGCATGGTATCAGCATCGGTTCGCGATACGAGCCGTGCGCCACTGAACTCTTCAATGGAAACGGTGCTGAGCGTTGAGCAGTCAAGATCGAGGGTTCCTATGGAGACGATACGGTTTCCCGGTTCGATAACATGGATATTGCTGTTTTGAAGAGGGTCGGAGGGGTGTTTATTGAAATAGTGCTGTTCAAACGTATTCTTGCCGATAAATGCTGCGGGCGCTATCCACCATGCATTGAGGATGTTCAGGATAAGAATGAGCGTTCCTCCGGCCAAAAACGGAGTGAGCAGTTGGCGCATGCTCACCCCGGCAGAACGTACTGCCGGAAGCTCGCCTGAAAAGGAGAGTCTTCCGGCAACCAGAATTGAAGAGAGAAGAGCGCTCACCGGTGAGATGATGAGAATGGTGGACGGTATCGACAGCAGGTAATAGCGGGCAATCTCCCACGGGCTGAGATTCTTGTCCATGAACGCATCAAGTTTTTCAACCATGTTGATGAGCACAAACAGGCAGACAAAGGCTATGGAGGTAAAAAGGAAAGCCTTTGCAAACTGCCTGAATATATACTTGTCAAGAATCTTCATAATAAAAACCCTGCAGGGTTGGACGCAGACAAGCGTTTAATAGCCGAAAATATCTTTCAGCGTGAGTTCCTTGACCGTCCCGTATTTTTTCAGGGTTGCCATGTCAAGATTTGTTTTCTTTCCAAGGACCAGCATGACATGTTTTTTGTTTCTGAAATGGTCGCTGTGAAATTTTTCAATATCCTTGAGGCTCATCCCGGCAGCGTCATGATAAATATCCTGCCTGATATCGTGGTCGTGTCCAAGTCGGAGCGCCTCTTCGTAATTGAACAGGATCTCTGTTTTTGTCAGCCGTTCGGTTGAAATTTTCTGCAGAATGCCGTTTTGGGCCGATGCAAAGAGTTCGGGTGATTCAGGGAGCTTGTTCATCAGGATACTGATACCGTCAAGCGCTTCGGGAAGCTTGTCTGCCTGGGTGCCGATATAGCTGACAATGTAGTTGTGCTCATCTTTTTGTTTCGGTGTTTTGTAAACCGAAAAAACAGAATAGGCCAGGGCTTTGGCTTCGCGCAGTTCCTGGAAAACAACTGATGACATTCCTCCGCCGTAATATTCGTTGAACAGGGTTGCCACAGGGAGTATGGAGGGGTTGTACAGCTCGTCTCTTGTCATAAGGATGACCTCCGCCTGGGTCATATCGTAATCGACAACATAGACAAGATTGTTGTGCTGCTCAAGATCATGGAATGAATCTTTGGCCGGCGGGGTTTTGAACGATTCGGGGTAATGCCGTACTGAACGAAGCTCACTGAGCACTTCGCCGGAAGTGGCAGGGCCGTAGTAGAGTACCCGGTGGCGGTATTGCAGCAGATCGTGCACCTCTCCAAGCAGCTCTTTTGAGGTGATTTTTTCAAGTTCCTTATTGCTGAGGATATTGGTGAACGGAGAGGAGGGGCCGAACTTGCCGTAATTGGTCATGGCCTCGAAGAGTATTTTCTTCTTGGACAGTTTGGCGTCGGTACGCTCTTTCAGGGTGCCCTCTTTAAGCTTCTCAAGTGCCTCCTTATCGGGATGCGCATCAACAAGAAGGTTTTCAAGCAGGCGAATGGCGGCAGCAGAATTCTTTTCCAGTCCGGAAAGCTTCAGGTAGACGTAATCATCGGAAGTAAATGCCGAAAAGCTTGCGCCGATTTTATAGAGTTCCTGGCTGAATTCAGCAGGAGTTAGATTGCCGGCACCGAGATAAGAGAGGTATTCGAGTGCAAGTTCAATTTTCTTGCTGTTGTTTTTTCCGATATCGAAGACATAATAGAGCGAGAAAAGCTCGTTTTCCTTGTTTTGCAGATAGTGCAGTTTTATCGTCGGGTTGACATCGAAAAAGCCGATATCCTTTTTATAGTCAACAAAGGAGGGTTCGGTTTTTTTTGATTTCAGGGCCAGAAGCTTCTCGGCAAACGGTGACGAGGTATTCCGGTTTACGGTCAGCGGGGTGATGGGCGGTTTCTGGATTTTCGGTTCGCTTTTCGGGGTTCCGTGCTCCTTGTAGACGGCGACATAGTTCGACGTGTAGTGCTTCTGGACAAAAGCGACAAGATCCTTTTTTGTGATTTTCTTGAGACGTTCGATCTGGCTGACATGGTCAGGCCATTTCATACCCCAGATAAAGGCGTCAACGTAGGCTTCAACCCGACCCTTGTTGCTTTCGTAGAGTTTAAGCTGCTCGATTTTCAGGTCATTGATTGCAGCTTCAAGCAGCCAGTCGGGAAACATTCCCTCTTTGATCAGCTCAAGCTGGTTGAGCAGCATCTCCTTGACCTCATCGAGGCTTTGGCCTTCCCTTGGTTTTCCGTTCAGAATGTGGGTGGAGTAATCTTTCATCATCACCAGCATTGAGCTGGCATCCAGCACTTTTTGCTGCTGGTTCAGGTTAAGATCAATCATGCCGGCGGTCTGGTTGAATAGGACCTTGTCGACAAGGGTCAGGTAGTCGGCATCGGAGCTGTTGATTCCGTCGAACCGGAATCCGATGACCAGCTCTTCAGATTCCGGCCCTTTTACCTTGATGACGGTGGGTTGTGTGATTGGATCTTCAACGGCCGGCGAAAAGTGTGGAACATCTTTGGGCTGAAGTACCGAAAACTTTTTGTCGATCAGCTTTATGGTCGCATCCGGATCAAAATCTCCGGCAATGCAGAGCGCCATATTGTTTGGCACATAGTAGGTGTGGTAGTAGTTGATGACATTCTTGATGGAAGGATTTTTCAGGTGCTCGGCCTTGCCGATGGTGGTCTGAGTTCCGTAGGTGTGTTTCTTGAAAAGTCCGGCAAAAAGATTTTCCCATATTTTCCGGCTGTCACTGTCCATCGTCATGTTCTTCTCTTCATACACCGTTTCGAGTTCCGTATGAAAAAGCCTCATGACCGGATTGCGGAAACGTTCCGATTCCATGGAGAGCCACTGGTCAAGCTTGTTTGACGGAATATCGTTGATATAGACGGTCTGCTCGACCCAGGTGTAGGCGTTGGTTCCCTGGGCCCCGATGGAGTTCAGGATCTTGTCGTACTCGTTCGGTACGGTGTAACTGGCAGCCAGGTTGGAAATGCTGTCGATATCCTTGTAGATCGCAGCGCGTTTCTCAATGTCTGTGGTTGAACGGTACTGTTCATAGAGTTCGGAGATTTTTTCGAGCTCGGCATGCTCCTTTTTATAGTCAAGAGCGCCGAGTGAATCAGTTCCCTTGAAAAGCATATGCTCAAGATAGTGTGCAAGGCCGGTTGTCTCTGCAGGGTCATTTTTGCTTCCTGCCCGCACAGCAATGGAGGTGTAGATTCTCGGTTCGTCATGGTAAGGACTCATGTAAACCGTCAAGCCGTTTTTGAGCGTATAGATTCTTGTATGGAGAGAGTCTCCGGGCACTGTCGTGTATGGATAAGGCTTTTCTGCGTTGATCATGGGCTTACAGGAAATTAAATGCAAAAAAAGTGTCACGATAGCGAATAGGGAGATATGGCGCTTCATAACGGACTGAAAATTATTCGGCATCAAAAAAGATAATAATGGGATTAAAAGCGGATAATTGCAACCGCCTTGCATGACCTTTTTAAAATAAACCACTCAAGCAAGCCCAATATGCAGAAGCAGCAACCGCAATCGTTCAAAACACTTCTGCTCAGAAGGTGATTGCATAGAATGGAAACCTTGCCGTTATTAGGTGTTCATAGATAATGGTGGAAGAACTAACAAATAGCATTAACCGTTCTTTTAACCAACTGAAAGGGTACGGGAAAAAATATCAAGTGCGGGGAGTTGTTTATGCAGGTGAATGAAGGCGGAATATATAAGCTTGTCAGTCCATACAGTCCGGCGGGGGACCAGCCTAAAGCCATTGAGGCGCTTTGTGAAGGGGTTCAGTCGGGAAATCCATATCAAACGCTCCTTGGTGTTACCGGCTCGGGAAAGACCTTTACCATTTCCAATGTTATAGCCCGTTTTGACCGGCCTATTTTGGTGATGAGCCATAACAAGACGCTTGCGGCACAGTTGTATGGAGAGCTCAAACAGTTTTTTCCTGATAATGCGGTAGAATATTTTATCAGTTACTACGATTTTTATCAGCCTGAGGCCTATCTCCCCTCGCTGGACAAGTATATCGCCAAAGACCTGCGTATCAATGACGAGATTGAGCGGCTCCGGCTCAAGACGACCAGCTCTCTGCTCAGTGGCAGAAAGGATGTTATTGTGGTGAGTTCTGTCAGTTGTATTTACGGGCTTGGCTCTCCTGAAGACTGGAAAGCGCAGATTATAGAGCTCCGTTCCGGAATGGAGAAAGATCGGGATCTCTTTCTGAAGGAGCTGATTGCGCTGCACTACATCCGCGATGACGTTCAGCCGAGTCCGGGGAAGTTCCGCGTCAGGGGTGATATCATTGATCTTGTTCCTGCACATGAGGAGCTTGCCCTTCGTATCGAATTTTTCGGCTCGGAGATCGAAAGTATTCAGACCTTTGATATTCATAGCGGGGAGGTGCTTGGGGTTGAGGACTATGCGTTTATCTACCCCGCCCGGCAGTTTGTTGCTGATGAGGAGAAGCTCAAGGTGGCTATGCTCTCTATTGAAAATGAGCTTGCGGAGCGGTTGAACTATTACCGTTCTGAAAACCGCCTGCTCGAAGCCCGCAGGATTGAAGAGCGCACCCGCTATGACCTTGAGATGATGAAAGAGCTTGGTTACTGTTCCGGCATTGAAAATTACTCAAGGCATCTTTCAGGTCGTCCTTCGGGTGAACGTCCCTGTTGTCTGCTTGATTACTTTCCTTCGGACTTTCTGGTTATTGTTGATGAATCGCATGTGACGCTTCCGCAGATACGAGGCATGTATGGAGGGGACCGTTCCCGAAAAACCATCCTGGTAGAGCATGGTTTCCGGTTGCCTTCAGCGCTTGATAACCGCCCGCTGCGTTTTGAGGAGTTTGAGGAGATGGTGCCGCAGATTATCTGTGTCAGCGCTACTCCGAGTGAACATGAACTGCTTCGTTCCGGTGGCGTGGTGGTTGAGCAGCTTGTGCGTCCTACCGGTCTGCTTGATCCTCCGGTGGAAGTCCGCCCTGTTGCGGGACAGATAGACAACCTTCTGGCTGAAATCCGTATTCATATCGCCAAAGGCAATAAAGTGCTGGTCATGACCCTGACCAAAAGAATGTCGGAAGACCTGCACGACTTTTTCAGAAAGACGGGCATCCGTTCGCGTTACCTGCACTCGGAGATCAAGAGCCTGGAGCGGATGCAGATACTCCGGGAACTCAGGGTAGGTGATATTGATGTGCTTGTCGGGGTCAATCTTCTCCGTGAAGGGCTGGATCTTCCGGAAGTATCTCTTGTTGCCATTCTTGATGCTGACAAGGAGGGATTTTTGCGCAACACCCGTTCGCTTATGCAGATTGCAGGAAGGGCAGCCCGAAATGTTGAAGGACTGGTTGTGCTCTATGCTGATGTGGTAACCCGCTCCATCCGTGAAGTGCTTGATGAAACAGCAAGACGTCGCACCATCCAGCAACAGTACAATGAGGATCATGGCATTACGCCCCGTTCAATCATCAAATCGGTTGACCAGGTTCTTGACACCACTGGTGTGGCAGATGCAGAGGAGCGGTACCGGAGAAAGCGTTTCGGTCTTGAACCAAAGCCAGAGAGGGTGTTTTCAGGATTGATAGACACCTTGACACCAGCGCAAGGCTATGCCATGGCGGCGGAACTCCGTCTTGAAATGCAGGAGGCAGCCGTCCAGATGGAGTATGAAAAAGCGGCCTATCTGCGAGATGAAATAACCAAGCTTGAACAGGCTCTGGAGCGCTTGCCCGCCGGGGAATGATTTTTTCTTCGATTCTGCGATTTGTGTTGTTATGGAGAAATGCGTTATATAGATATAACGTGCTTATAGACGGTTTTCCGTTTTTAATTTGTTGTTCACTACAGCTCATCCGCAATGTTAGCCCAGATCGAGAAGGAGCATTACAATAAACTCAATGAGATACTCCTGCTGTCTCGCAAGAATCTCAAAAATTTTGATGAATCACTGATTCAGCGGGCTTTTTTTATGTGCTATCGGGCACATGAGGGTGAAAAAAGGGCGTCAGGCGAACCGTTTTTCTACCATCCTGTTGAAGTTGCCACCATTCTGCTCAATGAGCTTCCTCTTGACGGTGTTTCTGTGGCTGCAGCGCTTCTCCATGATGTGATTGAAGACAGCGGCTATACCTATGAGGACATTGTTGCTGAACTTGGTGTTGAAGTTGCCGAAATTGTTGAAGGGCTGACCAAGATTTCCGGTATCATGATTAACCGGGAGACGACCCAGGCGGAAGGGTTTCGCAAGATGCTGCTCTCAATGGTCAAGGATATCCGCGTTATTCTCATCAAGTTCTGCGACCGGTTGCACAACATGAGAACACTGGAGTCGCTTCCGGAGCACCGCCGCCTGAAGATTGCTCTTGAAACGAGAGATATTTATGCCCCCCTTGCGCACCGGTTCGGTCTTGGAAAAATGAAGGTCGAGTTCGAAAACCTGGCGCTCAAATTCATTGATCCGGAGATGTACGATTTTCTTTTCCAGAAAATTCGCACAAGCAAGGGAAACCGGGTCAACTATCTGAGCAAAATTATTAACCCTGTCAAAGCTGAACTTGAACAGCAGGGGTTCAAGGTTGAGGTACAGGGACGGGCGAAGCATCTTTTTTCGATCTACAACAAGATGCGCAACAAGAACAAGAGCTTTGAGGATATTCACGATCTTTATGGCCTCAGGGTGATTATTGACACGGATCGTATTGCGGACTGTTTTTCGGTCTACGGCTTTATTACCCAGCAATATCCTCCTGTTCCGCAGTACTTCAAAGACTATATCTCGGTACCGAAGAATAACGGATACCAGTCTCTTCATTCGGCAATTATCGGCCCGAAAGGCCATATGGTTGAACTGCAGATCCGCACCAAGCGCATGCATGAGTTTGCGGAGCTCGGTGTTGCGGCCCATTGGCGATACAAGGAGAAAATATCACGCGATGATGTCAACATTGATTCGTTTCTCCGCTGGGCCAGAGAGCTGATCAAGGATGCCGATTCGGCCGCCTCTTTTATGGAGGGCTTCAAGCTCAATCTCTATAAGGATGAGATTTACGTTTTTACTCCGAAAGGAGACATGAAAACTATGCCTGCTGGGGCCACGCCGATTGATTTTGCCTATGCTATCCATACTGAAATTGGCAACGGCTGTATCGGGGCCAAGGTGAACGGAAAGATTGTTCGCCTGAACGCCCAGCTCAAATCCGGTGATCGGGTCGAGATCATTACCTCAAAAAACCAGAAGCCGAAATCGGACTGGCTGAAAATAGTCATCACCCAGCGTGCCAAGCTGAAAATACGATCAGCCATCAATGAGGAACGGCGCTTGCAGGTCGAGAAAGGCCGGGGCATGTGGGATAAAATGGTTTCAGGCACAAAAAGGCTTTTTTCGGACAGTGATATCATCCAGCAGGTGAAAAAATATGGCCTTAAAACTCCGGCCGATTTTTTCAGTGCTCTTGCCAGCCAGCAGATTGACGGTGAAGAGGTCATTGAGCGGGTGACCAGTTCCCGAAAAGAGGAATCAACGGCGAAAACCTTGGCTGACGAAGCTCGCGAAGTAGAGGATTATCTGCAGATAGCCCGGCAGGAGAGGGATCAGGATGGTTTCCCTTCAAATAAAGACGAGGTTGTTATTGCCGGCATGAACAATATCGCCTATGCCTATGCGAACTGTTGCCAGCCTGTTCCCGGTGATGATGTGATCGGGTTTGTTACTGCTGAAGGTGTCAAGATTCACCGCAAAAACTGCATCAATGTCAGTAATGAGAATCTGCTGAAAAGCGAGCGGATTGTCTCGGTATCGTGGAACCGGAAAGTTGAGACCGATTTTCTTGCCGGCATCAAGATTGTCGGTGAAGATCGCCTGGGCATCATGAACCAGCTCACGACGGTCATTTCCAAATTCGATACCAATATCCGCACTATTTCGCTGAATGCCCACGACGGGATGTTTGTCGGCACTATGATAGTTTATGTTCGCAATGCTGAAAAGCTGAATACCCTGATGGACAAGCTGAAAAAAGTTCAGGGAATATTTACGGTTGAACGTCTTATAAGCTGAGGGCGTATTGGCAGAAGTGCAGGGAGTAACCTTGTGCTAAGGGTTGCAACCCTGTAATGATCGATCGATATTTTTTATATTGTTTTTTACTGACAGAACACAACAGCATAAACCAGAGCGAGGAGAGCGATATGAAGGTGACGATGGCAAGACTTGTAGCATTTTTTCTTTTTTTCAGCACCCTTTCGGGGTGCGGATACAACAGCATTCAGCAGAATGAAGAGGCTGTCAACAGTTCATGGGGTAATCTTGAGTCCCAGTTGCAGCGAAGGGCCGACTTGGTGCCAAATCTTGTTGCAACCGTCAAGGGGGCGGCAAATTTTGAAAAGGAGACCCTGACGGCGGTGGTTGAAGCGAGGTCAAAAGCAACCTCCATTCAGCTTACTCCCGCCATGCTCAGCGATCCGGCGGCGATGGCAAAGTTCACCAGTGCCCAAGGGGGACTCTCCTCGAGCCTGTCGCGCTTGCTTGTGGCGGTAGAACGGTATCCTGAACTGAAGGCCAACCAGAACTTCCGTGATCTCCAGAATCAGCTTGAGGGTACTGAAAACCGCATCAGCGTTGCCCGTCAGCGCTATAACGAGGCCGTACAGGTCTTCAACTTCTCAATCAGGAAGTTTCCGGACTCAATTACCAACAGTATGCTGCTGAAACTGAAAGCCAAGGAGTATTTCAAGGCCGATGAAGCCGCCAAGACGGTGCCTATGGTTAAATTTTGATACGGTAACCGGTTATGAATTTATTACAGAGATCCAGCCTGAGGGTGGCGCTTTTTTTTCTGGTTGCACTGCTTCAGTTTGTGCCGCTCAGAAGCCTTATGGCAATAGACGTCCCGGCGCTTTCAGGACGGGTCAACGATTATGGTGCCATGATATCCCCACCGGTGAAGGCGGAGCTTGAGACCAGGCTTCAGCAGTTTGAGACGGCCGAGTCAACGCAGATCGTTATTTTGACCATTCCCTCCCTGAAAGGCGAACCGGTCGAGAATTTTTCGATACGGGTGGCCGAGGCATGGAAGATAGGTCATAAAGGCTCTGATAACGGTGTGTTGCTCATTGTCTCCCGGGATGACCACAAGGTGCGCATTGAGGTTGGCTACGGTCTGGAAGGCAGTTTGACGGATCTTCTTGCCGGGAGAATTGTCCGTGACGAGATTGCTCCTGCTTTTAAGGCCAACCAGTTCGACGCAGGATTCACTCAGGGGGTTTCATCGATTATTGCTGCGGTTCATGGAGAGTACAAGGCCAAGCCTCAACAGAACGGCAAAAAGCCTTCGTTTCCCCTCTTGTTTATCATATTCTTCTTCATCTACCTTATAAGCCAGATATTCCGCGGCCACAGAGGCGGCCCGATGGCCAATGGCGGTCTTGGAGGAGGATTTTTTGGAGGCGGCGGCGGTTTTGGAGGCGGTGGAGGAGGAGGCTTCGGTGGCGGCGGCGGTGGTTTTGGTGGCGGTGGAGCGTCAGGTGATTGGTAAATGCCACATAAAAATAAGTTCAAGATGAGTGATCCAGCAGAACAATTTCTTGCAGCGGGCGAGCGGCTTCAGATTGAGGCGCGAATAGCGGAGGCGGAAAAACGCACTTCGGGAGAGATCGTTGTCATGGTGGTTCCTTCCAGCTATCACTATCCTCTCGCAA